>Ga0074046_10002134_pt1 | contig 17246 bp, 14 predicted proteins | sample BogForMeECP23OM3_FD_94441 | JGI IMG/M metagenome (GOLD analysis project Ga0074046, IMG submission 94441) | Bog forest soil microbial communities from Calvert Island, British Columbia, Canada - Bog Forest MetaG ECP23OM3 | ecosystem: Environmental > Terrestrial > Soil > Wetlands ... | reverse complement strand
TTCCGTGCCCGCGGACCAGGTTTTGAGGAACCACAGCTGACCATCTGCGGATTTTCCTGGAGCGGCAATGATGATAGTTGGAGCAATCTGTTTACGTTGCAGGCTATAAGTCACAACTCAGTGGATCCAAGAGAATGACCATGGATTTTGGAATTGCGTTACCCTCGATGCTCGATTCGTGGAAAACCGTCAAGCGCGCCGAGGAGCTTGGTCTCTCACACGCATGGTTCTACGACACCCAGATGTTGTCGCCGGACATTTTCGTCGCGATGGCTCTCGCAGCGGATAAAACCTCCCGAATAAAGCTCGGCATGGGAGTCATGGTGCCAACCAACCGCATCGCGCCGGTCGCGGCCAATGGACTGGCGTCGCTCAACAAGCTCGCGCCCGGCCGGATTATTTTCGGTGTAGGTACCGGCTTCACTGCGCGCAATACGATGGGGCTGGGGCCGATGCGGCTTACAGAGATGCGTGAGTATATCCGCGTCGTTCGCGAGTTGTTGTCCGGCAACATGGTCGAATGGGAGTGTGAGGGCGCGCGCCGCAAGATCCGTTTTCTGAATCCCGAGGGTTTTATCAATATTACCGATAGGATTCCGCTGCATATTTCGGCTTTCGCGCCCAAGGCGCGCAAACTCACGGCCGAGATCGCAGACGGATGGATGACGTTTTCCTCCTCGGTACCGCGTGCGATCCACGAAGCCGGCGAGCTCGCGAAATCGTGCGAAGCTCTCGGGCGTGCTCCCAGGAGTCTCTACCGAACGGTGTTTGCGCTTGGATGCGTGCTGGGCGAAAAAGAGTCTGCGGCGAGCGCGCGCGCCAAGGCTCAGGCGGGTCCGATGTCAGTGGTTTTTCTGCATGGATTGGTCGAAGCCACGCTCGGCCTGAATCTGCCGCCCGAAATTCAGCCGGTGCTCGAGAGTTATCGCAAGCAGTACGCTACCTATCAGCCGGCCGATGCGCGCTACCTGCAAATGCACACTATGCATTTACTCGGCGTGCGGCCGGAAGAGGAGAAATTCCTTTCCCCGGAATTTATCGCGGCAACTACTTTTACCGCGACCGCGCCCGAGCTGCGCGATCGGATCCGCGCGCTCGGCGAAGGTGGCTATGATCAATTCGTCGTTCAACTCGTGCCGGGACATGAGTCCGCGCTGGAGGACTGGGTGCGGGTCTTCGAGAGCGTCTGAGACTGGACACGTCACGAGACACGAATTCGCCGGCGACCTTCGAAGCCACTTGTCGGAATTTAGCAGCGGCGTGTCGAGCGTCCTCTGAAAGGGATCTGCGAGCGAAGTCGCACCGCGCGAACCGACCCTTCGTGCGATTAGGCTTGGAATCCTTGTCGCTCCTCAAAACTTGGTCCGCGCGAACCGAGACGTAATGGGTCACCCAGACGGCTCGCGGCGTTGCTGACGGCCTGCGACATCGGAGCGTTTGAGCTTCAGCCAAAGAGCTCTCGCACCAGGTGAACAGGCGCTCCCGCGCAGATGGAGTTATCCAGGGACGCCTCTTGTACAGATTCCGTTTTCGGTATGTTAACGCCCGCTAACGTGATTCATCCTATTTGGTCGTCGATGGACTCAATACGGTTTCCCTGTTGTTCGAAGTAAATTCCCTGTTTCGGCAATAAAATTTCCTGATGGCGTTTGAAAATTCCCTGATCCGCTTCTTCGCAAGGGCGAGCCAGTGACCTTTAAGGTCACTGTAGGAGCATACTATTATTACACGGGAGCATGGGTGCGCGATTAGGGCGGATCGCTCAATCACTCGGGTCAGATGCAGCGTTTGATTTGTGGTGGTGGTTGTCAACGATCGTGCGTCAACCACGAGAGCGCTTTGCCCAATGGAGGGCTTATGAACAAGGCGGAGTTCTATCGTGAGGCACGCACCGATCTTCCGGGACCGCTTGCGGGCGTACGCGTGTTGGAGGCGACCACCACCTGGGCCGGCCCGATGTGCGCAGTGGTGCTGGCTGATCTAGGCGCCAGCGTGATCAAGGTCGAGGTTCCGAGCGGCGAAGTGACCCGACGTCTAACGCCGCTGCTCCCCGGCACCAGCGTCAGCTTCACTCACGCCACCGTAAACCGCAACAAGCGCAGCCTGACGCTCGATATGCGGCGCCCTGAGGGTCGCGATATTTTCCTGAAGCTCGCCGCTCAGTCGGACATCGTGGTCGAGAATTTCAAGGCCGGCACGATGGACAACTGGGGTGTCGGCTACCGGGCAGTACGGGCGGTGAAGCCCGACATCGTCTATGTCTCGATAACCGGATGGGGCCAGTTCGGGCCTTACCATGAGCGCCCCGGCTACGACCCGCTAGTCCAGGCCGCGTCGGGATTCGTCTCCTTGAACGGCTCGCCTGACGGACCCCCCACCAAGGCGCCTACTTACCTGGGCGACGACGTGGGCGGGTTGCACGGAGCGATCGGCGCGATCGCGGCGCTGAGCCATCGCGACCGCACCGGCGAGGGCCAGCAGGTGGATGTGGCAATGCTCGACGCGCTGCTGTTTCAGTCCGATGGCTACCCAACACTCGGGGCCATGGGTGTTGATCCTGCGCGGATGGGTAACGAGTTTGGCTTCGCAGCCCCCGTCAATCTCTTCGACTGCAAGGACGGGCCGGTGATGGCCGGTGTCCTGCTCGACTCGCATTGGAAGGTCCTGGCTCGCACCATCGGGTGTCCGGAACTTGCCGACGATCCGAACTTCGCCACGGCTGCGGGCCGCACCGCCAATCGAGACGCCTGCAATGCGCTGCTTGGGGATTGGTTGGCTAAGCGCACTCGTGCCGAAGCGATCCAAGCCTTCGATCGCGGCGGAATACCGATCGCGCCGGTCAACACTTACGCCGAGGCAGCCCGCGATGTTCACGTGCGGGAGCGCGACATGCTACAGCCAACCCGCCTCGAGGACGGGTCGACCGCGCCGATCACCGGTCCGGTGGCGAAGTTCTCGCGCACGCCGACGCGCGTTCGCACCGGCGCGCCGGCCCTGGGGGAACACAACGACGAGATCCTCGCCGAGATTGGCTTCACCACCACTGCGCGCAGGCGGCTGAAGGAGTCAGGAGTAATTTGACCAGGTGTAGCACACCCTCCGGAACCGGAATCGCCTCGACGTTTCTGCGGGCTGCGGGCACCGGATATGAAAGGAGGACAACCAGGCTCGACAGCCACTCCGTCCGGGAGAGAAGCCTGTGAAAATTGAACCAGCTGAAGGAGACGAAGATGGACTATGAAACGATCCGATACTCGGTCGAGGACCAGGTGGCCCTTCTCACCTACGACCGGCCCAATCAGCGCAACGCGATCAACCGCCGGATGAACTCGGAGCTCCAGCACGCCTGGCAGCGCTTTCGGGACGACGACGATGCGTTCGTACTCGTCATGACGGGAGCCGGAGAGGCCTTCTGCGCTGGCTGGGATCTCGCGGATGCCGCCGAGTGGCCGCGCGAGGATTGGGATACTTACCGCAGGAACCTTCACAACCTCGCCGGCGTCTGTGGGTATACGCGCAAGGTGGACGTCTTCAAGCCCGTCATCGCGGCGGTGAACGGCTACGCGGTTGCGGCGGGCCTCGAGACCGCGCTCCTCGCCGACATTCGGATCGTTTCGGAGACCGCCGTCTTCGGCGCCTTTGAGCGCCGCTGGAACATCGTTGCAGGAGACGGCCTGACCGTGCGCCTGCCTCTGGTCGTCGGGTTCGGGCGCGCGATGGAACTCATCATCACGGGCCGGGCGGTCGGCGCCGAGGACGCGCTGCGCATCGGTCTGGCCAACGAGGTCGTGCCGCGAGAGCAGGTTCTCCCCCGCGCCCTTGAGCTCGCGCGCGAGATCGCGAAGCTGCCTCAGGGAGCTATTCGCACTGACAAGGAAACGGTCATGCGCAATGTCGGCCGCACGCTCGAGGAGCAGCTCCGCAACGAGGCCGAGGCCGTTCTCTCCATGTGGCTCCGCAGGGACTCCCATGCGATCGGAGCCCGCTCGTTCAAGGACCGGCGAAAGCCCGAGTGGCCGAACCGCGGCCTCTGACTTCAGTCGGGCTGCTCCCCGGGTAGAAAATGAAGAGAGTTCAAACTGAGAAATGCACGGATCTCTCCAATCCCCGTGACAATAAGATAGCAGCGCTTGATTCTGGTGGCCGTTGTCAACCATCAGTGGCGTCAACCGCCGTATGGGTGTCAACCGGTTGACAGGTTGACAGAGAGCAGTACGCATCGGACTGCGTCATCCGCCAGCCAGTCTGATCGCTGACGAATGAGTCGATATATCCGCGGTACGCAGCTGCTATGCAGAAGATTGGGGAGCACAAACGTTCAGTGCTTTGCGAAACTTGCGGTCTCGACTCGACGGTCCAGGGAACCTGCTCCCCTCAGGGCGTGCAGGGCTTGCCATTGTTTTTCTCATAGATGAGGCAGGCCTCCTTCGGAGTAATCGTAGGGGCCGCGATGCCAATCAGTTCGCTTAGTCCGAAATTAAAATTCTCGTTCGATTGTTGGCTGGCCATCCAGACATTGCCGGACTGGTCGACGGCAGCAGCTGAAGGATCGCTTAGCTGCGCCGCCGCAGGCCCGTACGCTAATGCGGCAGAATAGCCACTCGCGGCTGTGTATTCGACGAGTATTCCGGCCAAGGAGCCGCGCGTATCGTTCGCCGAGAACGAATAGGTGCTCCACAGATTTCCGGCCGGATCCACGAGGAGCGATTCAGGTCCGGAGGGCGCACCAAAATTGTTGTTTGACGGCTTCGGAGAATAGTCGGAGATCGTCGTGTAACCGCTTGCCGCCGTGAGTTCGCTCACATCTCCCGCAATAAAGTTCAGCGTGAAAGCGTTACTCGAGGCGTCGACCGCGATTCGTTGCGGGCTGCCGAATGATCCTTTGGTCGGATCGTAAGCGACACCAGCGGAATAGCCGCCTGAAGCCTCCAACTCGCTCACCCATCCGCCGCTGGCGCCATTGTCCCCGTTCGCGATGAAAACGTCGCCTGCGGAATCCAAAGCAATTGTGGTGGGATAGTCCCAGAATCCTGTGGGATCGAATGAAAGTTCATAAACATCCACGGTCCCGTAGCTGCTCGACGCGGTCAACTCGTCGATGGAAATTGAGGGGTCCGCAAAGACCGTAAAACTCCCATTGAGGACGAACACGTTGCCGGCCGTATCGATCGAGATGTCGTTCACGGAAAGGATGTTCTTGACCACGCCTGCAGTGTAACCGCTGGCCGCGACCATCTGGGTGATATTTTCATCCTCGAATTTTGTCGTGTTGTACCCCGCCACCCATACGTTTCCACCCGTGTCCACCGCGATCCTACCCAGACGGTTGTCGTTGGCATCGACCGTGTAACTGAACCCGGTGTCGTACGCGCTGGCGGCGGTAAGTTCGCTCAGGTTGTTAGCGCTCGGATTGCCGTCGTTGCTCGCAAAGACATTGCCGGCCGCGTCGAGCGCGATGTCGTAGGGGGCGTAGAACGCAGCACCTGCGGCAGTATAGTTGAGAGCCAACACCCAACTGGTCGGGACGAAAGCGTCGGTCGGAGCGAACGGCGGATTCACGCTGGGAACCAGGCTCGCAAGCCCGGCCACGTTGTTGCCAGGATTGCGCGCGATATCCAGTGCCGCAAGAATCGTGGTGGTCGGCGCGCTTCCGCCGGGCGGCTTCGCGGCGGTAAACAGATTGTTGCATGCGGTCGATCCAGTCGCCGTTTCCACGCAAGGCGCGAGCATGTCGGCCAGCGAGTTGATCACGTCGCTCGGCGAGACCAGCCCAGCCGGGAGCGTTGCCGGCGTGAGACCAGTGGTTATGTCGATCAGGTTTTTCGAGGTCAGCAGCATCACCGAATTGTTGAGTCCAACCGCATTGGTAGCAGACGTGCCGATCGTCTGCCCGGTCGAATCCAAGAAGTTCTGCAACACCGATACCGAGGCGACCGTCGTCACTTCGGAAACGGTGACGCTCGTCGGCAATGCGTTCGACATTCCGATTGGGCTCATCAGAACGATCGCTGAATTAGTTCCCCCTCCGGCGTTGCCGCCGGTCGCGACGAGGTAAACTTGGGCGGGGCTGGCCGGTGGCGTGAACTTGATGGTGAAGGCGCCCTTGGAATCTGTGGTCGCATTCCCTAGCGACACCGCGCCCTTGCCGTAGCCACTCGCGCCCATTTGGTAGAGCGTGACCGAGGATCCAGTGATCGGTTTGGTGCCTCCGATGACTGTCCCTGTGATCGACCCGCTTCCGCCCGGAGTCGACGTAGCTGTCGGTGTGGCAGTGAGTGTCGCGGTCGCCGTCGCGCTTGGCGTGCCGCCGGTGGCCGTTGCCGTCGGGGTAGGAGTGGCGGTTCTGGTGGCAGTTGCGGTCGCTGTTGGCGTCGCGCTCGCGGTAGGACTCGGTTCGGGTGTGCCCTTGCCTTCGCCGGTCATTTTGACGCTGAGCGGGTTTCCTGTGGCGCTGTTGGTGATAGTCAGTTTTGCCGATTTCTTGCCGTCGGATGACGCAGTGAAAACGATCGACACGGCGCAATCGCCGTCCGCAGCCAGACTGCCAACGCACTCGCCTGAGGGGACGAACTCGGGGTTTGACGATCCGATCGAATTGACGTTGATCGCAGTCGCATTCGGATTGTGAATCGTTACGGTCTTGGGCGCGCTTGGTTTGAGTGGCGGCAGGTCTCCAAAGCCTAGCTTCTTTGGCGAAGCCGCGAGGCCCTTCGGGTTCTTGCTTTTCGTCAGTACGCTTGCGCTTTCATCCGCGCTTTGAGCGGACGCGACGCTCACTGCGCTGCCAATTGGGAGCAGGAGCGTCAGGATCAGAAGCGCAGACGCGGATGCCGCGGACAAAAGCCTGAAGCTCACGGTGGCCACCGACGGTAGGAACGACCTCAAGCGCACTTTAAACCGAAATTTCTGATTGGACTTCGATTACGGTGTGAAATAGCTCGAATGTAGCCCTAACACAAGTCTTGGCTTGTTTTCACGCGCATCTCGCGGTTATTACTTCGCGAGTATCTCTCGAAGTTACGACATATCGTAAGGAACCCCTGTCCCTACTGAAAACTCCATATGAGCCGGAATTCGAGCGGCTGCGAGAATCGCCATCGAATTGATGCGCTGAAAGGAGAGGGGCCGCAATCCGAACCACACGCGGCTCACCCTGATCGAGATCGAAAAACCCTCCGATACATAGATCCTCAGACGACGGCATACCGGCCGCGGCGCGCAACGATTGGTGAGCAGGAATCCGGAACGAATCAGGCGGCGAGGCGTTCGTAGCCATGACGCAGACCGCCGACTTGCGGGATTGCGACGGCTCTTCCGATCCTGGGTGGCACGATCGGGCGGGAGTCGGGGCAATCCTTGTCGAGCGACAGATGCGTGCGGGTGCGTTGGCAATAGTCGATGTACGAGGACAGGACGCGGCGCAGATGGCGCTCGTTGAAGATGACGACTTCGTCCAAGCACTCCCACCGAATCGAACCGATGACTCTCTCGACGTAGGCGTTCTGCCATGGTGAGCGTGGCGCTGTTACGACTTCAGTGATGCCCATCGCCTCGACCCGTTCGCGGAAGATTGAGCCGTACTAGGCGTCACGGTCGCGCAGCACTTTGCCAATTCCGGTCGAGTCAGCCATGAATCAACTCCACTTCGAACACGCAACAGAATGGCGGATGCGACGCTCCCATGAACCCGAGCATCCCGAGCATGCCGCGGCTGCGGCTTCATCGGCGGGCTCAGGTCCGCCCGTATCGCTCAGGCGACCTTGCGCATCTTCGCCGCGCCCGCATGCCACTTGCGCATGTGATCCTTGTGGCTCTTCAGATAGGCGGGGCCATCGTAATACTTGTCGTAAAATTCAAGCTCGATGTGCTGCGCCTGGATGTAGACGTAGAGCACCGCCGGCGGAGCGAACGCGGGGAAGGTGCCGAACGTATCCCAGACATAGCGGCAGGTCTCCTTGCAGATCTGGATGGTCTTTTCCGGCGTGTGCGGTACCTGGCGGAGGAAGTCTGCGCGGTTCTTGTACGGCACCGGCTTTTTCGCGAAGGGGTTGAAGGTGCCGTTGGGGCCGAACTTCTTCGCCACCACGGCATCGACCGCCGCGTCCATGTCCTTGTAGTAGGGCGGCCGGAAGGTCTCGAACTCGCCGTCGATTCCGATCGGCGCAGGGAAGGCGTCAGGGTTCTTCGGGTTCGACTCGAAGCGAAAGCCGAGTCCGCAGCCAGTCGGTGTACCGCCCATGACCACAAGGCTATTCATTCCGCCGTACAACCATCCGCCCAGGCCCAGCGCCTGCTCGGCCAGCAGTATGTTGTGGCCGATGAACGCGCCCTCGGCGCCGGCAGTGGCAAGCATCATTTGGCTCTCGAACATCGAGAGCGGCACGGGGGTGTTGACCCAGCCCTCCCGAATCCAGCGCTGGTCGATGCAGGGACGCATATTGTTGCGATCATCGACGACATATTGGCCCAGGTCCGCCTGCAACATCACGGCATTGATCATTTCCTCGGTGATGTCGGTCACCGGCATGAACAGAGTGGTGCCGGGCATGTTCGCGTTCCAGAGATTGAATGACATGATCGCGCCGGTATTGCGCGGGACATCCAGCCGGCCGTCGAACAGCTTGACGCGGTTCTGGCGCACGAAATCGAGCAGCCGATCGCGATCGCTCCTGGAGGCGACCTCCTGCAAATGCACCGGTTGCACGTCGCGCAACTTCATCAGGTAGACACCCTCGTCATTGGTATAAAAGAGTTCGGTGCCGTGATTCCCGCACGGGCTCGCCCAGGTGCGCCCCACGTGCTCGACCATCGTATTGCACATCCCGTCCCAGTTCTGGACGCCATCGAGATTGTCCGGGCGCGGCGTGTGCGGCATGTCGGACAGGTTGAGGCCGGAGATACCGGTGCCGGCAGCGATCAGGATCGCTTCCTCGACTTCATCGAGCGGCAGCGGCGGATGCTGCGACTTGTGCTTGTTGGGGCCCTCCTTGATCTCCATGCCCAAGCCGAAGCGGCGCGAGCGGCGATTGAAGATTGCCTCGAAGAGCGGGAAGTTGAACGCCTCGTCGACCTGTTCGAGTTCCGACAGTTTGATTTCATCAGCCATGTCAATATCCTCCTGCGCTTGCCAGCGCGCTTCAGTGCGGTTTCGGTACCGGCGCGGGCGCGGCGGCTTGCGCGCTGGGCGCAAGGCGTCGACGGCGATCTTCCTCTACCAGGCCGGCCAGGTAGCGGAAGGCGAACAGCGCGGCGAAATCGACTACCTTGGCGCTGACCTTCATTGTGCCCAGCATTTCCCGCAGCTCATCGACGCTGAGCATGGTCTTGGCCGACCACACTCCCATCTTGCCGGTCATTACGAGTTCGCCGTCCTCTACCCCGACGTCCTCGATCGTCATATTGAAATTCCCGGCGCGCGATTTAATTCGCATCTTCCGATCTCCTCGCTTCAGCCGTAGCGGTAGGTCATGCCGAATCCGCCGCTTGGATATCGCCACGAGATGTTGTGGAACGGGCAGATGATCCGGCAGGTGCCGCACTCGATACAGCTGCTCCAGTATATCGTCGTGTGACCGTTGTCCTCGACTTTGTAGTTTTCAACCGGGCATGTCACCGTGCAGGGTTTCTCGATGCATTTGAGGCAGACCCCCTGGTCGATGATCTTGAGGTGCGGACTTCCTTCGTCCACCTTTATCACCAGGGTCGCGAGTTTGTCATCGCGGCCGAGCAACTTGGGCGGGCCTAGGAAGTCCGCCAACCCGGTGGGCTTCGCAATGTCGGATGGGCTTTTGACTTCCGCTGCCATTTCAACCGGTGCTCCTTCCCCGGTCTCTGCCCTCAGAACATGGCCGCCTTGGCGGCATCGAGAAGGTCCAGGCCGAGGCTCATCAGCCCGAGCTCGGCGAGCGCGTGGTCCGCGACCGCCAGCTCAAGCGCGCGCTTGGGCACCTGCATCCCGTCATCGGTGGGCGCCACAGAAAACAGCTTGCGCGCGAGCTTGATGAATTCGTAGGGGTATTTGTTGAAGAACTGGGGATGGGTCTCGGCCAACCGCGTCAGCCCCTGATAGCGATCGTAATCCTGCCACGCGAAGCTCTCGCGAAGCCGGCTCGGGTAGGGCTCGAGCGCCTTGGCCGAAAAGTTGCCCGCCTTGTGCGCCTGGAGAATCGTCTCGGCCGCCATCACGCCCGAGGCCATCGCCATATTGGTGCCCTCGTGGAATAGCGGGTTCGCATTGACCAGCCCGGCGGCGCCGCCGATTACGACAATCCCATCGCCCACGAAATGCGGAAGATCGTGCGGCGTCATCTCCGGAATCAGATGCGCCGAGTACTCCTCCGGCGTGGTGCCACGCAGCAGACGGCGCACCACCGGATGCATCTTGAATTCGTTCAGCAGTTCGTCGGGCTGGACCCCCAGCGCTTTGAGTGCGTCAAGCGGGATCCCATAGCCTACGGAAATCGTGTCGCGGTTGGTGTAGAGGAAGCCCGCCCCCATCGCGCCCCGCACCGCGCCGCCGCCGAGATACTCGTACGCCGCGCCTTCATCTCCTTCCAGCGAAAAGCGATCCTCAATGACTTCGCGCGGCAGGGAGACCACCTCCTTGACGCCGAGGATTACCGAGAGCGGAAGCTCGCCGCGCAGCCCCGCCGACTGCGCGATCAGCGAATTGGCGCCGTCGGCGGCGATCACCACGTTGGCGAGCACCTCGCCACCCTCGCGCCGCGCGCGAACTCCCACCACCCGGCCTTCGCTCGCGATTACCTCGTCGACCACCGTCTGAGTGACCAGCACTGCGCCCGCCTCTTCGGCCTTTTTGGCCAGGTAGCGGTCGAATATCGCGCGCAGCGCCGTGAACGAATGGTTGTAATAAGGAGGCTCGAAATCGAGGAACTTGAACGAGAGCGCAAGCTCATTGCTCTCTGAAAGCATCGAGAAACGCTTTTCGATGACGTGGCGCTCGACGCAGTTTGCTCCCGGAAAGTCCGGGAAGTACTTGCTGAGCACGGTCGTGTAGAGCACCCCACCGAACATCGCCTTTGAGCCCGGGTAGTCGCCGCGCTCGAACATAATCACTTCGAGCCCGCCTTTGGCGAGGATGTATGCGGCAATCGAAGCGCCCGGCCCCGCTCCAACGATCGCTACGTCACAGCGTTCGGCCATGCGGCCCCCGGCAGTTGTGCTGAACACAACCGGAAATTGCAGCGCACCCAGCGTGTCACGATGGTCTAACGCTTAGCGCGGATGAGCCGATGCGCGCAAACAGCGCCGCTAATCTGTGCCTACCAATTATCGGGAACAGGTTGCGCCGGCGAAGCTTATGGGATCACCACCTCGGCCTTGCTCCTGGCAACCGTCTCACCCCGTTGGTTGACCGACGTCATGGCGACGACCGCGAAGACGGGCTGCCTTCCCGAGTAATGAATTTCGATGACCTCGCCGGTTGAGGTTACGGTGTCGCCGGGAAGCACCGGTCTGGTGAACTTCGAGTCCATCGAGCGCAGGTTCCCGCCGACCGGATAAATCCACTCGGTTATCATCGACGCCTGGAACGCCATCGTCATCATGCCGTGGGCGACCGTCGACTCAACCCCGAAGACCTTCGCACGCTTTGCCCACTCGACGTTGGTGTGCACGGGGTTGTAGTCGAGCGACGCGACCGCCCTCCAGTCGAAATCGTCCTGGGACACGGTGCGTCGATGCTCGGGCAATCGCGTGCCAATCTTAAGTTCCGCCAGCCGTGGCCCCTCACTCATCAATTTTCTCCCATTTGGCCGCTTGCGCATCGCCTCGCTGGCCGCGTCGATTTGCCGGCGGCCTCGTCGCAGGTGCGGTTGGGTTCACGCCCTCGCGAACCTGCCAATGTCCTCGCGCGTCCTGGGCAGGATCAGCGTGGCCGACCAGGTGGCCTTTTTCACGTGGCGTTGGTCGAAGAAGTTCAGTTCATTCGTGATGTAACAGTGCCGCCTGCGAATCCACTTGTCATGCGTTTTTTGCTTCATCGTGATGATGGCGCCGACGTGCAGCGGTTCGTACCACACGATGTGCTGGCAGGGATTCATCGCTCCCGGCGTTCGCAGGTCAGCAGGCCGGAGTAAAAATACATCAGACCCGTCTCGATGCGCGGGGAGAATGCGTCGTTTTACGTCAGGAAATCTTGACGCGGATGACGTTGGCCCGGTTGGGCTGCTCCTCGCGGGACGCCTGGCTGTAGTCGCCGAAGGCGCCGTCCCGCGCGGCGACCGCGCCCGACACGCCTTCGCGCTTGGCCAGCTCGATGAAGCGGTGAGCATCGGGGGTGTTGCGCATGAGCCCGTCGAGGATCGGCCCGAGCGTCTGGATTGAGGCCAGGCCCATGTTCTCGTAAGCGTGGTTGACGACGAGCTTCATCGCGGCGAGTTGCGATAGCGGAATCGATGCCAGATCGCGCGCCGCGCGGCGCACTTTATCCTCAAGGCGCTCAAACGGCACCGCTGAGTTGATGAGCCCGATCTCCGCAGCCTTCGCACCCGACAGCGGTTTACCGGTCAGTGCGTACTCCTTAGCCTTGGTGAGCCCGAGGCGGTAAATCCACATGCCGCTCAGGTAGCAGCCCCACATCCGCGAGTAGGGGGTCCCGATCCGCGCATTCTCGCTGGCGATCACCAGATCGGCGCATAGCGCCATGTCGCTGCCGCCTCCCACGCACCAGCCGTGGACCTGGGCGATCACCGGCTTGGGAGAGCGCCACATGCTCATGAACTTCGGCACAGCTCCAAGGCCGAAGCCGGCGGCGGCCCCGATGAAGTCCTTGCCGGGATCCCACTTGCCATCGGTGGTCAACTGGTCGTCCCACTGATGAAAGCCGCCGCCGAAGTCGAACCCGGCGCAGAACGCGCGTCCGGCCCCGCGCATTACGATTACCCTGACCGTGGCATCGGTGACCGCGCGATGAATCGCGGCTTCAATCTCATCCGGCATCGGCGGCACGATCGTATTGAGCCGGTCCGGGCGGTTGAGCGTAATCGTCGCGATCGCATCATCGACCTCGTACAGCAACGTTTCGTACGGTGGGTGAGTAGTTCTCGGAGTCTTGGTCCGCGTTTCCTTGCGTCGCTTCATCTGGGTCCTCCTCCGGCGAATGGCGGCCGGTACGCGTCCGGCGCGGATCTGTCCAACGTGCGCAGCTCTCTTAGGCGGGTTCGGGCCCTTGGGAACGGCGTTGCTATTTCGCCTCGACGAAATTGGGTTTGCGCTTTTCGACGAAGGCTTTCACCGCCTCTTGATGGTCCTTCGTGTTGAAGGTCATCATCTCGTACGCAAGCGACGCGTCCAAGATCAAATTGGCCTGCTGCTTGAGCCACTTATTTACCGCGAGTTTGCTCCATCTGATGGCCAAGGTGGGGCCGTCTGCGAGTTCCTGCGCGAGTTCCCGCGCTTTCGTCATCACCTGCTCCGGCGCCACCGCGTAATTCACCATCCCGATGCGGCCCGCTTCGGCTCCGTTGATGAAACTGCCGCGCATCAGGAATTCTTTGGCGCGATGCGGCCCGATCAGTAGCGGCCAGATAACCGCCCCGCCGTCGCCCGCGACGATGCCGACCTTGACGTGGGTGTCGGCAAAACGCGCTTTTTCCGACACAACCGTGATGTCGCATAGCAGCGCGAGAGTTGCGCCGAGACCCACCGCGTCGCCATTGATGGCGCCGATAACAGGCTGCTCGACGTCAAGCATGTTTTCGACCAGGCGACGTCCGTTGGCGGCGGCGATTGGACCGCGCCCGCGTCCTTTTCCTTTTTTGTCCGTAGGCCCGACCAGGCCGCCTGCCGCCATTCCCTTCACGTCGCCGCCAGCGCAAAATGCACGGCCCGCTCCGGTCAGGATAATCGCGTTGACATCCTGGTCGGCTCGAACGTCAATCCAGATTTGTTCCAATTCATGATGAAGAGCGTTGTGGACCGCGTTGAGTGAGTCGGGCCGGTTGATCGTTATCGTCGCGACACGCTCGGCCACTTCCACTTTAAGGAATTCATAATCGCTGTAATCTATAGCCATGATGACAGAACCCTCCTGCTGCTTTGCCAGAATGTATACAACGGCTGGCGACGGCATGCCTATCGCGCGGTCCTGGAAATCGTTGATCGAGAAGCGGGGCCGGGACCGCGATCGCCCGAATCACCGGGGCGCGGCCACTGCCACCACCGCGAGCGGGCCACAACCGCCAGACTGGCGCCGAGTTGACGCCGGAGCGGCTATCGGGCTAGAGCTCTCACGGTTGCAAAGTCAAAATGGAAATTCCGGTCCAAATCTGAAATTCCGGCTGAAAGGAAATCGTGATTCGAAGATTGAGTGTATTTTTGCTCACGCTCGCCGCGATCGTGTTGGCCGTGAATATCGTTTGCCAGGCGCAGTCGCAGACTCTGTTAACGCGTCATGTGCGCGAAGCGGTTCTCAACGGGGAGGCTCAATGGGTCGGACATCTCCCCGCCACGCAGTCCATGCGCCTGGTACTTGTTCTGCCGCATCGCCATCAGGCAGAGTTAGATGACTTCCTGAAGGAACTCTACGATCCTCACAGCGCGTCTTATCGCAAGTTCCTGACGGTGGAAGAGTTCACCGCAAGGTTTGGTCCCAGCCAGGCGGATTATGACTCCGTGATCGGCTTCGCGAAGGCGAACGGCTTTCGAGTGGTTGGCACCTCCCGCAATCGCATGAACCTGGATGTCACGGGGCCGGTGGCGAGCATTGAGAGAGCATTCCATCTGAGCATGGGCGTCTACCAGCATCCAACCGAAAACCGCACCTTCTTCGCTCCGGACCGGGAGCCCATGGCGGACTGGGCGGTCCGGTTGTGGCACATCACGGGCCTGGACAACTATTCGATCCCGCGCCCCGCTCTGGTGCGTCGCGATGCGAGTGCTGCGACTGTGAGGTCCGGCGCCACCACCGGCTCCGGCCCCTCGGATTCTTTTTTGGGCAGCGACATGAGGGCGGCATACTACGGTAAGACAGCTCTCACCGGCAGCGGCCAATCGCTCGGGTTGTTCGAGTTGGTTGGCACCGATCTGACTGACCTGACGACCTACTATACAAACGTAGGCCAAACGAATGACGTACCAATCACGCTCCAGTCCGTCGACACCCAGAGCACAAGTTGCGTTTTTAAAGGCACCCCTGCCTGCGACGATACGGAACAAACCCTGGACATGACCCAGGCGCTTGGCATGGCCCCGGGTTTGTCCAGTCTGGTGATGTACATCGGAACTGGCGCTTTAGCCGGGCAAACGGTCGACGATTCCGGCATTTTTAACGCCATGGCCACGGCCAGCCCGCTGAACGCTCAACTGAGCTGCTCCTGGCAGTGGAAACCCTCGGATCCCACCACCGACGACGTCTACTTCGAGGAATTCGCGGCGCAGGGTCAGAATTTGTTTATCGGTGCCGGCGACGCCGGTACGTGGAGCTCGACCGACTTTTATTGGCCGTCGGATAGTGTGTATGTCACGTCGGTGGGCGGGACGGTCTTGGAAACAACCGGCGCGGGCGGCGCCTGGGCCTCGGAAACAGGTTGGGAGGACACCGGCGGCGGCATTGGGCCGGACGACTTTCCGATTCCCTCCTGGCAGGTGACTGCGGCCGCGGGCTGCGCCAAATGTTCCCAAACTTATCGCAACAGCCCGGACGTTGCTGCAAATGCGGACTTTACTTTTTACGTCTGCGCCGACCAGGAGGCTTGCACCGCCAATCTTTATGGCGGGACCTCTTTTGCGACACCCATGTGGGCCGGCTACCTGGCTCTCGCCAATGAACAGCATCTCTCTAACGGAGCAGCCACCACGCTCGGCTTTATCAATCCGGCCCTTTATACGATTGGTTTGGGCTCGAGTTATGACACTGACTTCCACGACTGCCTCACTGGAGGCAACACCGACGGCTGCACCGTCGGCTACGACTTGTCGACCGGATGGGGCAGCCCGAAAGGGGCCGGCCTGATCAACGCTTTAGCTTCGTCGGGGATCGTGCCTACGCCTACCGCGACACCCACCGCTACCGCGACACCCACCGCTACCGCGACACCCACCGCTACCGCCACGGTGACCGCCACACCGACCGCTACCGCGACGCCGGTCCGGGTGAACCTTTCGATCGCGCCCAAGTCCCTGAACTTCGACAAGGTCGGCGTTGGCGTGACCAGCAGTCCGAAGACGGTGACGATCACGAACGGCTCGCATGGCAAGCAGGCCGAGCCGATCGTCGTAATAGAGCAAACAGCCAGCCCAAGCATCTTTGCCGTTTCCAGTCAGTGTGCGCAGACTTTGGATCCGGGCCAGAGTTGCACGGTCTCGGTGACCTTCAAGCCGGGCGGGACCGGCAAGCAGTCGGGCACGATGACGATCGATGACAACGCGAACAAAAATCCGCAGAAGGTGAAGCTGCGGGGTACCGGGAAATGAGCCGGATAGCAGGGGCCTGGCCCCTGGCAGGGGGGTGAGCAGGGGTGACCCCTGCACTCAGTATTAAAGCCGCGCTCCGTTGTCGGCGGTATCAAGGAAGAATCACCTGCGCGGTGGGCGGCAGGGGCTGCAGCCCCTGCACCCGCAGTGAGAAGACGCGAAAATCTGCGAAGCGCATCTTTTCACGACTATGCGAGGGCAGGGCTGAGCCCTGCACCCAGTGTTAAGGCCGCCTGCCGTCGGCGGGCGGCCATGGCCTATCCGGGGAAATCGGAAAACGCCAGACAATAAGTTATATTTGGCCCCGGCGCCGGATTATCCGGGCGCCGCAATTCCCAAGGAGTCGTTTCATGCCCAAGGCAGCGAAGAAGCAGCCAGCGCCCTCCGGACCTTTCGGCGATATGTTCCCCTATCGCGAAACCTTCGAGACCTATTACGAGCTGCCCAAGAAAAGCCGCCCGCCCGAGGAGATCATGCGCAAGTTGCGCAGCATCGCGCGCCAGGAGGACGCGCGCTGGCAGACCGGCCAGATCTCGGGCACCTACTTCCACGGCGGGATGGAGCACTATGCCTACCTCAACCGCGTGTTCGCGCTCTTCTCGCACGTCAACCTGCTGCACCGCGACATGTGCCCGAGCGGCACCAAATTCGAGGGCGAGATAATCGCGATGACCGCGCGGATGCTGGGCGCGGAGCTGGCGCGCGAGCAGGATCCGCAGGCCGACGTATGCGGAGCGATCACTTCGGGCGGCACCGAGAGCGTCATCCTGCCGATGCTGGCGTATCGGGAGAAAGGGCGCGCCGAGCGCGCA
>Ga0074046_10002133_pt1 | contig 17249 bp, 12 predicted proteins | sample BogForMeECP23OM3_FD_94441 | JGI IMG/M metagenome (GOLD analysis project Ga0074046, IMG submission 94441) | Bog forest soil microbial communities from Calvert Island, British Columbia, Canada - Bog Forest MetaG ECP23OM3 | ecosystem: Environmental > Terrestrial > Soil > Wetlands ... | reverse complement strand
GGCTGGTGGATACGTCCCCCGACAACCTCAGCCTCGGGCCAGATTCGGAATTGCGGTTTAGCATTGTGGTTCCGGCCGCCAACGGCGCCCATTATACAAAAGCCGACCAAGGCGGATTACACTTAAAGCGTTTGCCAAAAGCGTCGAAGCAGCCCAACCTGCCCCCCGGGGGGAAATCCATACTGAACATGGCGAACGCTGACCAACTGAGAGCGCTGCTTAAGGCTTACGTCAAGGGCGACGAGGTACAGTTTCAGTCTGTCGCCATGCAGATTGCTGCCAACGAGGCGCGTGCTGGCCATGGCAAGTTGGCCGAGGAACTGCGCAATCTTATAGACGAAGCAAAGGTGCGGGTGCCACAGCCTGGGCCAACGCCCATCCCGTTGGCGAAGCCTCGAGGCGAGGTCGCAGATCTACTGACCGTCTCCTACCCCAACATTCGCCTTGCTGACATGGTGCTCGCGGAAGACACTCTTGGCTCTCTAAATCGCGTTCTTAGAGAACACAAAACGATCCGCGAAATTCGCAGCCATGGCTTGGCGCCACGCAAGCGGCTGCTTCTGCTGGGGCCGCCAGGCACGGGTAAAACACTAACGGCATCGGCACTGGCCGGTGAACTAGGCTTGCCGCTCTTTGTGGTGCGGCTTGACCGACTAATAACGCGGTACATGGGCGAGACGGCTGCAAAACTGCGCCTTATCTTCGACGCGATAGCACAAACCCGAGCAGTCTATCTGTTTGACGAGTTCGACAGCATTGGTTCCGAACGCGGCTTGACCAACGACGTGGGTGAAATTCGCCGAGTCGTGAACAGTTTTCTACAGATGGTGGAGCAGGATTCATCGGACAGCTTAATTATTGCCGCGACCAATCACGCAAATATATTGGACAAGGCTCTATTCCGTCGCTTCGACGATATCATCTATTACGATATGCCTACAACGCAAGAGCTTGCGGCGGTGCTGAAGGCTAAACTTGGCGGTTTCAAATCAGGACGAATGGCTTGGGCGGCGCTGGCCAAATCTGCTGCCGGTCTGAGCCATGGCGATATCACGCGCGCCATCGAAGACGCAGTAAAGCATGCGATCATTGAACGTCGGCCAGTTACAAAGGATGACCTCGCCACTGCCATCGCCGAACGCAAATCGGCGATAAGTCCTGCGAGGACGAAGCGCGTACGGAAGTAGGTGCTCGTGCCGCGATATCCACATCTCATCGTAACCACAGCTCCTGACGATGTGCGTTTTACTTCAACGCGCAGCGGTCGGGATAACCTGATTACGCCACCGCGCAACAGAAACACGCATGCGAGGCACCTCATCCAATCAGTCGAGAACGCCCGCGCGCAACAACCTGTTCCTCGTCAGATCGGCAACGGCTTCTATCAGTCTACCGACCTGGTGCTTACGTTCGAAAGTGAGCCAGACTTTGAACTTGCCTTCGAAAGCCTGGACATGTCGCGTAGTGGAATTGATCTACTCGCAGTATCTAAGGATGGAGCAGGTCGGGAGCTGGCTACGGTCCGAATACCAGAGAACAAGTTGCCGCTCTTTCTTCGCAAGCTTGAGGCCTATCGGGATAACGACCCAAACGCTCCGCTGGCAGACGGAGAGAAGCCAAAGCGGGACAATCGCCGACTAGCGGAAAGCATTTCCCAGATTCACCGCGCCACACTTCGCCAATATTGGACGGATGAGGCCGCAGCTTACCCTGCACCCGGTCAGATGATCACATGGGAGGTCTGGCTCCGTCGCGCGCGCGAAGGCGAGGCTGCGCCACAGCAAGTCTTGGCAGCCGCGCAAGAGGATTTCGGATATGAGGTAATATCTGAGCCGCTGAAGTTCGTTGACCGCACCGTGGTTCTGGTTAGAGCCACGCCGGAGCAACTCGCACTCGGCATCGATTTTCTGGGCGTGATCGCGGAGCTTCGCAAAGCCAAGACCACAGCCGGATTTTTCGCCGGCCTTCCTGCCGTTGATCAGCACAATTGGATCGAGGACCTCGTCGGCCGGACGACAGGCGCCGTGAACGGCGCGCCATTTGTGGGCCTGCTTGACACTGGCGTAAATCGAGCACATCCATTGCTTGCGCCCATCATTGCTGAAGCAGACCTACATACGTACAAGCCGCAATGGGATGTCGATGACACCGGCGCGCATGGCACCGCGATGGCCGGTTTGGCGCTTTTTGGCGATCTGACCCCGCTCCTTGAAGGGGGGCAAGACATCGAGCTTGACCACAGGTTGCAGTCGGTCAAAATCATCCATGAGCCAGATCCACATCGGCCAGAGCTCTACGGCGCGGTAACGCGGGAAGCGGTCGCGCGGTTAGAGGTGGTCCCCGCTGGAAAGTCTGTGTACTGCATGGCCATAACAGCGGACGGAAGCGACCGGGGTCGGCCGTCTTCGTGGTCATCGGCCATGGATGAAATTGCAATGGGCGAGGATACGGAAAGCACGCGACTCGTCATCCTCGCTGCGGGCAACACAGCATTTCAGAACAGAACAAACTATCCAGCCGACAATGAGACTGCCTCAGTGCAGGATCCGGCCCAAGCCTGGAATGCACTCACTGTCGGTGCCTACACCGAGATGACGACATTCGACCAAGTGGAATACCCGGGGCACGAATGCTTGGCGGTCGCCGGCGATCTTGGACCTTCGAGTACCACGTCACTGGTATGGCCCCGCGATGCTCGATGGCCATTCAAGCCCGACATCGTCCTGGAAGGCGGAAACATGGCGCGACCGGGTCCGGGGATAGCGCCTGACTACATCGATGATCTGTCTCTGCTTTCGACAAGCCACCAATTCAATCTCGGCCAGCGACCGTTGACCACAATTCACGACACGAGTGCTGCTACAGCACTTGCCTCGCGTCTCGCGGCATCGCTTTTAGCCCGCTATCCAAACTTCACGCCCGAGACGGTGCGCGGCCTGATCGTACACTCAGCGCGATGGACGCCGGCGATGCTCGGCCGCGCTAACGGTTCCCAAGTGAATTTGCTTCGAATATTTGGGTATGGCACGCCAAATGTGACCGAGCTGTACTCGTGCGCGAATAACGTGCTCACGCTCATTGCCCAATCCACTCTGCAGCCCTTCTTCAGGGATGAGAAGAAGGGCATCAAGACCAACTGCATGAACGTCCATGCTCTGCCGTGGCCAAGAGAAGCGCTGCAGGCACTTCCGGTTGACACCCAGGTCAAGTTGCGCGTGACGTTGTCTTATTTCATCGAGCCGAGCCCGGGAGAGCGCGGCTGGGACAAAAAGTATGGATATGCCTCGCATGGACTGCGCTTCGCGGTTCAGCGGCCTACCGAGAGCGTAGATGAATTTAGGCTTCGCATAAATAAATTTGGGCGCGACGAAGAGTATGATGCTGATGCGCATCACGGTGACACTGGTGTGTGGCAACTTGGTGGAAATACCCCGACGAATGGAAGCATTCATTCCAACGTGTGGACTGGAACCGCGGCAGAACTGGCCAACCGCTCACATATAGCAATCTACCCGACAATGGGATGGTGGAAGAATCGGCCAAGTGAAGGGCGCTACACGCGATCAGTACGCTACTCACTCGTTGTCACGATAGAGACCCCAGACGTCAATACTGATATCTACACACCTGTCGCAGTTCAGATCGGCGTCGCAGCGCCAATCGCGATTGAAATGGAAATCACATGAACGTCATCCTTGGTGACATGGGGCGATTGCAAAATGCGGAAGCAATGGGCAATCAAGCGATGTCCGCTTTCTCTGCATTGCGTCGTTATAGACCAAGCTCGCACCAACCGCTCGCCATGCCTGGTTCGGGTCACAAGTAAGACAGGGGATTGCATGCCGGGGTGCGTAGCTGCCAGGTTTTGATCGACGTCCGTAGCGGCAGGTCGTGCGCTTCGAAATCCCGCGGGCGAATGAGCCGGAGTTTTTGGACCAGATCAATGGCGGACTGGTGTCTGGTGGGGAGGCTGCGCATGCTTACGTTGCACCAAAACGTCGGTAATTATCAATAACTACCGACATTTCGAAACATTGGCCGGACCTCACGGCAGTCTTACCCTTCGTATCGCGTATTCCGCACCGCCGAAGCTCGCGCTCAGATCGGCCATGCGCACAATCATAGCGCGGCGCGGATCGAACGGCAGATCCTGAAAACCCCAGCGGCCGTAAAACCGGCGCACGCCATCGTCAAGTGGATGCGTGATAACTCCCGTGCTGCCGATAACGCTCGACGCTTGCAGCGCCGTTCTCAACGCGAACAGCAACAGCGACCTCGCATGCCCCTGCCCCTGAAATTCCTTGTCCACCGCCAGTTGTCCAAGAAGCGTCACCGGCACAGGATCGGGGCGGTTGCGCTGCTGCGCTTTCGGTAGGTATGCCCGTTCAATCTGCGCGGCGCTCAAGGTCACGTAACCGGCAATCCGGCCGCCCGATGCCTCGGGCAACACCGTCACGCGCGAAGCTCCGCTGACGTGATTGGCCCAGGCATGGCGCTGAAACCACATGTTGAGCGAGTCACGGCCGCAATCGAACGCGCCGCAGTCATCGCCCTCGGCCAAAGGCCGGGGTGGCGACACAAGCGCCACGTTATTTTTCCCAGGACGGGGGCAATGCGCCGAGTTTTTCAAGCGCCGGAATAGCCTTAGCCGGCGCGCCGATCCACGCCTCGAATTGCTCCCAGTCCTTAGCCGGAATGGTGATGATCGTGCGGCCCAGCACATCGACCTCCGCCGCCTCCAAAGCCTTCCTGCGCATGAATTCGCTCAGCGTCGTCCGCGATTGCTCCGCGGCCGCTTCCAGAATGGCTCGTTCGTCGGAATTAACCCGAACGCTGAGTACCGATGTTGTGGTATCCTTCATGTGTATGACAATAGCATACACACAGAAAAAAATCAATGCTCGCAACGCCAGCCGGAAATATCCGACATAAGCCGTTTGCCGGATATATCCGGCATGTGCCCGGCGCAGCCGCCCGATGGAACCAGGCCTCCTGAAGGCCCTGATATTACGGCGCGGCTTTCCGCTTCGTATAGGTTCCCACCCAACTGAGGAACCGCGCGTCCTCGTTGTGCGCGGTTTCTTCCAGATTCTTGGCCCAGGCGATGTAGGTGTTTTCCAGCCAATAGGCATCCATGCCGGGCGCGATCTTCCGCGCCCGCTCGATCGCATCGGTGCTGACAAAGATTTTTTTTGCCTCCGAAGAACCGCTAACCGGCGCAGCCGGTTCGGGAGCTACTGATACCAGGGTTGGCCTCTCGGCATTGGCCCCGTCCCCTGCCCGCCGCCAGAACACGACGAGATCGCCGTCGAGCTCAACGCGATATTCGGGAAGGCGCTCGGCTGCGGCCGTCTCGCGCATATGCCGCACAAAATGTTTGCGCTCCTGCTTCGACCCGCATTTCTTCTGGAGCTTGTCGATGCCGATACGCCACTTCTCTTTCGAGCCGCAATGCTTGCGCGCCAGCTCATAGAGACGGCGGTCGAGCGGACTTCTGAGACGAAAATAATCCCGGTCAATCGTTAGCACTTCCGCGGAGTCGATCGCGCGGAACAGCCATTCGCTCAGCGTGATTTCGAGATAACGGAGCCGATCGGCGTGCATGCTTCCCTTGCGGTTATACTCGAAAGAACTAATCAGCGCGAAGCCGCTTACCGTTGCCTCCTCCCCCGTTTCAATCGTAGTTTTTATGACCGTTCCGGCGAGCCGTTCGAGTGAAGCTTCGAGCCGTTCATAGCCAAGATTGTTCGTTGGCTTGTTGGTCGAGACCAAAAGATCATGGGTGGTGAGGCGGACCTTGGGCCCGATCGGTTTACCCGCATTCTTCAAGTGCATCAGCTTCGAGATGCAGTAAATCAAAACGTCTTTGTCGAAAACCGACGGCAGGCCGCGGACACCCGGAATGATCTCGATCTTGGTGCCGTCATGCTCATACGAAAGCGCGCGCGTATCAGGTTTGGTCGATAGAGAAAAAACCGGATGCTCCATCGAGCCGATGTCGGAGCGCAGTGTGACGTCGAAAACGTCGAGCACAAAAAAATCGCGTACAGGATGACGCTCAGGAAGAAGGGAACTCATAACCAAGGCTAGCAACCAGCTCTCTGATTCGCCAAGCGATTCGCACTATCAGCAACGCCTTCGCACTATCGCCGACTCTTACGCACTTTCACGCGCACTTCGCACCTTTTCCAACCGTTTCGCACTTTCGGCAACCTTCAAGCTCTCTCCATTACGAGGAGCTCTCTTCGCACTTTCAGCGCCCGCTTCGCACTTTTGCCGACCACTTCGCACTTTCAGCAACCGTTTCGCACCTTCGCCAACCACTTCGCACTTTCAACGACCGCTTCGCATCTTTGCCAACAGCGCCTCCCTGCCCGGTTGGGGGCTTGCACTATCAATGATCGCGTTTTAGCTATAAGAGACTGATTATAAATAAGATATATGGATTATACACATACTTATCCACAGGCGGCTTCGCACCTTTGCCAACCGTTCCGCACTTCCGGCAACCAATATTCGCACCTTTGGAGTCCTTCGTTTCGCACCTTTGCCTACCGATCATCGCACTTTTGGCGACGCGTCTCCCCCTTAACTATCTGACTGAAAACGGTAATTCAGCCCAATTTTGCCCTGTAACTATCTAACTTAACTTATAACTTCTTTAACTCAGGAAAGAGGATTTTTCGAAGAATTAGAAAGAAGATAATAACGCGCAAGACCCAACAACCGTGGAGCGGTAGTTAGCCGAACTCTTTGCTAAAGCAACTCCCGAGCCCCCTGCCCCGCGTCGCGCACTTCACCTGATTCCGACAATGAAACTACCTCGGATCATGCTCTCTTTCCGGTTTACCCTCATGGACAATAAAACCAGAGACTCAGCGAAACGGCCATGTAAGATATGTAATCTTTCACTTATTGAATTTTCCTTCCGCAATACCGGCAATTGGGCAATTGCATCAAAGGGCAATGGCGTAAGTGGGCATGCGGCCAAAAGAGAACATATAAGAGGACACAGTTGTAATCATGAGCTGATGGTCAGGAGGCCAAGTGCGTATTGGGCCAATAGACCACATGCGTATATGCGCAGTAGCCCAAAAGCCCATTTGGGCAACTGACCACATGAGCAGAGTCTTCTCACTATCATTGTAGCATATAGAAAAGCTAATCGTGACGAAGCTCACATGGGCAATCGCCCAATGGGGCAAACAAACAAAAGAACTCGCGGCCAAGAACGCAAATGGTCGTTTGGGTACTAGGGCAAGATATCCAAGTATTTGTCTTGCTTCGTGTCGAAGATATAGCCTAGATTCAGTAAACGAGTTTTCTGTTTGCGCAAGAGGCCAAGGATGCACTTGTGCATTTGCCTAAATCACTACGGGGCCGATTGATGATTATCGCATTTGCGTCCTCAAAAGGCGGCGTCGGGAAATCGACGATCTGCGCGGCGATCGGGGCGCGTCTCGCTCAAAGAGGCGAGGAAGTTCTCATTCTCGATCTCGATCAGAACCGCACCGTCGAGCGCTGGGGCCGCAAGGCCAATATCAAAGGTCTCACCGTCAAAGCTATCGAACGCGATAGCTTCACGACGGTGATTCGCGAAGCCGCCGTCACAAACGCCGTCGATCACATCCTCATCGATCTCGCGGGCACACGCGAGGCCACCGTCCTGAAAGCCATTGCGCGCTCCGACCTTGTGGTGATCCCCGCGCAAGCCTCCGAGCCGGATCTGCGCGAAGCCCTCGTCGTCGTCTCCGACATCAAGGACGTGGGGGAAGAGAAGGGGGCCCCGATCCCCTATCGCCTGCTTCTCACCAAGATGCCCGCCTTGCGCACGCGGGTCACCGACTTCGCCTATCAGGAACTGGCGCGGCAGAGCTTACCGATTTTCCGGACCGTCATGGTCGAACGCGTCGCTTACAGGGAAATGTTCTTAACTGGATTTCCACCCGACCCCACAAGCGGGGCAGGGGCCGAAATCGCGGCGCTTGCGACCGAGATGGAAGATATCGTCAAGGCCGCGCGAGGTCAGAATGCTTCGCGTTCGGCGGCAGGGTAGGGGAGTCTCCAATGACAACATCAAAAATCGCACGTCCCGCCTTCCAATCCATCGAACTCGATCCGATCGACGCGCGGCTCGAGGCCAGAGCGGCCGAGAGGGGCATTCCCACGCTCGTCACACCGAAAGCCGAGCAGCCTCCGGAAGTACAGCCGCCAGCAACCGCGAGCGCTTCCGAAGTTCCGGCGCCGCGCAAAGGGGGCAGAGGATATTCCACCCTAGCGACGCCGCGCTCGCGCATGAAGGGTCTCAAAGTCGAACTGCCCGACTATGTTTGGGTCGCGCTCAAGAAGCGCGCTGCGGAGGAAATGGTCTCGCTCCGGCACGTGATCATGACCGCCTTGCGCGAAAAAGGGATTCCCATCAACGACGCCGACATGATCGAAGACGGACGGCGGTTCCGGACTTGACCGCCTGCCCAGTTGGGCAAATGGGTATTTGGGTTTTTGCTCTGCGGATATCATGGGTTTGAGTACGAACAGAAGCATTCATGACCAACGATCCCGTTCTTATCGCCTATGCTGCAAGCCGTGGCCGCAATGGCCGCGTCCGCTATGCGCGCATCGGACGGGCCTATCCGCATAACGCCGGCGAGGGGTTGACCGTCATTCTTGACGCAATGCCGCTCAAGGGCGGTCATATCGTCTTGCTCGAACTTGACGAAAGCGACGACCGGCGGCTCCTTGCCGGCGCCAGGCGCTATGAGCGCGAACGCAAGCCCAAAGCCTCCAAGGGAGCCGGAAAGAAGGAAAAAGAGGGATAGAGCGCGCCCTTGAGGCGCTTTCCTGCGCAGCCCACCGTCGCGGACAAGGGCAACCATTCAACAAGCGGCGCTCCCGATCACATCCCATCCAATTTGACTTTTCTGTCTTTTGCCCCCAGATTTCTAAGATTCTCACAATCGAGGGGCAAAAAATGCAAAAGACCATAAGATACAAAGAGTTGACGAATGAACAAATTCGCCAGATGGTCGATTCCGAGCAGGCTTTTCAAAGCTGGCGCGAGACCCGCGACGAATTTCTGCACGGCTATGAAGGCTCCTATAAAGGCACGATGAAATGGAAGACGCGCGCAAGCGGTCAATATCTCTACCGCATTTTGAACGGCGTCGAAAAATCGCTTGGCGCCAGATCGCCGGAAACCGAAAAGATCAAAGCCGATTATACAAAGGCACGAAACCGCCTGCGCGAAAGGCTCAAAACCCAGGAACAGAAGCTACAGCATCTGGCGAGAATCAACCGCGCCTTGCGGCTCGCCCGCGTTCCCAATATCGCCGCCCGCATTTTAGCAAGACTTGATGAAGCCGGCCTTCTCGGATCGCATCTCACTGTCGTCGGCACGAACGCCCTCTTCGCTTATGAAGCCAAGGCCGGCGTACAGATCGATAGCGACGTGCTCGCGACCGAAGATGTCGACTTTCTCTATGACGTGCGCCGCCACCTAAAGCTAGTCTCCGGCGACATCAAACGAAGCGGACTCATGGGCATTCTCAAAGAAGTCGACGATAGCTTCACACGCTCCAAACAGACATTCCGGGCTGCGAACAAGGACGGCTATCTCGTCGATTTGATCCGGCCCCAGGACGTCGACGAACTCCGATCCAAACTAAAAGGCCAGCTCGGCGAGCTCGACGATGACCTGATTGCTTCCCCGATCGAAGGTCTTGAATGGCTGCTTCACGCGCCCCGCTTCGAGCAAGTCGCGATCGCCCAAAACGGCCGCCCTGTTCTGATTTCGACTGTAGACCCGCGCGTTTACGCCCTCCACAAAATCTGGCTCGCCCAGAACGCCCCTCTCCGCGGCGCCAAAAAACGCCGCGATCTCGACCAGGCGCGGATCGTGGCCAGCCTGGCAATCGAAGGAATGGGGCTCAGCCTCGATGACAAAGCGCTGTCTGCCTTTCCCGTCGCTTTGGTCAAGGAAGGCAAAAAACTTCTCGGCTTGCCGCAAAAAAGATAGCCGGAATTGTTGAGACAACTATTCAACAAGTCGCGCTCCCAATCGAGCAGGCACACGGGCAGGGCAGGGGGCTTCTACATTGTCAGCGAAAATCGCGCATCCCGCGCCCTTCGCATCAACCGCGTTCCCGCCACGGAAGCGCGCATCCTAAGCGCCCTCGCTAGGGAAGGGCTTCTCGGCAAGCAGATATCCTCCGGCCTTTTTCGGATTTCCGCCAGCTTGAGGCCGGCAAATGCGCTGGACCACGAAATAAAATTGGCACTAAAATGGTTTGAATAAAAAGCGAAGGACCGCAAAGGTTTTATGGTCCAGCGCCCAAAGGGAAAACACCATGGCCGATCAGCAGCCGGCGCAATCCTCAATGATTACCCTGCTCACGAAACGGCTCGCACAGACCGCCGGAATTGCCGCCGCGCTGTTCATTATTTACGCCGAAGGCGCTAACGCCTATCTCAACTCGCAGGAGGCGTTCCGCGTCAAAGCCGTTACCGACAATGCGGCGGTTCGCCAGAAGAGCGAGGCGGAGATCGCCGAGCAGCAGGCGCGGACCCAGCTTGAGACCGCCCGCAACGCCGCCGAGCGCCAGAAGGCTGAAGCCGATAAGGCCGAAGCCGATGCCCAAAAGGCCGAGGCCGAAGCGATTACCTTGGGGCAGGGGGCGCGCAACGCCCAACTAAAAGCCCGTTCCGAAGCCGCGTCGCTCGCATACGAAGCCGAAATACGCCGCAGCAAGGCAATCTCCGAGCTTGAGGCCGCCCGCGTTGCGGCCCGCCAATTCAAGGCGCAAGCCGACGCCCTCGAACAGAAGAACCAGCTCAAAGCGACCGTTCTCGCTGACGCCGTTCGCGATTGGGGTCTGTCCCGTTGCCCCGGTACGAGCGATTTCGACAAGGTTCACGCCAAGCAAGAAGGCCGCTGCTAGATGGTAGGGGAACCATTATTCCAACATCTGCGGAATTTGCCGGCGGGGCTCATCAAAAACCGCTGGGTGCAACTCTTCCTCTCCGTGTTCGTGCTGCTTGAAGTCTACAATCACGGAGCCATTCCGGCGTTTATCAGCACCCAGAAGGGCATCGAGACCCAGGCCATCGCCGCCAATGCCGCCCTGCGTCAGAAGGCCGAAGCCGAGCTTGCCGAATGGAAGTCGGTCACCGAAACCCAGATCGCCCAGTATGCCGCGCGCAAACAGCGCGCCGATGCCCGCAAGGCGGCCGCCGACGCGAGGAAAGCCGAGGCTGAGGAAATCATCGCGCGCGCGACGGCGGAGAATGCCGCCGTTAGAGCCAGGGCCGATGCCGAGGCCATGGAGGGCGAAGCCGCCATCAAGGAGCAGCAAGTGATTGTCGAGCGCGAACGCGCCAACCAGGCCTACCGCCTCAATCAAGCCCAGGCGGCCGAAGCCGAGTACAAGGCCATTTTCGCAACCATGGGCAATTGGATCGCCAATAGCAACGCTCAGCCAAACGTAACATGCAGCCTTTTCGGCAATTGTTAGTGCCGCCTTTTTCGGCTGGCGCAGTTTTCCATGGACGTATTTTCTGAATCGGGTCGAAAGCCGTCCTGCCGTTTTTCTCGCGCTCCCGTACGCGCTAAGTCGGCTTTGGGATCCTGATGCTGCCCTCTCCGACATGGCGAAAATAATCCCGCCCTTGATCCGATCGCGGTTGCGAGACGACATGCGTAAGCGTCCGCCCTACCTCCCTTGATATAGGCTGCCTTGAAGATCTTTAGTTCACCAGCCACATAGTTGAGCGAACAATTTTATTCAATATGATGGTTCGATCGCAGTGACGAATGCTGGAGAAGCATACGAATTGATGCTCCTCGGGATATCCCGGAAAGCGCGTGCCGCAATCGCTGTTCGAGCGGCTTTACGTGCCCTTCCTGCATTGGCCGTGCAGAAGAACCCTGAGCATGGGCCCCTCCTTCTAACCATGGACCGGTCACGCAATTTATTGACGCTGTTATTGGGCTTTCCGGCTTCATTTTATATTATAACAAGCGACGCTACGACATCCGCTCGAAAGGCAATACATTTCTCGCAGATCATTCCGAAGAACCTTTACGAATATACGACTGTCTCACGAGCGGCTGCTGCTCGGGCTGCAATTTATGATGCGTTTGAAAGTACGGGTCCAATCGAGGCTGCCCGCGCGCTCCGCTTTTCGGCGCGTGCGTGCGCCTTCGGTGACTTGGCCGACGATGCAGGTTATGCAGCTGCGTGCGTGCGGAAAGACATCAAAGTCATCAGTGCACCAGCGCGACGGATCGCGTTAGCAAGACTGTTTGGCGCTCGGGATAAACCTCTCTCACCCGAAGCACTTTTTGGTGAGCGCCTTTGGAACGATACAGTTCCTTGCGGCGCCATAGATTGTTGGAACGAGTTCCAGCAGCGGATAACTTCCCTAGGTCAAGGCTTCGACGTTTGGCTTGACTGGTACCGTGATCGGCTTGAGGGGCGGCCGGTCCGAGCAGAGGTCGAGGGTCAATGGGCAACCGTTTCAACGGCGTTGCTCTCTCAGAGCACAACCGACATCAACGCGTATCTCCGATCTGTTCGTGAAGGGTTATCAACAGAGCAGCCTGAACAAGTTCGGGCCATTGACAGTGCGAACATCGGGAGAGCTTCTTTAATTAAAGCGTTTCCCGGAGAGAAAATTGCGGCAGAGAAGGCAATAGCCTGGCAATCTCGACCGATCTTCATCAGCAGCACATTTGCAGACATGCAGGCAGAGCGCGACGTTCTTCAAACGCATGTCTTTCCCGCCCTGGAGGAGCGCCTTAAGACGAAGCGTCGCCACCTAGAATGGGTCGACTTGCGCATCGGGGTGGCAACGGCGGGAGTAGCGGACGAAGAAGCTCGCGAACTGCAGGTACTCAAGGTGTGTCTCGCCGAGGTCAAACGTTGTCGGCCGTTTCTTCTCGTGCTCCTTGGCGATCGCTACGGCTGGGTTCCCCGTGAGCAGCGCATTCGAGCAGCCGCCCAGGAGGAAGGCATTTCCGCCACTGTTGACGGACAAAGCGTCACTGATCTCGAAATCCGCTACGGCACATTGGGCTATTCCGATGCCCAGCCCCGCTGCTTCTTCTACTTTCGTGATCCTCTGCCTTACAACGAAATGCCACCACAGATTGCCGCACTCCATTCGGAAGCTCATGATGGAACGTCCGGTGCGGCGGATCGCCTGAAAAATCTCGTTGCGCTGAAGGCGGAGATCGAACGCCTATTTCCTAGTCGGGTGAAACGCTATTCCCCTAGCTGGGACCGCAACCACAATCGCGTCAGTTTCAGTGATCTTATTGCCTGGGGGCGGCAGGTCGTGGAAGACATTTGGTCCGACCTGGATGCGGCTATGGCGTTGGATCAGGTCAAAGAACCGACCTCCTGGCAGGAGGCCGAGCGACTCGCGCTCGACGACTACGTCGAGGATCGCGCGCGCGGCTTCGTCGGCCGTGATGACATTCTGGTTCATTTTGAAAGATTGGCTGGGTCTCCCGCAGCGGAAGGAGCGGCATGGGGCGCTGTACTAACCGGCCCCCCTGGTGCCGGCAAGAGCGCGATCTTCGGAGAGCTGTACCGGCGCCTTAAAAACCGTGAGACCTTTGTGCTCGCCCACGCGGCCTCGGCGAGTGCACGCTCTAGGTCCGTTGAGGACATGCTAAGGCGCTGGATCGAAGAACTGGGCGTCGCTCTCGGCGCACGTGCCAGCCTTGCGGAGGACGCGACCCCAGAGACAATCCAGACGACCTTCCGGTCTTTGCTGAGGCGTGTGGCCGAGCGACGGCGAGTTGTGGTCATGGTTGAAGCGTTGGATCAATTTGAAGCGACTACGGGAGCCCGGTTTGTTACGTGGCTGCCGCGCCTTTGGCCCGAGAACGCACGGATAATCGCCACGGCGATCCCAGGCGAAGCCTCCAATGCGCTAGCACAGCGGTCGGGCATCGAGGTGCTGGCGCTGCCCCCGCTTGACGCTGACTCGGCTCGCCGTATCGCCGCAGGCATCTGCGCCCGATACCATCGCACAATGGAACCCCAAGTCCTCGACGCTTTGCTTGCAAAGCGCGACGCGGGCAACGCACCGGCCTGGGGCAATCCGTTGTGGTTGGTGTTGGCGGTGGAGGAACTAAACCTAGTCGACGCCGATGATTTCGCCCGCGCGAGGCGCGTCCATCAGGGACAGCCCGCCGAACAGTTGCGTGCACTCATGCTTGACATCGTGGCCGAGCTGCCAGCCGACATTATTAGCCTCTATGGGGCCACCTTCGACCGGGCTGAGGAGCTTTACGGTCGTGACCTCGCCCGAGCGTTTCTGGGGCTAATTGCAGTGAGTCGTGGCGGGTGGCGTGAGAGCGACTTCAAGGCGCTGGTGCCGCGACTGGTTCAAACACAATCTGGCGGTGAGCCTTGGGACGAGCTTCACTTCGCGTCGCTTCGTCGGCTGTTCCGTGGCCAGATAAGGCAACACGGTATTCTTAGCCAATGGGATTTCAATCATGCGCAGATGCGGACTGCGGCGCGGCGAAGGCTTGCGATAAGCGATATTCCCGAGACTCGCTTTCATGCGGAAGCCGCGGACCACTTGCTTTCCCTATCGACAGATGATCCGCTCCGGGTAAGCGAGACCATGCTGCATTTGCTTGGGAGCGAAAATTGGCCGCGCGCCGCCGCGTTCTACGGTGATCTCCTCCTGACCCAGCCGGAGATCGACGGCGCGACCCGTATCCTTGCAGATGCTGTCTTGACGGCGAAATCCAACGATCAGGTCGATGTGGACCGGTGGCGAGAGGCTGCATTCTTCGGTAACGAGGCCCAAAGTGCAAAGTACCGGAACGCCAGCGCCTTAAGACAAAAGTCTGGAGATCAGTCCGATGGCCTGAACCAAATTCGGCGGCTTCTCGACACGGCGACGCAGGCAGCAGGAGGTGATGCTGCGGTAATCGCCTTCACCTTGGCGCGGCGTATTCTTTTCGAATTGGATAGGACGCTCGAAAATCGCGCTCGGCTAGCAACTCGCGCCGATCTCGTGTTAAGTGCGGGTCAAATACTTGATAACTTCGCGAAGGCACATCCCGAAAATTTCAACTGGCAACGTGACGTCGCGTCCGTGCACGTCAAAATCGGACATTTGTTGCGCGAACAAGGCTACCACGCTGAAGCAAGCCTCAACTATACTTGCGCGCTCCGCATAAGCGAGCGCCTAGCCAACGCCGAACCCGGAAATCTCGAACTGCAAGTTGACATTTTTGATGCGCGGGTCCGCGTCGCTGAGGCACTGCTGAGGCTCGATAACATTGGGCCGGCGCGCGATGAATATCAAGCTGCACTCGTCATCGCCGGTCGCATTTTAAAGCAGCAGCGTTTTAAGGAGCAATGGCATCAATATTTCAGGAACGCTCTTAGCGAAATTAGCTATCAGTTGTTTTCACGCGGGGCGATCAGAGAGTTATACCAAGCAAAAGGCTAATATCAAAATATGCAAAAAAGGAGGCAGACAAGTGAAAAAGAAGCAAAGGGGTCACGATTATCATGATCAGAGATTTTTTATTTAGACGCGGAACACGAAGAGATACATCACAAGTAAGAACCTACTACCAGAATGGGCTACAAGCAGATGAACGATTGGCAAGTCGCGATCCAAATAATGTAGTATTGCAACGAAATCTCTCCGTCTCCCAAGAGAAATACGGCAATGTATTGCTTGAACAAGGGAGCTTTGCGGAAGCGCTTGCCGCTTATCGAGCCTCGCTCGCCATAAGAGATCGCCTTGTCAAGCTCGGTCCTGAAAATGCCGAATGGCAGCGTGATCGGGCGGTTTCGTATACCAAGATCGGTGACGCGCTCGCGAAAGCGGGCAACCTCGAACAAGCGCTTGCCAACTATCGAACCTCAAAGGAGATTTTCAAGCAGTTGGCCGAGGACGATCCGGCAAATGGCCAACGGCAGCAAGACCTTGCTCTCTCGTTGATCATGATCGGAGATATGCTGGAGAAGCAGCACAGCCTGGGTGAAGCGCTCGCCAGTTTTGGAACCGCGCTCGCTATTTTAGATCGTCTGGCCAAGGCGCTTCAAAAAAACAATGAGGTGAATCGCTGCCTCTGGGTATGCTTGGATCGAATTGGTGACGTGCTGCAAGCTCAAGGGGACCTGGCGAAAGCCGCCTCCAGCTTTGAGGCCGCGCTATCCATAAAAGAAATTTTTGTTGAAGGTGCACGCTACGCCGAAACCGGCACTGAAGAAGATGCTTTAGTCCCCGAATTCGCTAAGGGCCTGGGAAAACTTGCTTTTGTCCTTGATCGAATGGGGCACCGCTCGGAGGCTCTTGGGCGGCTCCGCAGAGGGCGGGAAGTCCTGCAGCGGTTGGCTGCAGTTAAACCGAGGTGGAACGACCTCGTGGCGGGCTTAGACAAGTTAATTGCGGGGCTCACGATTAGCCCTGGCTAGACGATACGCACCTGCACTACCGCGGGCTCTTCATCGTAATCGCATCGTTTCTCATTGGCGCACGGAATTGGGTTGCGATTGCCAGTGTGGCAACCACAGAGCCCTACACACGACCCATATTCCCAAGAAGGGATAGAGTTAGTCGTGCGCGCTTGCTCATTTTCCAGTTGGCCCGGGCTACCCGAAGCAGGCATCTCCGAAGGGTCTGCTATAAGATCTGAAAGCAAACATTGCCGCTCGAAGAATTTCCGAGGGCCGCCATGACCGCAAACGGCCTTGAGCGCTCCAAACAGCTCGTCCGTTGGCTTACCAAGAGATATTTACTTCGAGTGGTTAGTGCAGCACGAATTCATAAAACCCCCAGGCGATTAGCACCAGCACCACGGCAATCGATAGATCGACCAGGCGAGCCTTCCAGCGCGGAATGACGGCTGGAGCAGGGGGCTGAAAGGCGATAAAGGGACTGTCCTTCGGCCAGACAAATTCGCCGCCGCATATTTCGTTTACGAGCTGCGGGCGGCTCGCGATAAATTCCCGGTGCAGCCGGTCATGCAGCAACGCCACCTCGACCGGCGAGGCATCGGCGCAGTTCAAATGCGTGGGAACGCTGGCGCGCGCGTCGCCGAAGTTGGCGAGCATGACAAGCGCGCCGTCCGCCGCCAGCAGGCGGCCCGCGCCGCTTTTGCTTTTGCCCGCGAGCAGATCGAGCGCGGCGCGCTCCGAAGCCGCATAGTAAAGCTGGTCCGCCGAGCCTTTCTCGAAGGATTTAAGCAGCTCCCAGGGACGCGCTTC
>Ga0074046_10002132_pt1 | contig 17250 bp, 14 predicted proteins | sample BogForMeECP23OM3_FD_94441 | JGI IMG/M metagenome (GOLD analysis project Ga0074046, IMG submission 94441) | Bog forest soil microbial communities from Calvert Island, British Columbia, Canada - Bog Forest MetaG ECP23OM3 | ecosystem: Environmental > Terrestrial > Soil > Wetlands ... | reverse complement strand
TTTCCTCTGACCGGCGCGCACACGACCACGGCCTGCGCCCTTTGCCACATCAACAACAATTACAACCTCACCACGGCCAATACCGATTGCTACGGCTGCCATCAGTCGACCTGGAACAGCACGGCAACTCTCGGCGGCAATGTTCCCAATCACATCGCCGCTGGTTTCCCCACTTCGCTTTGCTCCACTTGCCACAATACCGTCGCTTGGAATCCCGGCATGTTCAATCACACCACGACCGGATGGGCTCTTACAGGCACACATACGACCACGCCTTGCTCGGCGTGCCATATCAATAACAATTACAACCTTACGGCCGCGAATACCGCCTGTTACGGCTGCCATCAAGCCGCTTGGAACAGTACGCAAACACTCGGCGGGAGTGTTCCGAATCATATTGCGGCGGGATATCCGACCACTTGCGACACTTGCCACACCACCAGCAATTGGCTCGGCGCAACGTTCAATCACACCTATTTCCCGATTCCCCATCACGGTTCGGTCTGCAACGATTGCCACCAAGTTGCGACCAACTACGCGAGCTTTACTTGCATCAATTGCCACACGCAGACGGCTCATCAGCAGGCGCAAACGAATCAGACTCACGCCGACATTCCTGGTTACAGCTACGGCCCGACTACCTGCTACAACTGCCACAAGACCGGCGGGGGAGGCTAGCGTGCGCAGCTTTGCCGCTTTTTTGTTCCCCGCAGTTCTGCTCCCGTGCCTGCTCGCGGGAATGATTCCTACCCGTGCGTTCGCACAAAAAAGTTTCTCCAGCGCTAAGCCCTCGGTTTTTGACGTCAAGTATGTCGCCGACAATGCCGTATACGTCGACGCGGGGCGCAACGCCGACCTTCAGGAAGGCATGAAGCTTTCCGTCATCCAGCCGCCGCCCGATGGCGTATTGTCTGACGGCGTGCGCTTTCGCGGCTACCCACACGTTGCCGAGCTCAACGTCATTTCCGTCGCCGATTCCTCGGCCGTCTGCGATGTCATCTCCTCCAGCGGTGAACTGAAAGTTGGACAGTTTGCGTTTCTCGCGCCTGCCAGCGTTGAAGACCGCCATCTCGCCGAAACCGCTCGCGAAGCCGAAAATTATCCCATCGTCGTTGCATTCACAGATGGCGACCCACTTGACGCCGAGCTCCGCGAGACGCAGAACAACGTGTTGAATCCCGAATCTCGGATCGTCGGCACGATGCGCGGGCGCTTCGGGTTCAGCTACGGGGGCATTCAAGAATCCGGAATGAACTCCACGCAGATCGGCTTGATGATCGACGCCGATATGACTCACATCGCCGGCACCTACTGGAATTTCAACGGTTACTGGCGGGGCAATCTCATCAACAGCACCAGCAGCATCCCGGGCCAAAGCACCGCTACACTTTCCGATCTAATCAATCGCACCTATCAGCTCGGTTTCACTTACTCGAGCCCGTACTCCCCGAGTGTCATTGGGATCGGCCGTGTCTACCTTCCCTGGGCGCCCAGCTTAAGCACGATCGACGGCGGCTACTACGGCCGCAAGATGAATCATCTTCTAACGATAGGCGCGTTTGCCGGGTCCACTCCTGATCCGACCTCTTGGAGCTACAACCCCGATCAGCAAATCGCAGGCACATTCGCTAGTGTGGAATATGGCGATTTCGATCACCTTCATTTTCTGAGCACTACTGGCCTCGCCGTCACCAGCATCGCTTGGCGCGTCGCCCGTCAATTCGCTTTCTTCGAAAACAATTTCAACTGGAAACGCAACCTTTCGTTTTACAACTCCACGCAAGTTGATGCCGCCCGCACTTCCCCGCTCGTTGGCGGTGGCAGCAATCCCACCGGCGTTTCGCAAAGCTATTCTTCCATCCACTATCAGCCCATTCAACTTGTCAACTTTGGCCTAAACTACAATTTCTTTCGGCAGCTTCCCACGTTTGATCCCGTTCTCGTCGGCACCGGTTTGCTCGACAAATATTTATTCACTGGGCTCAGCGGCGACGTTCGCCTCGCACTTCCCAAACAGATCGGCTTATATGCTTCGTTGGGCAAGAGCAAAACCACTACCGATATCAAATCTTCGCTCAACCAGGCTTACGGAATTTCTTTCGGAAATATTTGGCGAACTGGACTGCTCTTCGACGCGCACTATTCGAAGTTCGACAGCGATTTTGGGAGCGGCCAGTATGAATCGATCTCCGTCTCCAAGAGTCTGAGCGAGGCTCTACACCTGCAGTTCATGGCAGGCATTCAGAAATTCAATTCGCCGCTCTCCACCAATACCAACGCCAATTTCATCAATAGCGTCATCGATTATTCTTTCGCCCGCCGTTACTTCCTTGAAGGCGTCTTCGGTTGGTATCAGGGCACCACCCTCAACTACAACCAGTGGTCCACCGTTTTTGGATATCGCTTCGGGGGTCTACGCCATTGAGCCAGTATCCGCCCCTTCCAACGCGTCTACTCGCACTGCTCACCACGATTTTCGCCTGCACCGCTCTGCTCGATGCGCAAGCTCCGACCATGCAATCCCCAAGCCCGCAAACGCCGCACGAGCAAACCATCTCGGCGATGCGCTCAAATGAGGAAGCCTCCTCTTCGTCTCTAACAACCCCGGCTGCTAGCACAACCGCCGATCCAGCCTTCCTTCTACGCGCCAATGATTCTTTATTGCTGGCACGCAAACATATCGTTAACTTCTTCGAGCAAACCGCCAACGTGGTCTGCAAGGAAGATGTCGCACAAACCCTGGTCGGCAAAAACGGCAAGCCGATGTATCGCGAAGAGTCGGTCTTCGAGTATCAGTTGCAAGCCAGCACGCGCAGCGGCTCTTTACAGTTCGTGGAATCCCGCGAGGCGCTGAAGGAAGCCTTCCGCGATCCCAACAAGACTCTACTGATCACCAACGGATTCGCCAGTATGCTGCTGGTCCTCGACCAGAGTTTTGAGCCCAGTTACTCGTTTCAGCCCGTAGAGGAAGAAATCATCGACGGCCGCAACCTGGTCAAAATTCATTTCAAACCGGTGCCCGGTGCATCCTCTCCCGCGGCAATACAACTTCGCAGCCGCAATTACCCCTTGCCGTTAACCGGCGATGTCTGGATCGAGCGCGAAACTGGGTCGGTCGTGAAGTTGGTTACTTCTCTCGACTCCAGCATGGACGATCTCGGCCTCCACGCGCTTCGCAGCGAAATTCATTACTCCATCGTGCAATTTCACGATCCCGAGGAAGCGTACTGGATGCCGGCCTCCGCAGTCATCGATGTAGAGACGCCCAAACAGCATTGGCGGAATGTGCACCGCTTCACCTCTTACAAGCGGTTCCGCGCAACCATCCAGGTAGAATTTGGAGACACCAAGCCATGAGCGCTGAAGCAAGTATTCAAAATGCAATTCTGGCCCGCGAAGACTTCGAGCGTGGCCACAAACTTCGGGTTTTTCTCGCGTGGATGCTGTCGCTCGCCGTGGTTCTGGTCCTTGCAGGATACGGTTTCGACTATTACACCTTGGGTTCGTCCGACCGGCCGTTTTCCCCCAAGCACGAAATTCTTCGCCCTAGCGGAACGGTCGGCATGAAGCTCGGGATGTTTGGCGTCTTGCTTTTCTTCCTCATTTACCTTTACCCGCTGCGTAAAAAATGGGGCTGGCTCGCGCGTCAGGGAAACTCGCGTCACTGGCTTGATTTTCACGTTGTGCTTGGCACCGCCGCGCCGATCATGATCGCGTTTCACGCAGCCTTCAAATTCGGAAACATCGCCGGGATGGCTTTCTTCAGTATGTTGGCGGTCACGCTTTCCGGCTTCGTGGGCCGTTACCTTTACGCGCAAATTCCTCGCAACCTAAACGCCGCCGAACTGTCCATGAAAGAGATGGAAGAGATGGAAAATTCTCTGCGCGCTCGTCTCCGAGAACAAAAGCCCACATTCGGCAAACGCCTGGAAGCCCTGTATGAACTTCCGTCCTGCGAAGAGGTCGCTCGTATGCCCATGCTCGTCTCTCTTGGCCGCATGATCTGGATCGATGGCAAGCGCCCCCTGCGTCTTTCTCTGCTACGCCTCGAAGCTACCGGTTTCGCTTCCTGGTTGGCATCCTTCGGCGGCCTACGCCGCACCCAGGATGTGAAGCTCGAGCATGCCATCGATGTCGCCCGCAAACAGTCCGCTCTTTCCAAACGCATTCTGTTCCTTTCCCGCACCCAACAGGTGTTTCACATGTGGCACATCGTCCATCGGCCCTTCAGCTATGCCTTCGCGATTCTGGCTATCATCCACATTGCCTTGGCCCTGTACATGGGCTACCGCATCTAGTATGCGCATGAGACCACAGCGCGTCATGGCCATCTCGACTGCGGCGAAAGCGAGAACGTTTTCTCCGCGCTTGGCAACTCTCTGTCTCGCGGTCATCTTTTTCTTCATCCCTTTCCGGAACACCCCATCATGGATACTCTGCTCTCAGTCTTGATCGCCGTTGCCATCATTGGCGCCTTCCTCTTTTTCCATTTGCGAGCAGAGAAGAAAAAACACGCTGCCGCAAAAGCAGCCGCCGAAAAGGGAAAAATCCGTTCTGACGGGCCACAATCCCAGCATCCGCATATTGATAACAATTACTGCATCGGCTGTGCCAACTGCACCACTGTCTGCCCGGAAGGCGACGTACTCGGCATGATCGGGGGCAAAGCCATGATCATCAACGGCTACAAATGTATCGGCCACAGTCTATGCGCCGAGGCGTGTCCGGTGGGAGCCATCACCATGGTCTTAGCCAGTCCGAGCGTGGGCGCTAGTCTGGCCACCCTCACGCCTGCCTACGAAACCACGATTAAGAACCTGTTTATTGCCGGCGAACTCGGGGGCCTGGCTCTTATCAAAAACGCGATCAATCAAGGACGCGATTGCGTGGACACCGTGGCCGCTCGCCTCCTCTCTAACCGATCCGCAAGTACCGCGCCAGGAATCTACGACCTCCTGATTGTCGGTGCTGGCCCTGCCGGGATCAGCGCTTCCCTTCGCGCTACAGAGAAGAAATTGAACTACCTTACGCTGGAAGAATCTGAAATCGGGGGAACGGTGGCCAAGTATCCGCGCCAGAAGCTTGTGCTTACGAGCCCTGTTGAATTTCCCATGTACGGCAAATTCAAAAAAACGGAACTCTCCAAGGAACAATTGTTGAAATTCTGGCAAATCGTTTTGCAGCGCGCCGATTTCAACTGCAAGACCGGCGAAAAAGTAAATAACATCTTGAAGGGGGAAGACGGAACGTTCCTTGTCACCACCGGCAAAGGCGAGCACCGTGCGCGCCACGTCATTCTCGCTCTCGGCAAATCCGGCAGTCCGCGGAAACTCGGCGTTAAAGGCGAGGAGCTTCCGAAGGTCATGTACCGTCTGATCGAAGCCGATCACTATATCAACAAAAAAATCCTGATCGTCGGAGGAGGAGACTCTGCTGTAGAAGCGGCCATGGGCCTGGCCAGCCAGGTGGGCAACACCATCACGTTAAGCTATCGTCAGGAAACTTTCTCGCGAATCAAGGACCGCAATTTGCAGCGCATCAACGATTTTATACGCAAAGGAAAGCTCAAAGTCATCTTCAACTCCAATCCTGTCGAATTTCGGCCCGGATCGGTCATCCTGGAGGTGCAGGGCGTTACACAAACAGTTACGAACGATTACGTCTGGATTTTCGCCGGCGGCGAGCCCCCGACCGCTTTCCTCAAAAAAATAGGTATCGGCTTCTCCGATCGCGATGTCACCCGAGAGGGCGCCCGCGCCGCGCGAGAATCCGCTGACCGGGAGCTGGCCACCATCTAATCTGTAGCTCGCCTCGTTCTGAGAGGAGATTCCCGACAAATCGACATCGGCATTCCCCGATTGTCAAGGGCAGGCAGGTTTTGCTCTGAGGCACATGCAGCACAGCTCCTACTTCCGAAACTCCCCAAACCCTATCCTCAACTGCATCGTATTAATCCCCGGATTCGGATTCGTCATTCCCGCATTCGAGATATGCAAAAACCGTACTTCCGCCGAGAAATTGTGTTTTCCGCTCAGAAAGTACGCACCGATCCCTCCGCTCGTCGTGAAATTGATTTGCGAAGTTCCTTCCGGCACTTTCGTATTGGTAAACAACGTGCCGCCCTCAATCTGAAAATACGGCTTTATTTTTCGCGGCTTTGTAAAGATCCATTTGAATGCGAAAGGATTGACACCTGCTCCATAGGCCGTATTCGTTTTCTGCCAGATTACCCACGCTGGCACCACATCCAGGGCATACTCAAGTTGCCCCTCTAAGATCCCCGGCCCTTTGGACGAGGTAATCACAATTCCGTATCGCAAGCCCAGGTTCCACACACCGGTATTCATGGTGCTCCCGTTAATCGCGTGGCCGCCGCCAGTCCAAATCTGCAACTCGCTGGCCGCTCCTTCCGGCCCAGCCTGGGCCTGTGCCAAGCAAGTTCTGGCACCAACGCTTGTGAGCAGCGACACGATCAGTACGCATTCAACAAACTTTTTCACGCGGTCATCCCCCAAAACAGATCAGCACAATAGCGGAAACAATTCCCCCTGACAATTGCTAAAAGGGTTACGGGATTGCGCGCGTGCCGGGCCGGTCGGGATCGACCGATAGTTAGAAAGAGGAGGCGGGCCAGGTCTTCCCGCCTCCTTGTTTTCCCCTTTCGGGGAACCGGCAAGCCTGACGGAGGGCGGCCAGCCGGTCGTGTGTTGGCCTACTTATTAAACCCTTGGAACAGAAAAAAAGTTACAGTCAATCCCGCAAAAAAGACTACACTTCTTACTGTATTTTTGGACTGCCCCGAGAGGGTCCCATGCCACGGCCGCCCGCGATCAGCTCCGATAACATCTTACGTTTTCTGCAACTTAGAAATGATCCCGTGTCCCTCGAGGAGATTTCACGCGCGCTTCAGATCAAGAAGAGCAAGCGCAACGTTTTGCAGCAAATGCTTGCGCGGCTGAAAAAGCGTGGACTAGTTGAAGAGCTTTCGCACAACCGTTTTCTGCTTCGCCGCAAAGAAAAAGAGGCTCGTCCTTCCTCCGCTTTGCCCGCCCCGGACAATTTTCCACAACACAAGGTTGCCTCTCGCGATGAAATCCGCGGCCGTCTTGTCCATCATCAAGACGGTTACGGCTTTGTGGTCCCGGAGATCGCTCTCCCCAATCTTGACGGTGATATTTTTATCCCTCGCGACCAAATTGAAGACGCGATGCACGGCGATACGGTCATTGCCAGAATCACTCGCTTAAGTGGTTTGACCGGTGCACGCCGAGCGGAAGGCCACATCGTCCGCATTGTTGGCCGGGCCCATCCCTCCGTCGTCGGGCAGTTTCGCTACACCTCACGCGGGTGCGTCGTGGTTCCCTACGACCCGCGGGTACAGCATGAAATTGAACTCCCTCCCGGTGAAGAGCTCTCCGTACTACTTAGCGAGCAGCTCCTTGCGGGCTCGAAGGAGCTGGCCGGCCGCGGCAAACGTCTTCCGCACATTGCTAAACTCGATGGAGCGGTCGTCAACGTCGAACTCATTCGCTACCCGCGAAGTGGCACTGCCCCCTCCGGGCGGGTGATCGAGCTTCTTGGTCGCCCGGGCGACCTTGGCGTCGACACCGAGATTATTATTCGCAAGCATCATCTTCCACATGCTTTTCCGCGCGAAGTTCTAAGCGAAGCTGAACGCCTGGCCCTTCCTGTTACCGACGCCGAACGCGCCGAACGCGAAGATTTTCGCGAGTTGCCGATCGTCACGATCGATGGTGAAACTGCTCGCGACTTCGACGACGCCGTCTACGTGGAACGCCGCGCCGACGGCGGCTGGCTCCTCCAGGTGCATATCGCCGACGTCGCCCACTACGTTCATCCCGAATCGCCGCTCGATCGCGAAGCGCGCTTGCGCGGCAATTCGGTTTATTTCATCGATCGCGCTGTTCCCATGCTTCCGGAATCGCTCTCCAACGGCATGTGCTCCCTCAAGCCGCGCGAGGAGCGCCTGGTTCTGAGCGCCATCATGCATTTCGATGCCGCCGGACGCATGCTGAATTCCTGGATGGTCGAAGGTCTCATCCGTTCCTCGGAGCGCATGACCTACACAAACGTTAACAAAGTTCTTGAAGGAGACGCGGAGATGAGTGCGCGCTACGCTCATCTTAATCATCATTTCCGTGCGATGAAGGGCCTGGCGCTTCTCTTAAATGCCCGCCGCAACGAAACGGGCTCAATCGATTTCGACCTACCCGAAGCCGTCATCGAATTCGACGCTGAGCAGCGCATGACTAACATCTCACGCAGCGAACGCAACATTGCTCATCGCATCATCGAAGAATTCATGCTTGTGGCAAATCGCGCGGTAGATCATTACTTACTGGGTCGCGTGATTAAATGCATTCATCGCGTCCACGAAAAACCCGATGCTCGCAAGATTTTGGAATTTGAAGAGCTCGCGCGCGCTTTCGGCTACACACTGGGCGTTGAAGATCTCTACCAAAAAGAAGTTGCCGTGCGTCACGGCAAAGTTCCTGCTCCAGCAAAAGCCGGCCGCCCCGATTCTTACGGCAAAGGCCGCGAGCGCGGCATGAAGGTCGCTCTTCCGGCCGCCGATGTGCGCATCACCCCGCATCATTATCAGCGACTGTTGAAAAAGCTTGCCGGCAAAACGGAGGAGCGCATTGTTTCCTATCTGATGCTTCGCTCGCTCAAGCAGGCTCGCTACGCGGCCGAGCCCCTGGGTCATTTCGCGCTCGGTTTTGATGAATACACGCATTTCACTTCGCCGATTCGCCGCTATCCCGACCTCATCGTTCATCGCGTGCTGAAGTGGGCGCTCGCCCATCCCGAAGAAACGCCGCCTTCCTATCCCAAACCTGCCGTGGGCACCGAAGCGGCGTTGTATTCGCAAAAACATCTCGAAGAAATCGCCCAGGAGAGTTCAGAGACAGAACGCCGCGCCGCGACGGCCGAACGCGAACTAAAAGACTGGAAGACCGCGCAGTTCATGGAAGATCATCTCGGTGATCAGTACGAAGCGCTCATCATTTCCGTACAGAAATACGGCTGCTTTGTCGAGTTGCTGGAGATCTTCGTCGAAGGACTCTTGCCGATCGGCGCGCTCGAAGAAGCGGCCAGGACCCGCGTGATGCATCGCGAACGCGAACACTCCTTGGTTTCCGTACCCGGCAGCGAAGGCGGCGGGGGCCGCCGCAAGCGATTCGCGCCACTTACCTGGAAACTTGGCGACCGCATTCGCGTTCGCGCCGAACGCATCGACCCCATGCGCCACCGCGTCGAATTCGCTTTGGTCCTGTAGCGGGCCGTTCTGCGACACATCGAGCAAACGGGTCTCGGCGGTCGCAAACCTAGCTCACGGGAGCTAACGGCGCCGGGTGGGCCGGCTCCTAGTGTTCTGCCCCGCCCAATGCAAGCGCTCCTCCTTCTGTTATTCTAGGAAGCGGTCCGCGCTTTGCCGGCTACGTGCCTCGAGCGCCCGCAAATCTTCTAGCGAAAGGTCTTTCTCGATCGTGAGCACTCCCTCTGTACCTGTCCGCACCAAGCGCGCGTTTAACTTTAATGCCGGACCGGCGGCGCTGCCGGTTTCCGTGCTCGAACAGATCCGCGAAGAGCTGTTGGATTATCGCGGCACCGGGATGTCGGTGATGGAAATGTCTCATCGATCGGCGGAGTATGAGGCCATCAACGCCGGCGCGGAAGTGAATCTGCGCAAGCTGCTGGGGATTCCGGACGACTTCGCAGTCATTTTTCTGCAAGGGGGCGGGAGCATGCAGTTCACGATGGCTCCGATGAACCTCGGATTGCCGGGCAAACCGATTGACGTGCTGCATACCGGCCAATGGACGGCCAAGGCCATTGGCGAGCTGAAAAAAGGAATCTTGCATCACATTGCGGCCAGCACCGAAGCGGAAAAGTTTAGGCGGCTGCCTCGTCCCGAGGAACTAAAACTTTCCCCCGACGCTTCCTACACGCACCTGTGCACGAACAACACGATTGAAGGCACGCAGTGGCACGCACTGCCCGAGTCCGCGGCGCCGATCGTGGCCGATATGTCTAGCGACATCGCCTCGCGGCAGATCGACGTCTCCAGGTTCGGATTGATTTTTGCCGGCGCGCAGAAAAATCTTGGCCCATCGGGCGTAACGATAGTCATCGTCCGCAAAGACCTGGCGGAACGCGCGGACAAGAATCTGCCGACGCTGCTGCAATACCGCACGCACATCAAGGAACGGTCGCTGTACCACACCCCGCCAACGTTTGCGGTTTACATTTTGGGACTGGTGACGGAGTGGATTGCCTCAGAAGGTGGCGTGCCCGGCATTGAGAGGCGCAATGAAGCAAAGGCCAAGCTACTCTACGACATGCTGGACAAGAGCGACGGATATTTCCAGTGCCCGGTTGAAAATCGTTCGCGTTCGCTGATGAACGTGGTGTTTCGCGTGGCGGGCGGCGACGAAGCGGCGGAGAAGGAGTTCGCCAAGCAGGCTGCGGCGGCGGGATTGATCGGCACTCCGGGCCACCGCTCGGTCGGCGGAATGCGCATTTCCTTGTATAACGCGGTGGGCCTGGACGCCGTCGAAGCGCTCTGCTCGTTCATGAAGGAATTTCAGCGGGCGCGCGGCTAGATCGACCGAAGAGCTTGTCCCTCGGTTCGACCGAGGGCCTTTAAGAGTGACTGTGCTCGAGCTCTGGACTGCGCGAGTTTGGGAGAGTGAAGGATGGAACCGTACCGCATCGTTTTGTTTATCCATTTATTGGGAATGCTCGGGTTGTTCGTTGGCTACGGGCTTGAATGGACAGGCACGGCGTTTTTGCTGGGATCGAAAACTGGAGAGCAAGCGCGCAGCAGCGTGCGGATTTATCGCGCGTCGCTGCCACTCTCTGGACCATCCCTGATCGTGCTGATTGTAAGCGGTGGGTATATGGCCGGCGTGACCGGCGCGTCGAAAGAAGGCTGGGTCATTGCCTCGATCCTGGGAATTATCGTGGCGCTTGTCATGGGATTCGGGGTCTTGATGCCGCGGATGCGTGCGATGCGGAATACTCTGCCGGAAGGAAACGCGGCGTTGCTCGGGCCGGGGCTCCTAAAAGTACAGGACGGATTTGTGGCTACGTTGGTTCGAACGCGATTTTTTCTGGCAGTCGGGATCGTTTTTGTGATGACGACAAAGCCGGCTTTGCTTGGATCGCTGGTGGTGCTGTTTGGCGCGATTGTGGTGGGGATCCTGACGTCTGCGCCAACCTGGTCAAGGTCGTCCTAGCGGCAGGCAGGGGGGCATTGGGGCGCCGCCTGCCGCTCCCGCCCGAACCGGGCCACTCGGCCGGGCGTGGGGGCTTAGGCGAGGTCAAAAAGGAGGACTTCAGCGGCGTCGATTCCGGTCAGCACCAGCGACCGTTCGGCAGTGATCGCGGCGCCATCCCCGGTTTCAAGTGCTGATCCATTCAGCGTGACGCTCCCCCTCGCGACCTGCACGTAAGCGTGACCATCGGCTTTCAGCAGATGCTTGACCGTTTCGCCCGCGGCTAGAACTGTGGCGTAGAGTTCGTTGTTCTGACGAATTTTGACCGAACCCTGCCGGCCATCAGGCGAAACAACCAGACGCAGCCTTTGACGCTTCTCCTCTGGAGAAAAATGCTTCTGATCGTAGGTTGGCGCGTAGTTCTTCTGATCCGGAAACATCCAGATCTGGTAAAGATGAACGCCTTCTGTCGGCGACGCGTTGAACTCACTGTGCGCAACGCCGGTGCCCGCGCTCATGTACTGCACGTCCCCGGGACGAATCACCGAACCGTTGCCCATGCTGTCTTTATGCACGAGGGCCCCGTCCAGAACGTAGGTGACGATTTCCATATCGCGGTGCGGGTGCGTGGGGAAACCGCCGCCACCGGCGATGCGGTCATCGTTCATGACGCGCAGGGTGCGAAAGTGGGTGTAGCTCGGGTCGTAATACTCGGCGAAAGAAAAGGTAAAGCGAGTGTGGAGCCAGCCGTGGTCGGCCTGGCCGCGGTCGTTGCTCTTCCGAATAGCAATCATAGATGGCCTCCTGACTTGATCAGCAAGGGCATAATACTCGTTATAACGACTATTGTCAAGAGGCTATTTAATCCGTCAACGGCAGGCCGGGCGGCCCACGGGGTGGTGCGCAGTACCAGCGGCGCGTTGCTCATTTCGCGCCGGCGGAGCCCGGATTTCCACGGGGACAATGTTTGGTGTAAAGTGTTATTCCATGCGACCCACCCGTGCACCGTATTTTTCGAGGTAATCGATGGATTCTGCTGCTTCGACAACGCGAACAAAAAACGCCGAGGGTTCTTCCTCGGAGCGCCGCAATACGGTAACCATTACCGACAACCGCACCGGCAAGTCTTACGAGATTCCGATCACCCACGACACCATTCGAGCCATGGATCTGCGACAGATCAAAGTGAACCCGAGTGAATTCGGGATGATCAGTTACGATCCGGCATACAACAACACGGCATCTTGCATCAGCCGGGTTACCTACATTGATGGAGACGCGGGCATTCTGCGGTATCGCGGGTATCCGATAGAAGATCTGGCGGAGAAATCGACCTATTTGGAGACGGCGTACCTGCTTTTGTATGGCGAACTTCCCACCGGGCCACAACTAAAAGACTGGCAGCACAGCATCGTGCACCACACGTTCATCCACGAGAGCATCAAGAAATTTCTAGATGGATTCCACTACGACGCGCATCCGATGGGGATGCTGATTTCGACGATTGCGGCGCTTTCAACTTTTTATCACGACGCGAAGCATATTTTTAACCCCGAATCGCGCAAGAAGCAGACCTACCGGCTCATCGGGAAGATGCCAACGATTGCCGCGTTTTCCTACCGGCATTCCTTGGGGATGCCCTTTGTATATCCGGATAATGATTTGAGCTATCCGGGAAATTTCCTGAACATGTTGTTCCGCACGAGCGAAACGCGGTACCGGCCCAACCCCACGCTGGAGCATGCGCTGGACGTGCTGTTTATCTTGCACGCGGATCACGAGCAGAACTGCTCAACGAATACGGTGCGCGGCGTGGGAAGCTCGCATGTCGATCCGTATTGCGCGACTGCGGCGGCGATTGCCGCGCTCTACGGACCGCTGCACGGCGGGGCAAACGAGGAAGTATTGCGGATGCTACTGGAAATTGGCTCCGTTGCCAAAGTCCCCGATTTCATCCAACGGGTGAAGGCCGGCGAAACGAAATTGATGGGATTTGGCCATCGCGTTTACAAGAATTACGATCCGCGCGCGCGGATTATCAAGAAAATCGCGTACGAAGTATTCGATCTGATGGGCAAAAATCCGTTACTGGAAATTGCCTTGGAGTGCGAACGGATCGCCCTCGAAGACGAATATTTCGTGAAACGGAAGTTGTATCCCAACGTGGATTTTTATACCGGATTGATTTACCAGTCGATGGGATTCCCCATGACGATGTTCCCGGTGCTGTTTGCCATCCCGCGGATGGCCGGGTGGATCGCGCAATGGGAAGAATTGATCCTCGATCCCGAGCAGAAGATTGCCCGGCCTCGGCAGATTTACCTGGGACACGATACGCGTGGTTACGTGGCAATCGAGCGGCGTTGCTAAGCGCGGGTGGAGAAGAGAGCAGAGTCCAAGTACCAGCGAAGAAAGGCCCAGCAGCGCCTTGTCCATAATTAATAGTTAGTAACTTACCTTCGATATACGGGGCTCTTGGCTTGTTCGCCGACCAGGTGAGTCTTCGCGCTCGACTTTCTTCCCGCTCGCTGTATATTCAAAAGTACGAGGCAGAGATGGGTGACGCGCAATCTACTCCAGTTCATGCAGGTCCACGCCGCCGAAGCCAGCGCGTTTTGATGCAGGTGCCGGTTGGAATTCGGGGTAATGACGCCCAAGGCAAAGCATTTGAGGAAGAAGCCGCAACGCTCGCGATCAATGCACACGGGGCGCTAATTTTAATGGAAACGCGATTGACCAGCGGCTCAAAAGTCTTGTTGAAGCACAAGCAAACCCAGCAGGAGCAGGAATGCCACGTGGTGTTTCTGGGACCCGTTCGCGCCGGCAAAGCCGAGGTGGGGTTGGAATTTTCCGTGTCTTGCCCAACGTTTTGGCGAGTGGCATTTCCTCCGGAAGATTGGTCCCCGAAACACCCGGAAGCCCGCACGATTTCTTCGACCCGTCCGGTCGAAAAGTAGTTTTTTCTTCTGCTACAATTTCAACCGATGAAACTCGGTTTCCTGTCGCTGCTTGTGGTGACTTCCGGTGTGTCCTGGTCCGTGCAGACGCGCGGAATTGACACGAATCTTCGCGGGATTTCGCTCGTAAGCAAAAGAGCGGCACAAGACACGACGATCTGGGCCAGCGGATCGCATGGAGTGATTTTGCGCTCTGTGGATTCCGGGAAGAACTGGGAACGGTTGCGCATTCCGCAAGCGGAGTCGTTGGACTTTCGCGGGGTACAAGCCTTCACTGCCAATGAAGCGTATCTGATGTCGAGTGGCCCCGGCGAGCAATCGCGCATCTATAAAACGACCGATGGCGGGAAAAACTGGGAAATGCAGTACACCGATACGCGGAAAGAGTTTTTCCTGGATGGAGTGGCGTGCGTATCATCGACGAATTGCTTTGCGTTGAGCGATCCCGTGAACGGAAAGTTTCTGGTACTTCGCACGGAGGACGGGAAGACCTGGAGGGAGCTGTCCGGGGACAAAATGCCTGCAGCGCTTCCAAAAGAAGGCGCGTTTGCGGCAAGCAATACGAGTTTATTGCTGGGTCGCGAAAAGGAAATATATTTTGGAACGGGAGGACCGGCCGCGCGCGTGTTCCATTCCACGGACAACGGGAAAAGCTGGACCGTGGCGGAAACGCCGATGCTGAGGGGTAAAGCTCCGCAGGGAATATTTTCGTTAGCGAAACTGGGAGATATTATCGTTGCCGTGGGCGGAGATTACGAGCAGCCAACAGAATCCGAGCGGTCCGCCGCCTACTCGACCGATCATGGAAGGACTTGGCGACTGCCAGCATCGTTCCCCGGCGGATATCGATCGGCGGTCGTGAAAAGCAACACGGAATTTATCGCCGTGGGGCCGACCGGCGCGGACATCAGTAAAGACGGGGTTAGCTGGCGGCCCATTGAAAGCATGGAATTGAATGCGGTGGCATTTGATAGCGATAAGGGCTGGGGAATCGGAACAAAGGGAACCATCGCGGAATGCGTGAAGAAAAAGCTATGAAGTTGGGCAGCCAGGTTAGCCGAGTGCCTCAGGGTGAGCTGCTAGCGATCGAAAGATCGTCGGCCCGCTACGCCCTCGGGCTTTTCCAACCAGGGGGAAATGACGTAGAACAGTTGAACGGAAATAATCACGGCGATGCTGAGATAGGTACTGAGGAAACAAAGCAGCGCGCCCAATGCGTAGAAGGATTGGCCGATCGTAATGCGACGGCAAATGGCGGAGGTTACTTCCTTTGAGATGTCCTCCTTTAAAAGGCCGGCGTGGGTGGCATAACTCCAGCTGCCATAAAGAATCACACCAAAAATCAAAATGTTGGCCCAATAGGCGACCAGCGCGCCTCGATAGGCCAGATATTCGCGCAACATTTTGGTGGAAAGCGGAGTGAGGGTCACCGCGAAAAGAAAGGTTAGATGAATCCAGGTCAGGCGAAGGTCCGAGCGGCGAAGATGATTTAGTTGCGATTGCTGGCCGACCCAGAAAATACCGAGGGTCAGGAAACTCATCAGGTAGACAAGCATTTCGGGCGATAGCGAGAGCAGTGCGTACAGGAAATCACGCTCGCTATGGATCAAATTGCTTCGAGGGACGCGGAGATCGATGGCCAGAAGAGTCATGGCCACGCCGAAGATGCCGTCACTGAGAGCGGCGAGGCGTTCCACGCTTTGGCCGGCAACACGGTTGTAGGAACTGATCATCATGAACTCCAGAAGCTGCTGGCACTAGCCACACTCGCTAGGACAAGAGAAAGAGTTCCTAGCGAGGCGAGAAGCCCGCTGATGCTATCCCCCCGAGCGCCAGCGTCGAGACCGCAGAAGGCTTTGACCGATCGCTTCAAAACCAGCCGCCCCAGGTTTTTGCGGCCCAACCAGCGATTCCGCCGAAAATGATGTCAGCGCCGAGAGTGCCGGGGTACGGGTCGAGAGCAAACGCAGGCCAATCGCCAAGCGAGTAGGGAGGACCGCGAGAAGCATCGTCGTCGGGTGTTCCGGATGATTGCCAAAAACGATCATTGCGCGATCAATCGAGCCGAAGGCAACTCCGTCCGAGGCTCCGCGAACAATCCGCTGCATGGTTCGATACAATGCCCGTTGATTGAGAAATTTGCAATAGCAAGGAACAAGAAGAGAGCGCAGATTTCCCGGGAACAAAAAGGATTGCAGGGCAAGAAAGCGTCTGATACGCTCCGGCGCAGTGCAGTCCAGGGAGGAACCGGAATGCCATTCTGCAAGGCGTGTGGTCAAGAACTAGGAACAGCAACGATTTGCCCGAAATGTGGAGCCAGCCAGGGAGCGGCAACGCCGCCAGTTGCCGCAGCACCACAAATCGCGAACGTGCCCGCCACGGCTGGGATGGATGAAAACGTGGCTGGATTGCTGTGTTATGTGCTCGGCTGGGTTACGGGGATCATTTTCCTGCTGATCGATAAGCGGCCGTTCGTGCGCTTTCACGCGGCACAATCGATCGTGGTTTTTGGCGGGTTGACGATCATTCGCATCGGGTTGGGAATGATGGGAGCGTTCACCGGTGGATTCCTGGGACATGGAATGTTCTGGGGACTGTTTACCCTAATTGGTTTCGTGGGGTTTGTGTTGTGGATTCTGTTGATGATCAAAGCCTATCAGCACGAGTTGTTTAAAGTGCCGATCGCGGCGCCGATTGCGGAAGGAATTGCGGGGAAGTAAGGGGAAAAACGCGCGAGCAGCGTTCAGCAGACACTGGCCCCAGGCGAGGGGCCCGTCAGGACCGAATCAGGCGTGGAGATGGTAGTAGCCGTCATCCGCGAAGACCCGTACGGGGACTTCGAATAATTGCGATAGATACTCGGTGGTGAGGAATTTCTCTTTGGCGCCGTCGGCGAGAACGCATCCTTTTTTCAGCAAGACGACTCTTTCGATTTCCGGAATAATTTCTGAAATGTGGTGCGTGACAAGCAGCAGGCCGATGCCGGCTTCGGCCAGTTCCCGCATGATCTGGCGCAGCTCGATTTGTCCGGCGATGTCGAGCGTGCTGCC
>Ga0074046_10002131_pt1 | contig 17252 bp, 14 predicted proteins | sample BogForMeECP23OM3_FD_94441 | JGI IMG/M metagenome (GOLD analysis project Ga0074046, IMG submission 94441) | Bog forest soil microbial communities from Calvert Island, British Columbia, Canada - Bog Forest MetaG ECP23OM3 | ecosystem: Environmental > Terrestrial > Soil > Wetlands ... | reverse complement strand
GCACTTATAGCAAAATATTGATTCGCAATGAGTTATCTCCATCATCACCGATTCACGCGACATTCAGACCTCCGACCTGCCCAAAACCGGCGCAATGCGCGAATAGGCGAACACCGGGCCATCTTTACAGACGAACATCGGGCCGGACTGGCAATGGCCGCAAAAGCCGATCCCGCATTTCATGTTGCGTTCCGCGGACAAGTAGGTGCGCTCTGGCGCCACGCCGCGCTTCAGGAGCTCCATCACCGTAAAGCGCATCATGACCTCCGGCCCACAAACCATCGCCACTGTGTCGGTCGGATCGAAAGGAGCCCGTGGAATCATTGTCGTCACCACACCGACGTTTCCCCGCCAGCTACTGGCGGCCCGGTCGACGGTGACCTGGATTTCCAGGTCGAACTTGCCGCGCCACTGTTCCAGTTCCGGACGGTACAGGATGTCCTCCGGAGTACGTGTGCCATACAGCAGCACGATCTTCCGATACTTTTCCCGTTCAGCCATCAGGCGATAGAGCGCAGGCCGCAGCGGAGCCAGCCCGATGCCGCCCGCCACAATCACGACGTCCCGGCCGGTCGCTTCTTGTACGGGCCAATGGCTCCCAAACGGACCACGAATCCCCATGGTGTCGCCGCGCTTGAGCTGCCGCATGGCCTTGGTGACCGTGCCGACCACGCGAGTGGTGTGCTTGAGCAAAGGAGCGTCGTCAGGGTCGCTGCTGATGGAGATCGGCACTTCCCCCACGCCGAAGACGTAGAGCATGTTGAACTGCCCCGGCGCAAAGGAGAACCCTTTGCCGGAATCCTCGGCAAGAATTTCCAGCGTAAAGGTGTCGCCCGTCTCCTGCTTTACGCGCTGAATGCGGTAAGGCATGGGCAGCATCGGATCCGGTACCAAACCCGCAGTCACGACCTCAATTTGTTCAAGCATGGTTGCCATAGATATCCAACAACTGCAGCCGGGTTGACTCCAGGCGCTCGGTGACGATTTGCATGAACCGTTTGTAGATGTCGTAACCGAGGTCGTGGTCTTCATCGCACTTGGCGCGGAGACACTTGCCATCAAATGCCAGCGCGTGCGTAGGCTGCTGCGTCCTTGCGTCAAAATGCCAGCGATACGGGGGGAATAGCCAGGACCAGCCCAGGACCTCGCCGCTACCGACGGTCAGCACTGTCGTGAGCCCCCGATGCGGGACCACGAACTGCACGGACACCAGACCTTCGCGAATGAGGTAAAAGTGGTCGGCTAGGTCGCCCTCATGGAAGATGACATGCCCCGCCTCGAAGCGCACGTTCATGGAACATCCGGCAATCAGCTGGAGATGCCGATCCTCCATACCGTGGAAAAACGGATGCTCTCTGAGAATCGGTTCAAGTGTGTGTATCATGCCGAGTCCTTGCTCCGGTCTGCCGGCGCCTTAACAGAATCGCTTTCGCGGATGGCGCCAGCCTGGACCGTGATATCAATTCCCACCGGACACCAGGTGATGCAGCGGCCGCAACCCACACAGCCGGAAACGCCAAACTGGTCAATCCAGGTGGCGAGCTTGTGCGTCATCCACTGGCGGTAGCGCGATCTCGGAGTTGCGCGCACGCTTCCGCCATGGATGTAGGAGAAGTCCACTGTGAAGCACGAGTCCCATCGCCGCCAGCGTTCGGCGTGTTGCCCGGTCAGGTCGGTCACGTCTTCCACGGTGGTGCAGAAGCAGGTGGGGCACACCATGGTGCAGTTAGCGCAAGACAGGCAACGCTCCGTCACGCTGTCCCACTGCGGATGCTCGTAGTTGCGATAAAGGAGTTCCTTGATTCCCCGCGTGTCCAATCGTCGGCCCATATGGCGCGTGGTGTGGTCCAGGAGCCGCTGAGCGTGCTGCTTGTCAGTGTCGTTGGCAGGCTCATGCGGTATCGCCGACAGGACCTCGCCGCCACACACCGTCCCTACTTCCACCAGGAAGTAGTGCCGCCCGTTCTGCAACGTTTCGGTGAGAGCAAGATCGAAGCCAGAAGTCGCCTTCGGCCCCGTGTTCATCGAAGCGCAGAAGCAGTTGCCGCCAGCCTGCCCACAATTGACCGCCACGAGGAAGAGGCTCTCGCGCCGCGCCTTGTAACCAGGATCAACGAACTGACCATCAAGGAAGACTTTGTCCTGAATTGCTATGGCGTGCAGTTCGCAGGCGCGCACACCGATGAACGCGTATTTTGGTTTGGCTTTCTCTTCTTCCGGCAGGATTCGCAGCCCTTTTCCGTTTCGCGCGGCCTGCCATAGCCGCTGGAGCGGGGGATAGAGAAATTTCTTCCAGGAGTGGGGACCAACAACATAGCCGAATAGCGCGTTGTCTTTGCGGCGTTTCAGCCGATACTTTCCGCCAGCCTGCTCGTCTGTCCATCCCGCAGGGAGGTCTTCGGTCGAGGTCAGACGGTCATAGATAATCGCGCCTTCGCGAAGCGTTGGTCCGAGAACCTCATAGTCCCGGGTGGCCAATGCCTGGAGCAGTTGCTCCAGATGCTCTCTTTCAATAACAACTGTGTCCCAAACGTGCAACGGCTCTGCAGTCATGGCTTGGAGTGTTCGCACGAACACCACCTTCCATGTTCAGACTAGACAAATGTCTCATTTGCCGTCGGTGACGTGGGTCACGTTGTGCAGTGTTGCGAGCGATGGGTTGCTCGATCGGCGATTCTGGGACGAAGTACGGTGCTTCTGATCTCTAGTGCAGTCCTCTGTGGGGTGGATGTTGCACGCAGAACGCGTTTCCGTAGAGACATCGAGGAGCGGCCCCCTCACTGGTCGTTGGGTTGCTGCGCGTTTAGCGCTCCGTCCTGCCCTTTGACTTTAGGACGCGCAACAACTTGGCGCGTCCACGCCAAATGACTCCCGAGAACTCCAGAAGCCCGGTGCCGCGCATCCTGGCGCCGGTATGGGTTTCGATCCTGTCACGCAAATAGGGGCTTCGCCACGGAGCCAGGCGATGGCCGGACGTCCCGTTCCAAAGAGAGCGCAGGACCCTGCTCACCCCTCCGAGGACATGCGGCTCGCGGGCTGAACTCGGCCCGGAGTTGTGCTGCAAGGTGTCGGACGGGCAGACCGATTCAAGGGTACGTAATGTGTCCCATCGAGTACGAAGTTTTGCGACATCCACATCGCGGGCAAGAATCTCGCGAAAAGCGGCAACGTATTCCTCGGCCACGTCCCGCCACGTCCGCGGCGAAACTTCCGGAGCCGTTGTCTCGTGCTCAAAAACCTGGAGTACAGAGTCTTGCAACTGGCTCAACGACTCGATGCGATGAAGATTCCTGTCGCGGGTGATTTCCGCCAATTCGCGGGTCACCTCACTATCAAGCACGACGACCGGCTTACCCAGCGCCAACGCATCCACCACTGGCAGCCCAAAACCTTCGTAGTGGCTTGGGTAGACCATCATGCGAGCGTTCACCAGCAACTCACGCATGTCCTGGCGGCTCATGTCCCCACTGCCTAACCAGCGGACATTCTCTGATTGCTTCTCAGTTTGCGGCTTACCTCCCATCACGACAACCGGCCATTTGCCGTTGAGATGGGCAACCGCGTCTGCTACACCTTTATGAACATAGGCATTGCCCATGACCAGGATGTATTCCCCGGTTCGAAACTCGCCTGTAGTTCGGCCGAGATTCGTTCCAAGGTGAATCACATTCATCCTTATCTCGCTGTTGTAGTACGCCGCAAAATCGGAGTACGAAAACTCACTGATCGCAAATACGCAATCCGATAACTCTGCTGTCTTGCGAAATAAGATCTGCCCGCTGGCCGCGCCCAGGTAGTCGCAACGCACAGCTATAATATCCAGGAGTGCGTAAGCCACTCGCGGCGCCAACCGGGCCATCCTGCGAAACTCGTCCCATGTAAATATCTGGCATGGCTTGAATGCGAAGTCGAACGTCATCTGGGCATTTGGCTGGTCGTCGTAAATTCGGTACCCAGTCAACTCATGGGCAAAGAACTCTGTTGCCTGATTAATCCCTACATAGAGGTCGTAGTCATCTTCCACCAGGCGGCCCACTTCACGGAGCAGGTTTAGCGCGAATTCAGAGGTCCCCGAATGCAGGGCAGGCAAGTGAAAAAGGTCGAACAATATCCTGGGCCGATGCGGCAGATACAATGACGCAAACGTCTCCACTGGGTCTACGTTGAACCTTACATAGTCAGCGACTTTGCGCTCATATTCCGGATATCGGCTGAGCAGTAGCTTTCGGTTGTCTGCCTCCAGCTTCTTCTTGCGGGGTCCAAACGACGAACCCTCATAGTGGAATACATACGCCCGATTCGCTGCGACCGCCGAGTAGCCATAGCGATTAATTCGGCAGACGAAATCATTTTCTTCGTTGTAGCCAAGACCATAGGACTCATCAAACAAGCCGAATCGCTCCAATATCCCATGTTTAATGAGCATGCAGAAGCCGACACAGGTCGGCATAACCTGATAGCGCGAGAGAAGAGGATGTATCCGTAGCCACACTTCATACGATTCTGCCGGCGTGAGCATCCCGCCAGGCCAGGGGACGGAATAGATGGTGGCATTGTTGCTTCGTGGCGTTACTACCGCATGCCGCTCGTGTAGATACAGAACGGCCTGCATTTCCTGAAGGAAACCGGCTGTGACCTCCGTATCTGAATTGAGCAGCAGCAGGTCAGCTCCTGCTTCCCGCAGGTGCCTGAATCCCCAATTGCAGCTCGCTACAAACCCTCGATTGACTTCGCTGCGATGGTAGCTGAGCTGCGGGAAATGGGATTGCACGGCTTCACAGGCTTCGCGAACGCTATCATTCGGAGTCGCATCGTCGAGCACATGCACCCTGCAGTCCGCCGGAGCATGCGTTGCGAGGCTCTTGAGGCACACGAGTAACTTGTCGGCCACTCCGTAGGTCGGAATCAGGAGCGAAACCGGGCGCGGTTTCTCGAATCTGCCGTCTACCCCCGAGATCACTTAGGTACCTCGGATTCCCGCTTTCCACGCAAGGCAAACATAAAACTTCGCATTGGCTTGGTAATTCGCCAGGAGTGAGAATGTTCCATGCCTCGACGTATCTCTTGCTCCAGTTCAAGCGAGCGTCGCACCGAAGCCAGTTCCTCCAGTGCGCGGGAGCAGGTTTGTCCAGTTCTTTGTAATTCGCGTCGCAGTTCGTCTCTCTCCGAGGCTACCCGGGCCATTTCGGGCGCGACCAGCATACGTTCTGCCTGCGCAGCATGGAGCTCAGCTCGCAGAACTGCCGCCTGCGACTGAGCGGCTGCAGTCTGTGCTTCAGCAGTCGCCGTCTGTGCTTCGGCCGCCAAGCGGGCAGCCTGCAACATCCTGATTACCGGTTCCACCGCCTCCGGACCAGAATGCAGCCTGAGAGAGATTTCGACGCGCAGCGCCGTATTGCCGCCCTCTAGCATGGGAAAAATGATCTGGGGGTCATGTCCATAGCTGAGCAGCAGGCATCTATTCTCATCCGGCAAAGACATGGCAGTACCTGACAGCTCCAGTCGCCGTAATGCCATCGGTTCTGTGGCACTCAACAGGGCCGCGCCAGACTCTTTGGAAGTTATCGAAATCGAATCCAGTTCCACAATACAAGGACGATCGGCTGGATCCACGCGCAGCGGTCCTGCGCCGAGGCCCTGGGGAAGGTCGAACACCAGGGTTCTCCGCCCTCCAGGTTTGATGGTCTCAGTCGAGGTTGTCTCTTCCGAATAGCCACTGCTGCCGAATGGATACACCGCGACTAAAATGCCGGAGTCGTCGACATCAGGAGCTGGTTCACGGGTTTTGGAGGGGAAACCCTGAGTATCCTTGCCTATTCTTGGCGCCCATTTCTTCGTATGGGAGCCCTTCTCGAACACAACTATGCTGTCATAAAAATGCATGGAAAGTGTGGTCTTTGTGAACTCAGTTGCGGGCAGAGATTCCCGGGTGTGGTCGGCATTCAGCTCGTCGATCAAATTCTTGCACAGTTCGATGAAAGTAGAGGGTTTGCGTAGGCCTCCCCTCGAACTCTTGCCAATAAGCTGTGTGCAGGTCCTCCACCATGTAAATGCCGTTTTTCGCAACTTGAGGGTAAAGCGACTCGAAACTCGCGACGACGTGACTCATCACGTGGCTGCCATCGTCGAGGACGATGTCGGGTGTCCCAAACTCGTCCAAGACACCCTGCAGGAACTTCTGGTCCTGTTGCCCGCCAATGCGCACTTCGATCTGATCTTCCTCGTAAGCCTTGCATTCCGGTAGGACATCGATCCCAATAATTCGGGCGTCTGGACCAAAATATCGCTTCCACATCTGAAGGGATCCGCCCAGGCCGCAGCCGATTTCGATAAACGTCACGGGCTTGTAAACGAAACTCCGGAAGTGGCGCTCATAAACGGGGAAATAATGCTTCCATTTGTGAATTAATCTGGCCTCGTTAGTCAGGAAGTCGGACCAAAGATTCATCGCCGATAATCTCCAAGTGACTGCCAACCCGCCTCAATACACTAGATGCGATCTTCTGCCGTACCCCAGTCTAGCAGCCGGACGAAAGCACGAACACTCAGGCTGTAATTCGCTTGTCGTCCGTCAAAACACGGGTTTCGTTGCCGGGCCACCTGCACCCACTACGATGTCAGCCGGGTTCGTCGATCGGTGGTCCATCAGAGAGATCGACCAGCATCGGAGGGTGTTGGAAATCGAACCAACGGCACAAGAAGCGCCGAGGATAGGTCCATCAAATATTACCCTTGAGCACCTGATCCAAGTTCTGAAATGCCATCAGGTTCGGATTGATGCTAACGCCAGAACAGCGATCGCTCTCCAGCGGTTCTATCGCCGGGGCCTGCGCCTCTCCCGCGAATGTTGCCACCGCATAAGGAGTGACCAGGATCAGCAGCCCACTCTTCCGCGCGTTTCTAGCCAGCCTGTGAGCCAACCGCGGCATGTGATCGCCGGAAACGGCCCCGAGGCCTCCCACGGCGGAAAGATGTTCTCGACGCACGGCGAAAAAGTGGTCGCCGATCGCCTCAACGCTCCGAACAACACTCAACTGTCCCATGTACCCGTGCTGCGAAAACGTTATTCCCGCAAACGGGTCCATCAACTCCCCGCCGCGCCCACGAATCAAGCCGGTATGTACGGCGCTGCTATTCGAGTCCAGCGAGATTCCGGTCACCAGGCCACACTCGTGTCGCATCGCTTGCGCCACCAGCTCATGAAAGAAGGCGTGATTGACGCCCTCAAGCGGCCGATTGATGAAGACGAACACGTCACCTGGCATCTCGCTCAGGCTGCGGATAGGAATTTGGGGAGAGGCCCCGGCCGCATTGCGTGCTTCGGTTCCTCGAGTAAGTGGACCCCGACCCGTTAAGGAGGACTCGCCCTCGGTGCCATCGAGCCTAACGCTGAGGGGGCGCACAACACCGTTACCTACCTCGTAAAGCCCTGTAGAGTGCCGATCCGCATCGGCCTCAATAACGGCAGCCTGCAATGGCCCGTCATTCCCTTTCACAAACACTGCAAGGAGGATGTCCTTCGGCCGCTTGTACTTGATTCGCGTCGACCCGTAGAACAGACCGGGCTCGGCGCTCGCCTTCTTACCCGTCCTTTCGATGTGCTCCGAGATGACCCTGGCCCAGGCGTGTCGAGCATATGGTTTCGAATAAAGGTTAAACGCGGTCGAATCCTCGTGCATGCGCCAATGGTAAAGCGGCTTTGCAATGTGAGCTACCCTGGATGCGCCTATTACTTCCACAGCGCGAATGAGCAGGTCCCAATCCTGGGAGCCATCGCAAGTGGACCGGAACCCTCCTATTCGAGAGACCAAACTACGCCTCAGTGCAACCAGGTGCCCGAGATAATCAAAGGACAAGAACATGTCCATGTCGAAATCCGGCTTGAATGCCGGCTGACTTCGGCGGCCGATGCGATCGATTTTGTCTTCATCCGAGTAAATCAAATCGGCGCTTTCGTTCCTATTGAGGTGCCGCACTACTTCCAGGAGCGCGAATGGATGTAGTTCGTCATCATGGTCGAGCAGGACCACAAAATCGCCCTTTGCAGTTTCTAGCGCCGTGTTGGAAGCAGCGGATATCCCGCCATTGCTATCCCGTACGGTCACCACAACCCTGGGATCCTGGGCCGCGATGCTTCTCAAATACTCTGTAACGCGACCATCGCTCGAACTGTCATCCGCCGCGCACAACTGCCAGTGAGGATAGTGTTGCTCAAGGACAGATTGCACACAGCGTTCCAGAAAATATAAGTCGGTGTTGTAGGTTGGAAGAATGACCGAAATAAGAGGCTGATTTGCCAGCGCCGACAACCGGTCTGTGATCTCATCCTCAGACCAAAACAGATCTGGCTCCCGTTTAACAAGCCACTCGCGATATGTGGATACGCCTCGCCCATCAGGCGTCTTTCGTGTTTTGCGGCCCGGATTTGTATCGAGGGCTATATTAGCGAGAATTACTTCACCGTTAGATGTCTGGGCGACAAGCTTTATGTTGTTATCGACACTTGGCGCTTTGAACCGAGCGACAAACCCACAGTTTGTCGCTCCAGGATCCCCAAGATGGGTAGCCACGTCTGGTCGAGAACGACCCATGAAAACAGGCACCGCAACACCGTCGACCATTACGGCCAGGCGGTCTCCGGTGCCGGCATCCTTGTTGGGAACAAACCAACCCTCAAGAAAATACTCATCAGCTTCGGGGGCCAGCGGCTCTACTGCGTCCAGAGCAAACTGAATTTTGTCACTATTACGCATCAAGTCTTTTCTGCCGAGCTAACCAGCTTCTCTTCCCTAGCCAGCGGTTGAACCGCAATCATGCTAGCCATGGACTCAGTGCCGAATGCTCGCCGTCTGATGATCGTCTTGAGCGAAACCACCTGAGAGGCCGATCTCAGTGGACAAAACTGTTCAGCAATCGGATATTGAAGATTATCAGCGAATGGCGTCCTGCAGAGCAAGCCGCAGCCGCCTGCCACCAAGCGTCGCCCATGCCGAGGCTGCTGTACTCTTATCGCGATCGGAGGGTTTACCATTCGATGGTGTTGCCGGTCACCATTCCAGCCGTTCACTTTTGCTTGAGTTACGGTCCGAATCACGCAGAAGCGCTATAAAAGGGAGATGGAAATGAAACGCGTTATCGCATTACTCATCGCGGCCGCTGTTCTCGCAGCCGTCCCGGCCTTCGCACAGAAACAGTACAAAGTGGTCAATCGCGTCAAGCTCGGAGGCGAAGGCGGTTGGGATTACCTCTACTACGACAAGGACGGCCATCGGCTGTTCATTACTCGCGGCAGCCATGTGATGGCGGTGGACACGAACACGCTCAAAATGACCGGCGATATCCCGGATTTGTCCGGCATCCACGGTGTGGCCCTCGCACCTGAGCTGAACCGCGGCTTCATCAGCAATGGCGGCGACAACAGCGTCACCATCTTCGACTTGAAGACGCTCAAGAAGCTGGATAGCGTCAAAGTCGGCGAGCGTCCTGACGCCATCCTGTACGACCCGTTCACCAAGCACGTGTTCACCTTCAACGCGCGGAGCAAAGATTCAACGGTCGTGGATGCTGCCACGGGCAAAGTGGTGGGCACAGTGCCTCTCGGTGGAAAGCCGGAGTTCCCCGCCACCGACGAGAAGGGGAAGATATTCGTCAACATCGAAGACAAGAGTCAGATCGTCGCGATCGACGCCAGCAAGCTCACAGTGCTGGACACGTGGCCGGTGAGCCCGTGTCAGGAGCCCAGCGCACTGGCTTTTGACCCCGCGCACCATCGCCTGTTCGCCGGATGCGGCAACAAAGTGATGGTCGTGGTGGACTCCGAGAGCGGCAAAGTTGTGACCACCGTCTCCATCGGAGAAGGTGTGGATGCCGGACGCTTCAATCCCAATACGCAGGAGGTGTTCATGTCCTGCGGTGAGGGGGTACTGACCGTGATTCACGAAGACAGCCCGGACAAGTACACAGTGACGCAGAATGTGCCGACGGCGAAGGGCGCGCGCACCATGGCGATGGATTACGAGAGCAACGCCGCCTATCTCGTCACCGCACAGCGCGAGGCGACTCCGCCGGCACCGGGTCAGCGACCGGCGATGCTGCCCGGCAGCGTCGAGCTGATCGTGGTGAAGGCGGAATAATCTATTTCGCCGGCGCTTTCTGCGCGCTGGGCGGCAACAGATTATTCAGTCGCAGGTACATTGCGGCAGCGCCATAGTGGTCGGCCCAACCCGTAGCGAGATAAATGAGCGCCGCGGCTCGGGTGCCGGTGCGCCCGCCTGAGAACGCCACCGGCTGGCCAAGAGTGGAATCGTCAGCCTTGGCCAGCACCTGCTCGCAATAGGCGAACGAATCTTTCAGCGCCTTGGTCAGCATCTCCTTGGAATCGGCTTCGCTCAGCTTCGTCTCGCGCGGCTGGTCGCCGGCAACGCGCGCACACATACCGTTATTTGCTTCCGTGACGTGTATGACCAGGTGCGCGAACGTCATCTGCTCGGGCGTCGGATGGTAGCTGTATTTGTCGGCAGGCATCTCTTCGGCGGCGCCGATCAGGTTCTTCGACTGACGCTCTTCGAGCTGCCGCACCGTGCTGACGACCGGATTGCTGGTATTCGGCGCCATTGTCTGCGCCACCACGGCCGGCGCGAATGCCAATACCAGAGTTGCAATAGTAATCGGCTTCATAGTCCCCCCCACAAGAGCTGGCGAGAAGCATACCGCATTTGCCAAGGTAGCGCCGGGCGGCGTATTTGGCGCCAGAGTCAACCATGTCGACATCAGTCCGTATAACCAGCGTTGATGGACGATGAACCTGACAGCCTACTCTGGTTTGTTCGCACCCGACCCGGCGAGCATTTGATCGATCGAGAGCGCCCCCGCTCCCTTGATCAGCACGACGAGCCCAAGCGCGATGGCCAGGAGATGATACTCAAAGCCTTCGCCCTTCTGCTGGCCGCTCCAGTTCATGAAGAACCCATTGACGTGGTGCACGGTCGCGATCGCAACCAGCATGTTCACAATGATTCCGAATGCCGCAATGCGGCTGAGCAGGCCCACGATGAGTCCGAGACCACCGAAGAACTCCGCACAAATGGCGAGAAAGGCCAACGGCGCCGGAATCCCCATCTGCTGCGTGAAGAAGCCCATGGTACCTTGGAAGCCGTAGCCGCCAAACCAGCCCAGCATCTTCTGCGCTCCGTGCGCAAAGAACGTCACTCCGAGCACCAGGCGCACGACGGTGAGGGTCAAGTCGTTTGGAGTCGATACGAGTTTGCGAAACATTGGAGTGCTCCTACCAGAAATTCGATGGGGGCAGATGGCCGCCAGGACAAGCTGATTACAGCTGCGTGCCTCGGTCAGAGATTCTTGGTACGACGCGAAGGTTGCAAATCATGACCGGACAGTCTGGGACGGCTTCGCCGGCTTTACTGCTTGTCGCCTGCCTTGAACTCGGCCCAGGGATTGCCCTTCATGTCCTTCAGGATCGGGCGCTGCCAATCGAACTCGGGATGCTCTTTCAGGAATTTGTCTGCGATGAAGTCTTCGCCGCAGGGATGCCCCGCCCGCGCGTGCAGCGTCATGTTTGCCGCCATCGTACTGTCGGCAGCCTGCGCGGTGACCGCGCCCGTGGGAGCATACGGAGGCTCCGACCACACCGGATCGCCGGTCGGAGAACTCTCCCCGTGTCCGCACAGGCCACGCAAATTGCGATCGTCCTTGCCCTCGTACGTGTCCCAGTGGTCAGCCAGGAATTTCTTGCCCAACTGGACATCGATCTGGCCCTTGTTCGCGGGCATCAGTTCCTCCCAGCGCTTGCGGCGCGCATTGGGAGAGCTGGACATGAGGTTGGGATTGAAATCGGTTTCCGCCTTGGTGAATGCGGGATCGCTGGGGAAGTTCGCGCCAGCGTAGTATCCGTTCTTGGTCCGCCAGACGCGATGCATCTTCAGTCCAAGTTCGAAACGCGCGATCTCGCCGGTGTTGTTGTCGGCCAGCAGCCAGTCGTTGGCGTAGCCGCCGTTGTTGCCGTCGAGCATGATCTGCACATACTGGTCGATTGAATTTGCGTATTGCAGCGCTTTTCGAGCACGCATGAATTCCGGCTTACCGTTGGGATCGAACAGCGTAAAGCCGGTGATTGTTGTTTCGGTAACCATCAGTCCGGCGGAATTGATACCAAAGTCGTCGTCGCTCACAATGATGCCCGGAAAGCCGTCCATGAGCATGTGATAGCCGCGGGCCGGAACGATATCGAAGATAATGGTCCAGCGCGTGCCGGTGGCGAAGTCAGTCCAGTTGCTATGCACGATGACCGGCTTGTGGTCCTTGGTCCACGAACCGGTGGCGACGAACGCGCTGCAGTTTCCTGGCGCTTTCAAGTCGGGCGCGTTGGCGCGCTTTTCCTGCTTGTTAAGCCATGGAACGTAATAGTCGGGAATTTCTTCCATCGCGTTCAGCGCCACAACGTCCCACAAGTCCATGGTCGAAGCATGAGCTTTCAGGCCGTCTGCAATGCCCTGCAACTCCTGCTGGTATTCGAGCTCAATGTGAGGCCACAGAATGTTCTGCGCAGTCTGGCGATAGAAATCCCATTCGCGCTTGGTGCGATGCACGTCCTTCAGTTGAACGGTCCTGAATCCGTCCTCGATTTCGGGCGCGAGCAGATATCCGTGCTGATAGCCGATATCAGCTGGCGATCCTTCCAGATGGACGTACAGCCAACCGTTGCGCTGGAAACGATAGGCAGGCTTCAGTCGCGCCTCGTCGGGGTTGTTCGCATCCTGCTTGGCGAAGCCGAGTCCCGTGCAGCCGAGCAGCATAAAGACGGCGAGCCAGAACCGAATCAGCGGGTGATGACCAAAGCGCATGCAAATCCTCCCAAAATTCCTTGGCACGAACCGACAGACTATCGTTTCGCATGGCGAATAGCAACGAACGCGAGCGGTTGCTGGATGGCACGCGAAAAATCGTCTCACCAGTGCAGCTCTTTTTGCAGGATAATCAGGCGCAATGGCAGCGAGCCGATTGTTGTTCTCACGGGTGCTGGACACGCTTGCGCACTTTTACGGCGAGCCCTCAGCGCCGCGCATCACTGATCCATTCGCAATGGTCGTTTGGGAGAACATCGCCTATCTCGCGAACGACGCCCGACGCGCGGAAGCTTTCGACGAGCTGCGGAAGAAAGTCGGCCTGCGTCCGAGCGACATCCGCAGGGCAAGCGACAAAGACCTGCTCTCGATAGCCAGCAAGGGAATCGTTCCCGAAAACAGCCTGGAGAAATTGCGCGACGCCGCAGAAATTACCAAGAAGTTTTTCGGAGACGACCTCAGCTCCGTGTTGCAAAAGCCGATCGCCGCCGCCAAGAAGGACCTGCGCAAGTTCCCGTCCATTGGCGAACCGGCGGCAGAAAAAATCCTTCTCTTCAACCACAAACTGCCGGTGCTCGCTCTGGATTCCAATGGGCTGCGCGTGCTGGTACGCCTGGGATTCGCTCCCGAGAAGAAGAGCTACTCGGCGACCTACAAGGGTGTACAGCAAGCGCTCGCGCCGCAGTTGCCCGCCGACTGCGACGCACTTGTTCGCGCCCATCAGCTCTTGCGACAGCACGGTCAAGAGTTGTGCAAGCGAAGCAAACCCATGTGCGCGCGTTGTCCTCTGCGCGCACAGTGCGCGTTCTTTGCAGTGACGGCGGCATTCGCGGAGAACTCACATTAATATGGTGAGGGTCAAGACGCTGCGACATGATCTTGTGTTTCGAGGGAAGAACATGGTCCAACCCAGGTGTTACGTACTACTGGCAAAATCCGCCGCAATGCAAAAGCTCTCCGTTTACTTCCTCGGGCTACTTCTGACGTTATGGGTCGCTCCGATGCTATTCGCGCAAGGGCAACCGAACCCGGGCGGAAGCTGGAAGTTCGCCGTCTCCGGTGATTCGCGCAACTGCGGCGACATCGTGATGCCCGCAATCGCGCAGGGAGTCCGCCGCGATGGCGCCTTCTTTTACTGGCATCTCGGTGACTACCGCCTGATGTCCAACTTTGACGAGGACTATCGCCGCATCAATCCTAACGCCACCATCGACGATTACCTCTCTAACGCTTGGCCCGACTTCATCCAGCATCAGATGAAACCGTTCGGCGATCTCCCGGTCTTCCTGGAGATCGGGAACCACGAGCTGGTAACTCCGAAGACCCGCCCGCAATACGTCGAGCAGTTCGCCGACTGGCTTGATCAGCCCGCTATAAGGCGGCAGCGCCTCGCCGACAATCCCGACGATCACCTGGTGAAGACCTACTATCACTGGACCGAGCGCGGCGTCGATTTCATCGGCATGGACAGCGCGTCGGCCGACATGTTTGACGCAGACCAGATGACCTGGTTCCAGAGCGTGCTGGCAAAGGATGCGAAGGACCCATCCATCCGCACAGTTGTGCTAGGCATGCACGCTTCGCTGCCTGATGGCCTTTCGGCCGGGCACAGCATGAACGACTCTCCTCAAGAACAAAGCAGTGGACGAATTGTCTATTCCCAGCTTGTGGCCTTCCGGAACAGCACAAAGAAAAACGTTTACGTGCTGTCAAGCCACTCGCACTTCGTTCTCAGCAACATCTACGCCACGGCCTGCCACCCCAAAGACGAAGTGTTACCCGGCTGGATTATGGGCAGCGCAGGCGCCGTCTGGTACCGGTTGCCGCTTGACCACGCAGCCGCCGATGTGGCCATGACCGACGTCTATGGATACCTGCTGGCAACCGTTGCGCCCGACGGCGCCATCACTTTCGACTTCAAGCAGGTCAAGGAGACGGGTGTTCCCGCAAGCGTGGTGAAGGAGTTCTCTCAACAGCAGGTGGATTGGTGCTTCGCGCATAACACCTCAACCTACGTGCCTGCCGGACCCAAATGCGCCAAGGGCGCGCCGGCTGGCGGACAGTAAGCAAGCCACGCTCGGGAGTTCTTCATCGCGTCAGCTTCTCCAGCGCAGCGTCACCGGACCGCTCATGGGATGACGCATCGGAGCACCCGTGGCTTGCGACTCCAGCCGCGCCTGCTTCAGCTCGAAGTACCACTTCGCCGGACGGTCGGCATCGTCAATGAGCATCAGGCTGGGATTATGTTTCAGCCCTTCCGCTTGCTGGATCATCGTCAACTGGTCCTGGCCCACGAAGCGTCGGCCGAAGAACTTGGCAATCGGCGTGAGGAACGGCACGTTGCGGAAGATATTCCACGCCGCGCAAACATCGATGCGGCATTGGTTCTCGGCGGTTGGAGTAACCGTCGTAAGGCTGGCAAACCACTTGTCGCCGCAGCGAATGGTCTCGTAACGCCGGTTCGGCAAAACGAAATCAATCGTGGTTGTGATTGGCTGGCCATAGACGCCAAGCAGTTTGTACGGCGCGCTGTTCGCCGAAGGCTGGTGTGCAGTCATGCGAAAGCCATTCTCGATTGGCTCAAACTGCTTGGCCTTCTCATGGATGCTGCGCCGCGAACGCCACCACCACGCGTTGTGAACGAACGGGCCATGCGCGGGGTCCATCAATCCGATGATGCCATGGTCCACGTTGCACGGCAGGTCCGCCCAAAGGTGCGCCGTTCGATAGCGCTGGCTGAACTTCGGGACCTCGGGCACCGGCGGCAGTTGCGCGGCATCCGGCCGCAACCGTCCGCGACCCGGTTGCGGAACAAACACCCAAACATGCCCATCGCGCTCTTCGCACAGAAACGCTGACGCAAAAATGCGCGACGGATCAAGCGCATCCTGGCTGGTAAGCGACGGAATCTCGCAGCACCGTCCCGACACCGGCTCGAAGGCCCAGCCGTGATACTTGCAGGTCACTTGCCGGCCGTCGAACCAGCCATAGGAAAGCGGGATGCCGCGATGCGGACATGCGTCGCGCATGGCGAAGTATTTTCCGGCGGCGGTCCGTCCCAGCACCAGCGGAGTACCCAGCAGCATGGCCTTCGCCATACGATTGCCGACAACCGCCGAGGAACGGAGCGCAGGATACCAGTCGTCGTACAGCAAGCTGGCCGTCGGCCCGGAAGCCGCAACCTGCGCGCGAGTGACTTCGCCGATCATGCGAGTGAAGCTCCATACTATCGCCGAACCGTATTAGCGACTAGCATCCTCCTACGACTAACTCTGTTAACCATTCGATAAACTGCATCCACGGTTAGCCGCTCTTCCAATTTGGGGACGGACTAGTACCATTCTGGTTACCCAGGCCCCCTCCCAAGGTTCTTTTAGAATCAGCGGATTACAAACTTTTGGTTGGCAACCTATTGAACCCCAATGGCCTACAGGTAAGTTATTTAATTGCCGTGATTTACGTCCTAGAAGTCTATGGACGGGCGCGTGAGAGTGGCGTATATCAACTGGTATCTCCCAGCACTCGTTCTGCAACCGGCAACTGTTTTTCAAAGAGCTTTTCCCCGGTCCGCACACTGAGTGCCGCCGTCGAAGACACACCAACCCCGTCCTCGCACTCCGGTGATACCGCGCCGAGCTGGTAACGTACAAGTGCGCAGGTCACGTTGGCATGTGACACTTGCAAAACATTCTTTTGTCCCGGCAGGAACTCCCAAGCGAAAGAGGCTCGGTGGGGCGCCCTCAAGATGATTATCGTTTGACTGGCGGATGCCGCGTTCCTAAGATGGGGCATCTCGAAAAGAGCCAAGGGTCAGACACGTTTTGATGATCGGCCAGACCATCTCGCACTACCTCATCATCGAGAAGCTCGGTGGCGGCGGGCAAGGTGTGGTGTATAAGGCCAGGGACATGCGTCTTGGCCGCTTCGTCGCCCTCAAGTTCCTTCCCGGCGATTTGGCCCACGACCAGCAGGTGCTGGAGCGCTTCCAGCGCGAAGCTCGCGCCGCCTCTGCGCTGAACCATCCCAACATCTGCACTGTCTACGACATTGACCAGGAGGGAGGTCGAGCTTTCATTGCGATGGAATTCCTCGATGGAATGACGCTGAAGCATGGCATCGACGGCCATCCGATGGAATCGGAACTGCTGTTGACGCTGGCGATTGATATCGCAGATGCGCTGGACGCCGCCCACCAGGCGGGCATCGTTCATCGCGACATCAAACCGGCCAACATTTTCGTGACCAAGCGCGGACATGCCAAGATTCTCGACTTCGGCCTGGCGAAGGTGAGTTTCGCTGAAGGCCCCCTGCAAGCGCCAGGCGCAACCTCCGAAGAGACAGTTACGCTCCGCGACGAGCAGCCATCCAGCCCGGGGGCCATGCTCGGCACGG
>Ga0074046_10002129_pt1 | contig 17265 bp, 17 predicted proteins | sample BogForMeECP23OM3_FD_94441 | JGI IMG/M metagenome (GOLD analysis project Ga0074046, IMG submission 94441) | Bog forest soil microbial communities from Calvert Island, British Columbia, Canada - Bog Forest MetaG ECP23OM3 | ecosystem: Environmental > Terrestrial > Soil > Wetlands ... | reverse complement strand
GGCGATGACAAAAGGCGAGCTGGGTTCGATCCTTTCCCGGGAACTTCAGCGGTATTCCCTCTTCGATCTCCAGATCATCGGGGGCCGGCTCAATACCGAGATCGAGCGGCTTCCCTCCCCGTACCGCGAAGCGATTCGCCCGTTTTTCCGCGAACAGCTCTTTGGGAAACATCACCTCCTGTTCGCCATGTACCGCAGCCGGTCATTTGAGCGGCTTAATACTCCCCTCCGGGACCGGGAGTCCTTTGAGAATTTCTGTACTATGCTTAAGACAGGCATTTTTGCCTGGGATGATTCCAGCGAACGCAACCCCTGTTTCCGGAACCCGAAGAACCGCCTGTTCTACTACCTGATCTCCGCGTTCACGCTATTCGTCCTCGAAGAACCCGGTCATCCGGTGGGGATGCCGTTTCCCGGCGGGTTTAAAGTGGAAAAGCGGGGAAACGAGTATTACTGCCTGATCCGGGACAGGGAAAAAGAAGTATTCTATTCCATCTGCAATTTCTGCCCGGCGTTGCAGAGTGAAGAGAACAAGAACCCGGTATAGATTATTCCAGATTTTTGCAAGGGTATGTCGTGACGGCCGGATTGACCCGCCAATACCTGGCGGGTCAGACAAGCAGATACATTCCCGTGTTGGGTAACCATCGCATCGGGTTTGCCTGCAGTATCAGAGTATCCCTATGAAAACAGGGGGAGGGCAGGCAATCGCCCGTGCACCAAAGGATCCCTTCATACTAAAATAATTGTGGCTGAAGAGAATCAAAAAATTTCACCGCAGATTATGCGGTACAGTCAGAAAATGCCCGGAACTTCCAGCCTTTTCACACCATCAGCCAAAAATGCCATTAGCAGGGAGAAAGCATGTGGGAAAAAAGAACTGTAAAGGACTGGAATTTCAGTCCAATGGAATCGTCTCCAGCTGGGAGACGAGTTCCCAGATCCTTGTCCGCGCATGGATGGGCATGTTGGGATCATTGGATATTTCATCAATCTTTGAGATGGCTTCGGCAGCGCGCAGCCCCATGGCTTTTGAGTTGTTCGTGAGCAGCGTCCGGGTCTCGTCAGCAACGCGCCGGATATTTCTGGGTATCGAACCGTCTTCCTGGATGTGCTGCAGCATCAGGATACAGTTTTCCATAGTCTTTTCAGGGTTTGGCATGGTAGCACCTACCTGGGTACCTTTAGTTAATATGCGGAACGGACATATATAGTTTAAATAACCTGACGGTGAACCATGCCCTCCCGAAAAGAAGACGAAATAATGGCTGAATGCCTCCTCAAGGGAGGCAAAATGCTCGAGAAGAGCTGCAAGACCTGCGGATGTCCCCTGTTTGAAGTCAAGGGAAAAACGCTCTGTATCGTCTGTGCAGAGAACGAGAACGCTAAAAAGTCTGCAAAGAATGTCAAGGCGCCGGCTGCTGCAACGGCAGTGACCGAGCCCCCTAACCACGAGCATGGCGAAGGCTGTGGCTGTGACGGGGACCATGACGAGGATTCCTGTACCTGCGGCGATGAAGACGACGGAATGCTCACCGATGAAGTAGCAATGACCGTCTTCTCCCTCTGTGAGCGGATCCATAACGAGAAGGACCCGGACCATGTCCTCACGCTGATGCAGGCAGTGAAGGCCGGAACCGAGGCGCTTGAGATATTATGCCGGTTATAATCATCTAATATCTCCTTTTCTTTTCTCCATTTTCAATTAGCAGCTCTCATCATATCCGGAAAAGTGCTCCCGAATTCAGAATAACCGGGTCTATTCATTCCGGAGCGCGTCGATCGGGTCCATGTTCGAGGCCATCCAAGCAGGGTAGAGTCCTGATACGACACAGACGATAACACCGATGATCATCCCGTACGGGATATAGATCAGGCTTTGGGGGAGGAAGAAATACGCCGTGCTGCCAATCATTGCCTGAACGACCGAATACCCGATAATAAAACTCATAATACCCCCCATGATCGCCCCGATCAACCCGAGGATAAGCGTTTCGTAGAGGAACATCCTCCGCACCTCGCCTTTTTCCGTACCGATAGAGAGCAGGATCCCGATCTCCTGGACCCGTTCCTTGACCGACATCATCATCACGTTGAAGATGCTGACTGCGGCCACGACGAGAGAGCTGCCACCGATCGCCATGATGAACGTGGTGATCGTCCCGAGGGTGCTTGTGATCGTGGAGAGCCGAGAGCTCGCGTCGCTGATGCGGATCACATCCGTGTTCCGGTTGACCTTCTTGTCGATGTTGGCCTCGGTCTGGTTGATCGTGCTTACGTCCTGCAGGATTACGTTGACCTGGTTGTATACGTTCAGGTACCCGAAATGGTCGGTATACCACTGGTCCGAGACAATGATCGCATTATCTGTATTAACGTTGTCGGAAGCAATCCCCCTGGCAGCCAGGATACCGGCGACCCGTACGACCGGCCTGACGATCGTTGCGCAGTTCTGTCCGATCTTGATGCTGCTCCCAACGCCCATATTGAAGTTGCTTGCAATCGTTGCTCCGACCAGTGCGTCGTTTCCTCCCTGGATATTCGACCCCTGGTCTATGGTGAGGAACTTCGGGATATCGCTCGGGGCCAGGCCATAGATCGACCCCCGGCCGTTCGTACTGCCGACCGTGAACTGCGTGCCGGAATCATGGATCGGAATTATCTGGTTCTGTCCTGCCGATGACTTGATATCGTTGAGCTCACTTACATCAATCCCGTTCTCGGCGGAAGCATTCCCGGTAGTACTCACTTTCACCACGTCTGAAGTAAGGATTACCGTGTTTACGTTGGAGGAAAGCTGGCTCTGGACCGAGAGCTGCATGTTGGTACCAAGCATGCCCATGGTCGAGATCGCCACAACCCCGATAATGATCCCGATCGAGGCCAGGAGTGACCTGAGGAAATTGAGCCGGACGCTGCGCACGGAGAGATCGAAGAAGATGTCCCTCATGGTTCCACAATCCTGCCATCGTCAAGGGTGATCGTGCGTTGCGCATACTCTGCGATCTTCTGGTCGTGAGTCACGATGATAACAGTCTTTCCCTTCCGATGGAGGTCAACAAGAATGTCCAGGATCTGGAAGCCGGTCTTCCGGTCGAGGTTCCCCGTGGGCTCATCACAGAGGAGGATCTTCGGGTCATTGACAAGCGCCCGGGCAATCGCGACCCGCTGCTGCTGCCCGCCCGAGAGCTGGTTGGGCCGGTGGGCACCCATGTCATGGTCGATCCCGACTGCAGTGAGCATCTCCGCAGCCCGCCCGGTGGTATCCCTTTTTTTGTACTTCAGGATGAGGGGGTACTCCACGTTCTCGTATGCGGAAAGGAGGGGGATCAGGTAGAATTTCTGGAAGATATACCCGATGGCGTCGCGGCGCAGGTGGGTCCGCTCGAGGTTCGACATTTTGGCCACGTCCTGCCCGTTTATCAGGAGCTTGCCGGTTGTAGGTACATCCAGGATGCCCAGCTGGTTCATTATCGTCGATTTTCCCGAGCCGGACGGCCCCATAATCGCCACAAACTCACCTTCCCGGATCTCGAGCGAGACATGGTTGAGGGCGGTGAAGTCCCCGCTTTCCAGGTGATAGACCTTCGACACGTCCACGAGCTGGATCAGGGAAGAGTTACCCATAGTACTTTCCATTATTATCTCCTGAACTTTGCCACGATCCATCTCCTCTTCATCCAGAGAACAATGGCGAAGATGAGGATTATTCCGCCGTAGATCAGGGGATAGGATGCACTCAGGTCGCCCCCGGTCTGTGAACCCGTGCCGGAATAAGGCAGGGGGCGCAGGTCAAGTATCTTTGTCGTCGTTAATGCGTTCCCATATGCGTCCTTCCATTGGACAATAATCGGGATGGACGAGAGATCATTCGATACGAACGTAAGGGTGAAACTCGAGAAATCATCGGATGCGAGGGCTCCCACAGCATAACTTGCATACGGCTGAACAGGATGAGCAGGAGCACCCACACTCAGGACCAGACCGCTTGCATCGGTGATACCTGCATTGGTCACATCACCCGTCAACGAGTAGGTGTTGTTGCCGGTGCCCGCAAGAGCGAGATCATTAAGGACCGGAAGTGACGCAGACTTGGACTCACCCGTATTCATCGGCAGGACAACACTCGTTGTATGGATGTTGTTACCATTGCGGAAACTGACATTGAATATGACATCTGACTGAGCGTGAGGGGTCAGAGCAAACGGGACGTCAACCGAAGTACCGGCAGGGATGGGGCCCACGAAACTTTCCGACGGAGACACATCATTGCCATTGCCGGATGCAACGATCAGGACATCCGATATATCCCCGAGCCTTGGGTTGGCGATACTCACATTCACCGTATCCGTCTGGTTAAGAGCGAATGTCTCGGGCTTTAATGAGAGATACTCGCCCTCACATCGGCCGAGTCTACCGTGAGGGGGATCTGCGAATGAACAGGGTTGCCGCCACAGGAATTTGGCTCAGCGGTAAAGAGCGGAAAATATGTCCCGTCGGGTATGTCAGCTCCAACCAGTACGATGAAATTAAAATCCATGGTGGCCCCGGGCCCGACCGTCGTTGCAGTTGTGAACGTGTCCTGGTTGAGGACGTGGATATGCGGATCGAGCAGGGCCGGCTGGTCCAATGCCACCGAGGCGTTGGCAGCATTGGTTACATGGACCGTAACAGTCCCGGTTTCACCGGGGTGAAAAACCTCAGGAGTGAGATTATACCCGGAAACATATACAAGCGCTGCCGCATCCTGTGTATTTGCTGCCGGAACATTGGCAGAAAGAGCCGATGCAGCACCTGCAGAACCACTGCACAGGAGCACTATCAGGAGACACACAATCCAATATTTCATGATTTCTCCATCTCGCGGTACCAGCAAGTGGCATCTGCCAGACAGGTAAACAATATCGGGGAGATGTTACTCACACGGTAACCGGCATGAAATCACTTTTTCGATATACTCCGCATTTAGCGGGAGAATGTATATTAACGTACCTGTCATTGCAAATTTTGAGACAATCACGGAACCCGTGGAGCACTGCAGGCAATAAACCGGATATGCCCCCGGTCGCACAATCCCGCCCGGTTAATGCCTGAGACCGTTGGATGAATTCCGCAAGAGGCACATTCATGAAAAGATCGCGGGAAAAAATCGATCTGAAACCTTAAGATCAAAACCTCCTCAAATGCCACCTTACCGGATCGGCCGTTGCGCAGGCTGTTACATGCCACGGGCAACCGGAACAGCAATCAGGCTGATCTCATCTTCCGTGGTGCCCTGTCGGGGCCTGTTTCGCCAACCGCATGAACCCATAGACATTTCAAACCCATATTCTGAGCTTTGAGCAAGATCGCCACGGGATCCACCCTTTTTCCCGGTGCTCTCACGATATAATGATAATATTCCGATGTGACCACGTACCGGTTCTCTTCCAGAAAACGTTTGATCTGATCCCGTTTCCCCCCGGAGATATGATAGATCATGTCCCCCCGGGGCTGGCTGTTGCCGGCCCAGTCCTTCATCCGGACATCGTACTCTTCTTTCACCGAACCATAGTGAGATCCGGTAATTATCTGCCCTGTACTGAAGTGCCCGAGAGTATCCTTTTTTACTTCGTATTCCGGTTGCCCCGGTGAAGTCCCCTGCCGGAGTGTTGGCCCCTTTGCCGGAACACAAGAATCACGGGGCTCTTTCTGTCCATCACGTGCCACGGCGATACCGTCATTTACCCTGTTATTCCTCAAGATGGTTGTTGTTCGGTTCTCTTCGTTAAATATATATGACATGGTCCTCAGGCGCGATCAGGTCCGGCCGGTGGTGTGGGGGCGACCAATCAGGGGCAGCGGGAGTTCATCGCCAACCCCCCCTCCTCATTTTTGAGAATTATGCATTATTGCACGTGTCCCGGGCTAGATGTACACACACCTCTTCAGACGAGACAACAGTTCGGGGGGCTACTCAAATATGATAAAGAGGGGTTTGCCCGGGCCAACGAGGGGTGGGGGGGTTGGAACTCTCCCCCCTGCGATTTCAGTCGTACCCCTGCCTGCACAGATCGAAGATCCTCCCGCCGGTCTTCTCCCCGATCCCTTTCACCGCCACGAATTCCTCGAGCGACGCGTTGGCGATCGCCCGGATAGACCCGAAATGGTCGAGCAGCACCCGGGCATTCTTCATCCCGATCTCCGGGAAGGATGAGACGATGTACTCCTGCTCCTCTTTTTGGGAACGGTGGGACTTATGCGGATGCATCTTGCGCTCGCCTCGTTCGCCTTCCTCACGTTTTGCGAGCACGAAGAGCATCTGTGCGGTGTCCTGCTCGTCAGTCGTGTAGATGAGGGAGACCCCCATGTCGATGGTGAGGGCAGCAAGCACACCCTTGATCGCGTTAGGGTGGATATCCCGCTGGGCATAGAGGTCCCCGCCTTCGATGATCAGCACCGGGCGGGGAACGGCCTCCGCCAGGGACTTCACCTGCCCGAGCAGGTCGCGGTTGATCAGGGTATCGACAAAGTCCCGTGCGGTCTTCCGTTCAATCAGGATACGGTCACCGATCGCGTAGTCCCCGAAGGGGAGGCGTTCGAGCCGGATCGTCGCCCCCATACCGGAGAGGTGTTCCACGACCCGGGATGAGGTCTCGCGATCGTCGATCACTATCTTCGGCCCCTGTGGGGTGAACTCATCGATGCTTGCCTGTTCCACGGGCGCAGTCCTCTGGGGGAACGGGGAGCTCATGCTGCTCATCGACCGCATGGTCTTCTGCATCTGCTTCTCCTTTCCTGCACTGACGTGCCGGAAGACCTCGTCCAACGTGCCCTTCGTGACGAGGACGACGACCCGGCCTGCGCCCGACCGTCCCGTTCTGCCCTTGCGCTGGATGGAGCGGATCTCAGACGGGACCGCTTCGTAGAAGATCACAAGATCCGTCGAGGGAACATCGAGCCCTTCCTCCCCGACAGACGTCGCGACGAGAACTTTGAACTCTCCTTCCCGGAACCGGGTGAGGGCTGCGATCTGTTTCTTCTGGGAGAGACCTTTCTCGGAATCCCTGGCTGCCTGACCTACGAAGCGCTCGCTCATGATACCGTTCCGGGCCAGGTGGTCCACAAGGAGCTGGACGGTGTCCCGGTAGGTAGCGAAGATGATGATCCGGCTGTCGGGGTACGCCTCCAGCTGGTCCCGTACGAGCCCGAGCACCACCTCCGGTTTCGGGTGCAGTTCCTTTGTCCACGAAACCGAGCGCTCGAAGAGTTCCCGGAACGACAGGTCCTGAGCTAGGCGCTGGCTTGCCTTGCTGCCCCCGGCACCCGTTCCTTCGGCGATCATTTTTGCCAGATACCCCTTGAGTACCTCGCTGCCCTGCGATTCGGCGAGTGTGACCGCATGCCTGAGTTTCATGCACTCGGCATAGACTGACGCGGCAGAGAAACCGGTCGGGTCACGGCTGGCAATCCTCTGCTGGATCTGGGCATTGATTGCGTTGAGCGCTTTCATTGTCAGTTTGTCCCGCTTGGGCACCGTGAAGTGCAGGGAAGCAAGCAGGGCGAGACGGTCCTCGATGAGGGTATTGATGGTCTGGATCACGTATTTTAGATCGGGGGGCAGGTCAATCGAAATATAGTCAAGCTCCCGTTCGAAGACATAGGGCCGGACATCCGGATCATTTTCCGTGCGGGTCTCAACATGGGCGATACCCATGTTTGCACAGACCTCCTGCACCTTCTCCTGCGCCCCACCGGGAGAGGCGGTCATCGCGAGGAGGAGGGGCTTGTCCGCAGAGCCGAGATAGCGCTGGGCAAGGAATACGTAGGCGTAGTTGCCGACCGCCCGGTGACACTCGTCCACGATGAGAAGCGAGACATCCTTTAAGGTGTACCGGCCGGCAATAACATCGTTCTTGATGACCTGCGGTGTTGCGAGGATCACGGTCGCCCGTTCCCAGTCGGCAGTCCGTTCTGTTGGGGGGGCATCACCGGTGAACATGACGAACGGCGGTGTATCCGGATCTGCAGGGCAGTCAGCTTGGCTCTTTGTGAGAAGATACTTCTCAAAATAGCGGAGGTGCTGCTCCACGAGGGGTTTTGTGGGGGCCAGCATCAGCACCTTGCCGCCCTCGTTGTAGAGCCGGGAGGCGGCCACGAGCAGCGCCACGGCGGTCTTCCCGAGGCCGGTCGGGAGGATCACCATCGTGTTCCCGTCCAGCGCCCGCATGGCAACCGAGAGCTGGTACTCCCGCGACTCGATGGTATCCGGTTTGACCATGGGGTGGCTGATGAAGGTCATGTAGTTGGTGAGTGGTTTGGTGGCGATGGGTAATATAGGAAATTGTGGGGATCCTGAAAGTTAAAATCGCGCTCTGACGGTTCAATCCTTTATGGATATAACGAGGGTTCCCCGCCTCAGGGCCCCTCCGGGGCACGGCGGGGCAGATTACCGGGTTGGGAATTTTTAGGGAAAATTGATCCGCCGCGGGGGTGCCCCTTCGGGGGCGGCGGCGTTCATCATACATGGGGGTATGGGGGCATCAGCCCCCATCATTATTCGGTAATAATTGCCAGAAAAGAAAATCGGTTACTGAAGCGACGCAAACTTCAGACTTCCCTCAACAAGTGCCGCAACAGTCTCCGGCAGCTTATCGATCGCAATCCGGACCTGCTTCATGCTGTCTCGGTCGCGAAGCGTCACAGTATTATTTTCTTTTGTATCGTAATCTACCGTGACCGCAAAGGGGGTGCCGATCTCATCCTGCCTGCGATAGCGCCGGCCAATGGCACCACTATCATCGTACTCCGCCATTATACCCGTCTTGTGGAACGAACGGGTGATCTCTTCAGCAATGGTGTCGAGGCCATCGCGGGTCATGAGCGGGAAAACCGCAACTTGGATGGGTGCAACCCTGGGGGAGAACCGCATCACCGTGCGGGGCTCACCGTCCGCAGTATCCTCGGCATATGCCTGTTCAAGGACTGCATAGCACATGCGGTCGATACCGTATGAGGGCTCGATCACGTGCGGGACGATATCTTCGCCCCGGACGTCCACGATCTCGTCCCGGACCTCAAAGAGGCTGGCGGGGATGTGGATCTTCTCGCCATCGATCACCACGTCTGCCCCGTCCGCAGTCGGGGTCGAGTTCCCGAGCGCTTCGAAGATCGCCTTCGCCTTGTTCCGGTACTGTTTACCGAGCACTCCCATGTTGGGGATGATCCGCCTGCGTGCAAGCTTGCGGGGCTCCGCGTACTGGATGAAGACGGTCATCGGAGTGCCGCTCTGTTTTGCATGGGCATTGAGGTCATAGTCCGTGCGGTCGGCGATGCCGACTGTTTCAACCCACCCGAACCGGCCGGAGAAGATCTCGGCATCCCAGCAGTCGTTCGCATAGTGTGCCAGCTCATCGGGGAGGTGCTGGCGGAACCGGAGCCGGTCCGGTTTGATCCCGATCGTGATCAGGAGGTCGTGGGTGAGGGCCACGTAATACGCCACGTACTCGTTGGCGATTACGCCCTTGTCCACCGCTTCCCGCATGGAGAGCGCGACGGACTCTTCGTCTTTCAGTTGACTGTCCGAGGTGAGGAGGGGCATCCGGTAGTCGGCGTACCGGCTGAATTTCGGGTGCCGGTTCTTCTCGTCCGGGTGGACGAATATCTCCGCTTCCGCCTGGGTGAACTCCCGGAGCCGGATCATCCCCTGCCTTGGTGAGATCTCGTTCCGGTAGGACTTTCCGATCTGGACTGCCCCGAAGGGGAGCTTATCCCGGTAGAACCGGAGCAGCCGGGCGAAATCCACGAACATGCCTTGGGCCGTCTCCGGGCGGAGGTAGCCGATCCGCTGGGTGCCAGGGCCGATCATCGTCCTAAACATCAGGTTGAATCCGAAGACCTCGACTTTCCCGAGCACCTCCTCACAGGCAAGGCATTTGCAGGGAGCAAGGGCGGTGGAAAGCTCCTCGTTCTTCATAGTTGAGGCATTCTTGATCCCGCCGGCTTCAGCCACGTGATCCGCCCGCAGGAACTCTCTGCAGTGAGGGCACTGGCACATCTTGTCGGCGAATCCTGCAACATGGCCGGAGGCGATAAAAACGGCCTCCTGGGCGATGGTGGGGCATTCGATCTCGTAATATCCCTCGCGGATCACGTAAAAGTCCCGCCAGACATTCTCGACCCGCCGCTTCATCATTGCGCCGAGCGGCCCGTAATCGATGAAACCCGCAACCGCACCGTAACATTCTGATGTTGGCCAGATGAAACCCCTGCGTTTGGCAAGATCCATCACGTTCTCAAAGACATCGTTCATGGTGATCACGAATACTCGTGCTGATAATGTTGAACCACTGGCGACAAAAAGACTTTCATGGATATCTGCCGGGATTCAACCCGTCCGTAAACCGGAATAATCCTTGGGCGATGCAGACGTTTTACGGGCAATAAAAACAGGCCAATAAAATGGGCACTACCAGTGACCGGGAATAGAGCCATAATTCGGGCTCTTTGGACAGGAAATACCTTGATGTTCACTGGATGGTAAAAGTCCAATTTATAGGTCTTTTGGTCAAACAGCGCGTAAAGATAGCATTAAATAGCTGACGAAGTATTGTATATCCTAATCCCAATACGGGGTATGCAATGACCGAAGACAAACGCAAGGCACATCTTCTGAAACTCTTCAGTTCCATGTCGGGCAAGACAAAGATCGTCGAGCCTATGAAAAATATCCATGGCACTCTGAGAGACAGTGACGCGATCGAACGCGAGGTCGCTCTCGTCATGAGAGAGATCACGGAACAGGGAATATTCAAGACATCATTAAAGCCGATCCAGCTTGCAAAACTCGTCACGTCGTTCTATGCAGGAAAGAACGATACCGAGATCGCCCGTGAACTCGGGGACGAGAAACTGAGCAAAACGGTCGCCAGGGCACGCGTACGGCTCAAGCTCTTCCGTGAGCTTGACTTCAAGATGCCGTTTGACAAGGAGAAGATGGAGGAACTGATCGAATCCGGCAAGACCATGAAAGAGGTATCCGAGGAACTCGGGGTCAGCCCCTCGACCCTTCGGGAATACCGGCATGTGATCGAAGAACAGGAAGATCCGACCATTGACCCCTATATCGACCGCATCCGCGACGTGATGGAAGACCGGGATCTCACTGAACAGATGACCCGGAGCGCTACGGCCGACAGCCTCGGTGACTCGATCGATATCACCGAAGCAGAACTGATCGATGTGACATAAAGGGCAGATAATCCCCCCGAAATTACGGCCCTTTCTTTTTTAGTGGTGGTGCGCTATAGCGCCTGCACATGGCTGATCAGGAGTAACGTTCTTGTAAGAATCAGGCAGATACCGGTATACATGCAACTCACCTGGCTTGGTCATTCCTGCGTGCTCCTTTCCGGAACAAAAAAAGTCCTTATCGATCCGTTCATCGAAGGAGGGAGCGCGACCGGCATCCAACCTGACATTGTCGCAGTCACCCATGGGCATTATGACCACCTAGGGGAGACAGTGGCACTGGGAAAAAAAACCGTGGCAATTTCAGAACTTGCCAAATATCTCAAGGCAAAGGGTGTGCCGGTCGAGAGCATGGGAATCGGTGGAACAATCAGGGTGGACGGGGTCTCGTTCACGATGACACCGGCCCTGCACTCTTCCTCTGTCGAGGATGCGGGGGCGATCGTATCGTCAGGTCTTGCGGCCGGTTTTATCATCGGCATGGATGGATTGACCGTATACCACGCCGGGGATACAGGCCTTTTTTCCGATATGAAGCTGATCGGGGACCTCTACCATCCGGATATCGCACTCCTTCCGATCGGAGGGAGGTATACGATGGGAGTCGCGGAGGCGATGATCGCTGCCAATTTCATTGGTGCAAAAACCATTATCCCTATCCACTACAATACCTGGGACGCAATCGCTGCCGATCCTGAAATCTTCAAAAAATCAATTGAAAGGACCACGGACCTGAAGGTCAGAGTCCTGCAGCCCGGCGGGAGTATTGAGATCGGATCCTGATCCTTCCTGTAATTTTACCTGTCTTCGCAGCATTCCGATGGGGCACGGTTTTAATAATGCCCTTGCCCACTATTTCGTAGACCGAAGCAGATAGGATAAAACCATGTCAAACTGCCCGAAGTGTGGATCGAAAAATACTGAATGGACCGACTGCAAAACGGTGAACAACAAGACCATCGTCGTATGCGTATGCTCCGATTGCGGTCATACGTGGGAGCAGTCCCTATGATCCATGTTTTCTGCCCGCACTGAAATTATTTTTGAATATTGTTGCGCCTAATGGTTCCCGGTACAGCACCCGGAAACCCGTCCTAAACCTGTTCTAGGCACCCGTGCCATGGGGAAAGAATAATGGTAAGGGGCAGGGATATCCTGTACTGTGTCTCTGCAGGCCAAATCTTACCGGACGGGCATCCTGATCCTGCTGATCTCATGCTTATTCTTGACGGGGACAGCCTCAGCACAGGGTATCCATGCATATCTTGGGGATACCATCCCCATCTCAGGCTATTCTCCGACAAGCCCGTGGGTGTACCTCTTCCTGACCGGGCCAAACCTCCCGGCGAACGGGGTTGCGCTTGACAATATCAACCTGCGTGCGGATGAGGGAGGGTTCACCAAAGTGGCAGTCGACGGGGGAAATGATATGTGGACCTACAAGTGGGGTACCAACAGCCTTGGCGGACGTCTTGACGCGGGGACCTATACGATCTGGGTGGTCGACGGCCCGAACGATCTGTCCAATCTCGCGAATGCCGATTATGCCACCATATCGGTCACGCTCAGCAGTCCGACGGTGATTATCGAAACCCCCGAAACGCCGGTGGTGCCCCCTTCCCTTGAAGTCGGTTCCATCCCTGACGACTCTTCGGTATCCGTTGACGGCCAGTACCTGGGCAAAACAACCTACACGACAGACCACATCGGGGCCGGGACCCATACGATCACGGTCTCCAGATTCGGGTACGTACCGTACATAACCAACGCATCTCTCGTGAATGGGATGACTACTGTGATCAATGCCACCCTCCCTGCCGAGCCCGAAGCATTCATGATAACGACGATCCCCCCGGGGGCCGTCATCACCGTCGATGGAAAAAATGCCGGTACCTCCCCGGCAACGATCCCCGATCTGGCACCGGGAAACCATACCGTAAGCGTAACAAAAGACGGGTACAATCCCTCTGTCCAACAGGTAGCGATCACCCCCGGGTTGACCGGCCGGCTGGCGGTCACCCTGACACCGCTGTCCCCACTTGCTGCGGTGTTGCCTCTGAATACTCCCTGGCCCGTGGCGGGTACGCTGCTCGGACTCTGTGCCGCAGTTCTCGCCCTGGCATATTGCAGGCAGCGATCCTGACAGATTATTCCCCGATTATAGGGCCGGGCACTCTGGCAATCTGTTTGTCAAGTGCAGCTGGACACGTTTTATATCCGAAAACGGGTAACCGGTAGAGAGGAGTCAGAAGAACGTGGCCGTATTTGATATCCTGATGGTGGTTGCACTTGGGACGCTTGCCGGCTCCTGCATCGGGCTCGCAATCGGATTCCTGGCGCAGCGGCAGAAGCCCCTGTGGCAGCTGATGACACAAAATGAGAAGACAATCAATATCGCACTGGTGCTGCTCTTTTCAATCATATGCACTGCCGGTCTTGCCTGGTACTCGCTTTCCTGAAGCGTCCCTACCGGTCACCGATCGGTTAATAAAAAAGGATTATTCCAGCCAGCAGGTCACATCGTCTACCGGGGGGCGTATCGAAGGCGAGAGTTCATCCGCAGGATAACCCACGGCACAGCCCATCAGATCCCACACGCCCGGGGATATACCAAGCACTTCACAGAATGCAGGGTCATCGGACAACTGCGACGTGATCGAGACCAGCTGGAACCCGAGGCCGAGTGCGGTAGCCTTGAGCCACATGTTCTCCATACAATGGGCGAGCGACTGGAGACTGACTGGCGGAAAACCCCGACGCTCAGCGACAACAATATAGCATGGCGCGGTCCCGACCCCGGGGACAATACCGGCCTTTCGGATCATTGCAAGCCGTTGTGCAAACGGGGCAGCCTTCTCCCGGACAGCGGGATTTTTGGCAATCTCCTTTTCAAGACCGTCTCCCATCCGCTGAACCTGGGCCAGGACAAGGGGAGCCATGGTGTTCATTGCCTTCGATCCCCGTCCGATAACAAAGAACCGGCGGAAGTAATCATGGGAAGTGCCGACAGCTGCTGCGGCAAAGGGGGCAAGAAGCCCTGCATGCAGGATGCGTCGTATCTCATCTTCCGGGGGATACTCCGAAGTGAAGGTCCTGTGCGATCGTCGCTCCCCGAGGATCTGGTCGAGATACATATTCCTCTGTTCGAACAGGTCTGAATACATAGTAACGTACCTGCACTATGTTAGAAGAGCCGGTTCTTGAATATTACCCAATGAAGAGATCCACCAGCATCCCGACAAATGAGTTGCTGTCACGGGACAGCCGCAGTTATCCCGTCATTCCTTCCGGGTGGCATGCAGCACGCCCATGACACCCAGCGCATCGTGGCAGGGGGTCCGGGAGATCTCGAAGTCGAAATCGCGGCTGATGTAATCGAGAAGGGTCATGTCCGGAGGTCCGCTGATCGGGGGCACGTGCAGCTCCATCTCGATCCTGCGGATACCGTCGAGTTCACCGTTCCGGATCAGCCACTCGCCCCCTTCGCAATCGCATTTCAGAAAGTCGCATCCCCCGGCCAACCGGATGATCCCGGACAGGGTATATCCCGGGACCGTTACGGAACAGTCGTCCCAGCTGCAGGTACAGGACCCGCTCCTTCCCAGACCTCCTTCGATCACCCGTACACCCGCCACATTTTTGCGTATATTTTCCACAAGAATGCGTGCCGTCACCGGTTCAACCGCGGTTACCGACTGGGAGAGACGTGCAGCCCGGATACAGAACGCACCGACATTTGCCCCGATATCAATCACGCGATCCTCTGGCAGGATATCCTGGAACCAGTACTCCGGTACATCAAAGATCTGGCGATATGGTGTTGGCTCTTTCAGGAAAGAGACACCATCAGCAGTGGTAAAGTAGGGCGGCGCTGTCATTTTTATCCCTGAATCCGCACACCAAGCCGCGATGCCGGCACGTTCAGGTATGACTCTTTTTGATGAAGGTCCCGTCCTCATATTCCCGGAATGCCTCCCGCAGCTCCTCGCGGGTGTTCATGACGATGGGACCCCGCCATGCCACTGGTTCGCCGATGGGTTTCCCGGAAAAAAAGAGGAAACGCATCCCTTTTTCAAAGGACCGGGTCCAGATCGAAGGGCCGTTACTGAATAGTACAATATCGCGGTTGGCAACACGATGTCCTTCCTCCGGATCGAAAGTCCCTGTGCCTCCGATCACATAGGCCATGGCAGTATATCCTACCTTTACCGGCAGCGTGAAAAACATATCCGGTTCAAGTGTCACGTCAAGGAATTCGGGGTCGGCGACTATGTCCCTCACCGGGCCTGTGACCCCGTTGATCAGGCCGCTGATGATACGGATCATGATCCCTGACTTTGGCGAGACAACGGGGATCTGATCGGATTTAATCTCCTGGTACCGGGGATCCATCATCTTGTGCACCCGTGGCAGGTTCACCCAGAGCTGGAACCCGCCCATGCGGCCGTTCACCGGTTTTGGCATCTCCTGGTGAATGATCCCGGATCCTGCGGTCATCCACTGCACATCCCCCGCATTAATGGTGCCGGCGTTTCCCATGCTGTCGCTATGCTCAACGGAGCCTTCGAGCATGTAGGTGACGGTCTCTATCCCCCGGTGGGGATGCCAGGGAAATCCCGCAAGATAATCGCCCGGGTTTTTTGCCCTGAAGTCATCCAGCATCAGGAACGGGTCGAACTGCGGAACTTCATACGTACCGAATGCCCTGTGGAGCCTGACGCCCGCCCCTTCAACCGTAGCATATGCCCGGAGGATCCGCCCGATTCCCCGCACCTGTGTCATAATGAGGAGAACAAAGAACTCAGGGTTCATTAAGATATGGGTCGCAGCCGGGTCTCCGGGAGTAAACGGGATATAAAAAAGAAGGTTAACCGACAGGTGCCGGAGGCACTCCGACATCGTAAACCAGCGAAATGAAGCGTGCGACAAGCACGCTCACGATCGGGCCGATGACGAGTTCCAGGACCCACCCTATGAAGGGAATCAGGCCGAGTATACCGGTTACGATGCCGAAAATGATGGCAGTTACGATGATGATGATACCAGCTACAATGTAGTCCCACCAGCCGATCACCGTGATCGTTGCGAGGATCTCGTGATAATTCACACCCTCCATGATACTCCCGGTCCGGGCAAACCGGATTGCTCCGATTGTCCCGAGGATCACAGCAATCAGCATGAGGATCATTGCAACGAGCAGCAGGATCAATATCAACCCGAGGACACCAAGATCTAAAGATGAATTTCCTTTCATAGCTGCAGTCCCGAAAAGGGAGACACATGCAACGAGCATAATGATGAGAGCCGGGAGCATCCAGATCAGCCAGACGATACAGAGTTTCAGGCCGTCAAAGAACAGCCCTGCCCACTTGTCGAATGCCGGGGGTGTTGCGCCTCCCCGGTAAATTCTGACAATATACCCGGACAGGAAGAAGCTCGCAAGGAGCATCAGGATCACCAGCGCTGCTACCTGGTCCCAGTGAACCAGTTCCCAGTGGAACACTGTCCTGCTGGAAGTCATGTCCCTGATATTGAGCACAATCGGGAGGAGCCCTCCCGGCAGGCTGAGAAGGATAAAGATCAGCCAGCGGATCGGGTTCCCAAGCAGCGTATCCCGGGTAAAGTTGATGGAATCATTGATCATTGTTTCAAAATTCATTGCTCACCTGTTTACAAGATGATTTTAATTTTTAATTATATAATAAACCATCAGTATTTAGATTCCTGCAGAGCAAGGTCATTCCAACGGCTGGATCATGATCCGGCAAATTCATGTACATCCTCTTCCCGAAAGGGGTTGCTGCTCATGGGCGTCAGCAACTTCTGGTGTTACTCCTGGTATGAAAAACAGGATTTGCTGTTACACTATAGACCCGCTCGCGATCGGGTTATGTCGCTTTGTGCTGCGATATTCGGCTCTGTAGAAAACCTAGATTCTCCGAAGTAAACAACTGACCACAAAAGCTAAGGTACGGCGTCTCCTTACCTTGTTATGGCCATAATAGGTGAGGAGACAAAATAATGTCAGCAAACCGG
>Ga0074046_10002128_pt1 | contig 17269 bp, 14 predicted proteins | sample BogForMeECP23OM3_FD_94441 | JGI IMG/M metagenome (GOLD analysis project Ga0074046, IMG submission 94441) | Bog forest soil microbial communities from Calvert Island, British Columbia, Canada - Bog Forest MetaG ECP23OM3 | ecosystem: Environmental > Terrestrial > Soil > Wetlands ... | reverse complement strand
GTAGACTCGCCGCGTTCGGCCTGCTCTGGTTACTTCGCTCATCGCACCGATGCCCCTCCAGAGCGGGAACGCGATAACCACCAGAGACACGCCAGGCTGCGTCTTACCTTAAAGCCCGCGTCGTGGCGCGCCGACCCCTTGAAACAGTAAAGCGCGCCGTGGCCCAAAACCCGAACCACTTCGCGGAGCCAGACCATCAGAAGATAGGCAAGAGTGCCGATTCGGCCGTGGTGCTTTTCCCAAAACTGGATATTTGCCCGCTGCATTTCGATATAGAACTGGGTTGGTGCATTAGCAGAGCTCGCCCCGCCATAGTGGAGCGCTTCGGCTCCGGCGAAATATACCCGCTTCCAACCAGCCCGGTGAAAACGGCTGGACCAATCGACATCCTCGCTGTAGATAAAGAACCGTTCGTCCAGCAGCCCCACCTTCTCCAGCGCTTCACGCCTTACCATCAAGAACCAGCCATTCAGCACGTCTACCTCAGCGGTGTGTTCATTCTTGAAGTCGGTCATCATGGTCCCGCCGAAGGCCTTTGAACCCTTGAAAAGTGAATCCAAGGCCAGTGAGTGGCACAGGCAGTTCCAGACCGTGGGGAATCGCATGTAGGAGCGATCGACTTGTCCGTTCCGGCCACGCATGCGGGGACTGAGAACTCCCACCTCTCGGTTCTGTTCCATATATGCATGCATTCTGAGAAGGCACTCCGGGGGAACGATGACGTCCGAGTTTATCAGGCAAATGTATTTGCCTTTGCTCAGCCGGATGCCAATATTGTTCGCCTTCGCAAAGCCCAGATTCGAGTCGTTTTCCACCAGCCGGACTTGTGAAAACTCCCGCTTGACCGCGTCAGGAGTGCCGTCTGAGGAAGCGTTGTCCACGACGATGGTTTCCGTCGAAAGTTTGCTGTCTTGCTGCTGGAGTGATTTCAAGCATTGCAGGGTATAGTCTTTGGCGTTCCAGGTGACGATAACGATCGACAGGTCGATCCTGCTGGCATCCATTCTGCTCTATGAATCTAGCGATCCGCGCCTTCCTGCCGCAAGGCGGGAGGTTCTTCGGGCTAGGGTTGGCCAGCGGGCTTGATGCATGGCCAAGCCTGCCCTGACAATTGCAGAGGACACAACACTAGTAGATGACGTCAGGGGGTTTATCTGAGAAACGTCCGTGCCGGACAGTCCTCTCTTGAAATGATAAACGCCCGGGTTCCGTCCGGGGTTGATGCCCCCCAGGTCGTACCACTTAAAGCCGTTTTCCTTGAGCCATTTGATCAGGGTCCACTGTAACAGGTAGGAGCCTTTTGAATTCAGCCCGTTGTCGCTCGTCGCGCCGGCCAGATAAATCGCCGAATCACCCATCGCCGAGGCCACAAGTCCCGCCACTGGGACACCACCTTCCTCGCAGATCAAGACCCGCATGCGATGGGACTCTGGCAACTCTTGTTGGATCCGCCCGAATTCCTCAACGTCCACGGTGGTTTCGAACCTCTTGCGCTTTCGCATCTGGTTGTAGAGCAAGCAAAAAGTCTGGTATTCGCCGCTGCCGCTTCCTGCCACGACCTCAAGGCCTTTCTTTTCAGAGCACGAGAGCTGGTTACGCCATTTCTTGTCGAGTCCCCTTCGCAATTCCTCGAGCGTCGAAGCGAGATCAAGGACGAAAGTCCTGTATGTGTTGCCAGCGACGAGAGGTTCTCGGGTGAAGCTGCAAAAGGCGGATTGAATGACTGCGGCGCGCGGCGACCCCACAAAAGCGTTCGGCAGGATGCGCAGGAAAAGCCTTCTCTTGCCAACATATTCCTCCACCAGAGAACGGGCCATGTGCATTGCGACCACGGGATCGGGTGGCCTCCCGCGCCGCTCACACAGGGGACCCCATCGCAAGTACGCTATACCGAACTTGATTCTTTTGGGGCAAACGATCCTGAGTTGGGCCATTCCCAGAACCTCGCCGTCCCGTTTCAAGACGACGCGGCTGAGGTTTTTTTCTCCCCAGCGAACCCCGCCATACGCAGACGTCTGATAGATGTTTGCATCGCTGAATAGATCGAGCATCTGTGACCACTCAGCGGGCGTCGAACTATCTATTTCCACTTGCCAGGAAACATCCAGCATGAGATCTAATTCTGCTTCTCAGGTGGCGACTGCGCCCTCGACGCGAACGAATGAACGCTTGCATCCTGCGAATTGGGGTTGGTGGGTCTCGAACGGCCGAGAGCCGTCCCTAGTCCGTTCCACACGGACAACGCTCTTTTCTTCATCGAGAAAGCCAAGGGAAGCCATCGGTACGCTCCCAAGAGCTTAAGCCGAAATTCCAATGGCCAATCTGTCGGTTCAACTGAGACCCGTCCGGTGACGAACTCATTAGGGCCGGAGAAAGCCAGGGTGGGCGTTATCGTAAATACTCGCCCATAGCCGGCATCCCGACAACATTGAACCAGATTTGGACTATGTATGCCGTAAGGGAAGCTAAATAGCCCCACTTCCCTATTTAGTACCCTCCGCAGCCATGCCCGAGATTCCGCGAGTTCGCGCCGCGCATCATCTCCGTCCATCGCCGTTAGCTTTGGGTGGTGAAGCGTGTGAGATCCCACGGTGGCGAAGTCGGGGGGCAATGCGCGCAATTGATCCAGAGACATGATTCTCTCCCCCCTTAAGGGCTGCGATGGATCGGATAGCCAAAAAGGGAACTTGCCCAGGGCCTCGGTGACGACAAAGATCGTCGAAGGAATCCTCCTCTTCTCCAATTCCGGTAATGCGTTTTCCAAAATACATTCGTATCCATCATCGAAAGTGACTGCGGCATAACGCCTTCCCAGCGCCAATGGCTCCGATCGGTCGGCTGACGTGGGCACACTGTAACGCAGCAGCATGTCCATCTGGCGCGCAAAGAGCTCTCGATGCTGTCGCAAGACCGCGTGGTAATAGAGAACGACACAAGTACCACGGCGTTTGCCCTTCAGCACGACGCAAAGTGCGCTCCACAATCGGGAGAGGATGAAGAACACAAGACTGCCGATGAATTTAACGACGCGGTTCAATGGAACCTTCCGTTGGAGGATTTAAGCCCGGACCCCAGAGCGGGCCCTCGGGCCCAGGCTCTATCATAGCGCCATATTTCGCGTCCGCACTTTCGACTCTGAAAGGGGCAGTTTGAAGCGAAGCCGTAGCAGCCGAGACCATGGCCAGGAAGGCCCACCACCATATCGCCATTTGGTCCCAGTAGCTCACGCCGAAAAAAGCGAAGACGTGAGCGACCATGATGGCGCAAAGGCTCCAGAAGAACCATTCCTGTTTCCGGTCGCCCTCCACCAGCTTCCTCATCTTTCCAAGTCTGCCGAAGCTTAACGAAATCATAGCAATAAAGCAGATGAACGCAACTAGTCCGCCCCTCTCCCCTTCGGCCACATACTGATTGGAAAGATCCCACATACCAAATCCCCAGTGGTTGGTCTGATTTGTTCCAATCAGCCACCAGTCCCGAAAGTGCTTGAAGAAGTTGTCCACCAGCATGGCACGGTGGTAGCCATGCGAAGATCCAATCACCTTGGCGTGTGCAATCACAAACCACACAGGCCCCTTCATCACCACCGCCAGTGCCCCAAGCGTCAGCACGATTCCCCAGCGCAGCACGCGCATGGACCGGCGAATAGGCCAGAGAAACAAAGCGCCCACGCCGGCGACGTAGGCGAGCACCGCCGTGCTCGAGTTCGACGTCAGCGCCATGGGTATCGAGCCCCCAATTGCGGCCGCTGCCAGAGCCTTGGCCCTGCCGCTCTTCCATAGCCAGAAGAACAGCGGCGCCAACGTCGCCCCGAAACAGCCGGCCAGGATCGGGTGTCCGAAGATTACCTGCGCTCGGGTCTGGCCGTTACGCACCGCGGGAGTGATGGGCGCACCACCCAGATAGCCGAAGACGTTGACATGGTGAATGTGCTCGTTCAGCGTGCACGCGCCCAGGATCACGGCGAGCACCGCCAGCGTCTTGGCTGCCCGGGCGATGTCTTCCTCGTCCTGGATCGCGTAGCGCATCAGAAAGTAGACGCCGAAAGCTTCCAGCCAGAAAGCCCCTTGAGAAATCACCATGCCGCGTTGCGGAAACAGCAGCATCTGGCAAACTCCGCGATAGATAGCCCACAAAATGAAAGCCTTATCAATTCCGTTCAATCTACCGGCAACCTGGAACTTGGCCCTCGCCAGGCGCACAAACCCCGCCAGAATCAGGATGCGGACAACGTACCAATGCAGGCCTGCGACATAGAGCTGTTGCCCCCTGGGGACCAGAAACACGCAAAGCAAAAAGGGGATAACCACATATTTCCTCGGCAGCAGCAACATGAGCAGAATGGTGACCACCGTCGCCACCATCACCGCGGGGTGCATGATCGTGTAATGGACGCCGCCGCCGAATTCGAAGTTCTCAGGTTTCATACCGTCCTGGCTGATTTGAGCACCTGTTGATAGGCCCGAAGGAGCACGCCACCAGCCACAGTCCAAGTCAACCCTGGAGCGTCCCGTAGCGAGGTGGCTCGCAGTCTCTCCAGAAGCGCGCGGTCTTGATGCAGCATGGTAATGTGTTGGGTGAGCGCATCCACATCTCCCACGTGGTGCACCAACCCGTTCTCCATATGTTTGCAGATTTCGGTGCACGCATCTGACGCCAGCGGTACGCATCCGCTTCCCACAGCTTCCGCAATCACCAAGCCGTAACCTTCTTCAATACTGGGCAGCACCAGGATGTCACTCCTTCGCATCAATTCCGGCACATCGCCCCGGTGGCCCAGCACCTTTACGCTCGGGTGCGACAGCATAGAAGAGAGTTTCTCCGCGTAGGCCGGCAGGAACTCCCCGGCAATCAGGAACGTTCCCTTTTCGTGGGCGGGCGACCGCAGCCAGGCTTCCAAGGCGAAGTGCACGCCCTTTCGCACCGCGCAGACACCCGCAAATAGCATGGTCAGTGCACCGTTGGGGCTTGGCCGTGCAGGCTCAGGGTAGTAGACCTCTTCATCAAATCCGTAGGTGTGCCGCACCAGCTTCCCGGCTTCAAAGCCTTTATCCAGGAAGGTCTTCACCACAAAATCCGAGGGACAAAGCAGAGCGTCCGCAAGCTGGTATTCCTCTTCCTCCACGCGGAGCACGTCCGCATTGTAGGCGTGTTCATGGCCGGGGGGCAGTGGCACGCCCAGCCGCTCGCACTCTTTTTGCACCACTTCGTAGGCAAAGCGGGTATGCGCGTTTGGCCTCTCAAGCACGGTAGGAATCCCCATTTGGGCGGCAACCTTAAGCGTCCGCAGCGCAACCGATGGCCAGGTGTGAACGATATCAACCTGCCCAGCCAGCTTCCGCAGCCGCCGCGCTACAATCCAATCATGCAAGGCAAACGCCCGTCGCCCAAGCGCCCGATAAGGGATCCGAACTTTGCCTCGGGCCAACGTGGGGCGAACTCTCACCTTTAGCCCAGCGGGCAACCCTCTCTGCACTGCTCCGGGAAAAACCAGAACGTCTGCTCCCGCTGCTGCCAGGCCTCTCACTTGCTGCCATGCTGTGTGGCAGATGCGACCCGCCCCGAGCTTGTGAGGAAAGCTGTAGAGGACCCGAACACGATCACCGGGTTGGCACATAAACACTGTTTGCATCTCATTAGCTCGATGGAAGGGCGGCCCGTTCAGATTTCCACTCTCCGGAAGAGCGTTGGCCGCCACCCGTATGCCAGGGTGCTGATATCTCGCCTCTCGTCGTAACAGCCGGGGGTCGGCCTTCCCAAAAATCGCATGAATGCTTTCCCCATCGCCCGCGAACGAAGCCAACCACGTCAGAAACGGGAGGATTGAGAGGCGGAACCCTTTGCGAACCACTTTCCAGGGAAGACTGGCCGGCTTCGCCTGAGCCAGGGGCGTCCGGCGAATCCCAACTTTTCTCAAAATGTCATCAAAGACGTACCGGACGCTTGCCTCGACGAACAATTCCCGGTGCGTAGTGATGGACAATTCCTGAAGGCCAACTGAGTTGGCAAAGTTTGTTAACGACTTCGGAGAAAAATGGTAGAGATGCCGCGGCACTTCCAGGGCATACCAATACGAGCCGAAAATCCGAGCTCCCGCCGAATCGATGTTGGGCATCATCGTGTAGAAAATCCCGCCCGGCTTCAGCCATTCGTAAACCCTTGCCAACACCTGCTTCGGCTGGTACAGATGCTCGAAGACGTGGAAGCAAGTAATGGCGTCAAAACTCTCGGCCGGAAAGGCCGCATCAAGAATATCTCCCACAAAGACCCGGATGCCATTTCTAGCCTCCACTTGCCGCGCTACCCGCTCGGACATTTCGATCCCAAATAGTTCCCAGCACGGACTCCTGAGCGACGCTAAAAACCCGCCTGTGCTGCAACCAAGGTCAAGGATCGCGCCGCCGGATTGGTACCGTAGCAGCGTGTCGCGCTTTCCGGTCCAGTGGGTCGGGTCCTCACCCGCTCCGGCGATTGCCCGGTCATAGTCCTCGCCGTAGTGCTGGCCCATTTCTGAGGCCGGGGGAGCGTCCTGCAGCCACACGAGCGAGCACCGTGGGCACCGGAACAGTTGGTAAATGCGGGACCGCCCGTGAAACCGGTCGGGAGCTGAGACCCATAGCGAGCAGTCCTCAGCGCCGCAACATGGACAACTTCCTGCTTCCGATTCATGAGCGGGGACACGCGAGCTCAAAGCCCTCTTCACCTTAGTCGACACACCACCGGTCGGAACCGCTGCACACGAAGATTGGGCAATCCTCCTCGGTCCGGGCTTGGGCGCCCATAGTGAACGGAAAAGCGTGGCATGTCACTGATAATACGGGGATGATGCGGCCAATTTCCGGAGAGTGATTCACCACTGCCCATTTTCGACTGCAAGCTATACTCAATAGCACCAGGATGAGACTCAACGCCAAGTCCATCCAGAAGACAGCATCCAAGTGCTCCTGTTCAATCTCCTTTCTTTGTATCAAAGCCGCCGCAAGTCCCTGGTCAAGGAACAGTCGTAGAAAAGTGATATAGACCACGCAGATCGCGACGACCCCGAAATCGCGCGGACCCAGAATGCTTGCGAGGATAAGGGTAAACAGAGCAGAAAAGCCCCTTTCGCCCCAATTCCCTGTATATGCCCACTTGACGGCGTTCAGGAATGACTTTTTCTCTGCCATCGATATGAATAGGAAATGAGTTAGCTTGCCTGAGGATCGGAGTGTTTTCTCGTAATCACTACGAACTCGTCCGCCATCCAGGATCCAAGCAGCCGGGACGCTATCCGGCGGATCTTTGTACTGCTCTTTCGGTGCAAGTGAGCGATCTTCTCAATCTTCATGCCGGCTGAGCGGAACCAACCCCGGAGAATGCGCCGGGACACCCGATGGACCCCAGTTCTTTGGTAGCTCCCGCGGGCGGCGGAACTTGCATCGCCTCGCAGCGATTTCCAAATCGCTGCCAGCCGGGTCATATTCGGAGTCACGGCAATGGCCGCGCCGCCAACTGACAGAAGCGAAGCGTAGGACGAGAGGGTCTCAACAGGGTTCGGGACTAGGTGCAGGACGTTGGAGAGCAGCAAGCAATCAAACTTCCTGCCCGCCAGGCTCCGGCGGGCGCTGGCAAGATCCCCATTGATGATTTCGACGCCCCCGGCCTCTGCGCCACCCGGGATGACTGGGTCCAGCGGCACGGCGGAGACGCGCAGTCCTTTTTCGGCAAGGTGGCTTTCGGTGGATCCCAAGCCACAGCCGATGGAGAGCACACTGCGGACTCCCTTGGGGATGGCGGAGATAACCTCCGGCTTGGCCGGTTCATAATAGGACTTTGAGTACTCAAACCCTTTCAACTTCGTTTCCGTCTCAAAGAGAGACACCGGGTGCTGGCCATTCTGCCCGATCTTAAGGAGGGCTCGGACCTGGCGCCGGAACTCCGGGTCACCCACTCCCCATCTGCCTACATATTTGTTCGAAAGATGATGCACCAGGAAGTCGTCCAAATGCGAAATGCAGACGAACTTCTTAAGGCCACACTGTGTATAGGGGTCCGTCGCCGCCGTTTCGCATAGACCGTACCGTCCCTGATGAGGATCCACCAGGTATCCGCCGGACTTGATGGCGCGCCGGAGCTGGTCTTGCGTCAAGACGTAGCACGCCGACTGTTCGTTGGTTAAGAAAGCCAACGCGTAGGGGCCACGCGAGCAAACGGATGCGGGATCCCAGTGAAAATGGGAGTGCACATCGGGGTAGTTGATTTTGCCGTCCTCACTCCTTTCATAACGAAGGAAGCCGGGGACCTCCTGCTCAGGGAGAACCTTCCGCAGCTGAAGAAACGCTTCGACTTTCCGCTGGGTTATCAGCATGTCGTCTTCAGTATGGATGAAGAGGTCGTAATCGTTTAACCGATCGGCGAAAATGCGCTTGTGCGCGAAGGGGAGGGACCACGGGTCGGGGCTCGGCAAACCGACAACAAGCTCCACATCCGCGCCCAGTGCCTTGCGCGTGTTCGAGAGCACTACGACATCGACATCGTAGGGCATCGAGCGGTACTCTTCAAGGATGCGCAGCAAGTAGGCGTCATTCTTAGTACCGTAGCTCGTGATCGCAACGAGCACTCTTAGTCTATCCGGCATGAACGCTCCAGGGGACTATCGCTCAGCGGCCGATTACGTGAGACAGGGTGGCGACACCGGCCAGGAATGACATTTCATTTAAAAAGCATTTGAATTGTTCGTAATGTCTTGAGTGACTCACATTTGGTATGGCAAAAGGCGATCGATGCAGTTAGGGGTCGAAGCTCACTTGCGAAGCTGGAACATCACGTGTAGCGCATCCGCAGTTAGTTCTTCTAGTGAGTATTGTTTCAAATGTCCCGCCTGCTTTAAGGAGGTGCGGCGCTTCTGATATGAAAGCGTCACGGCTCGATCGACTTTCTTGGCGTGGCGCGGCCACGCCAAGCCTTCTTGATCCTATTTACTAGTTTAGTATGACCAATAAGCCTTTTTGCTAGCATGTCCGTGCCGCCGAAAACCAGCCTATCGAAACTCAGGCGTAGGCCTTTCAGGGATCGAGCAAAGATATAGATTGCTGCCTCTTGCCATTCGCGATTTGAGAGAACTTCCTTATACTGCGCATGGCCCGGGGCAAAATCCACCTCCTCGATGGGGTGATGGGTGTCGTTGCAGGCGTCCTCGATCACCTTTGTTAGCAGGTACATGCCGGGAGAGTATTGGGCAAGATCTGGATCGAAACCCAAGAACTTACTGGCCAAGGTGCTAGAATTGAGATCAGCGATCCAATATGCAATTGGACGGTTCGAAACATAGAGGATGTATGCGCGGAGCCAACCCTTCTGGGCTTGTAGACGCAGTCGATCACGCATCGCTGGGCTGTCACCAAACCCAACTCCCAGGCCGCGCTGGTACGATTTGCTAGCCACCTGTTCTGCGTCGCGGGCCAGAACATCAATATCCGAAACCTCGCGAAAACAGCGGATCGAGACAGCTCCGGGGAAATCATCCAGTAGCTTCTTCGCCTGATATTTTAGATTCTTCCGAACCTTAGGTGAAAGTCCATGATAGAAGTCATCGGCGCTTCTCGGAAGAGTCAGGCTGAAGTGTGGCTGCGTGTTGCGAATATGATCGCGACTGATGAGTCCCGGCACCCTGATTGCCGACGCGTGAAACTGGGAGTCTGTCCTCACAAGATTGAGGTAAGCGACATCCGCCTCCCCGCGTGACAGAGATTCGCAGATTCCCTTGACCAGCAACTCGCAGTTGCCTGCGGACTTGTTTCCCCTCAGCGCACCGTACACAAAATAGAGAATGTCAGCCCGGGTTCTGATGTGAAGATAGCCCACTCGAGAATCAATTGCTCCGCGGTCTAACCGCCCGGCTAAGATGGCATCCGCCCGCCCTTCACGATACAACACCATCACGTGAGGCCGCACGGTTTCGCCGCTGGATTGGATTACGGTCAGATAAAAGTCCAGATCCGAGTCGCGGTGACCGGGCCAGGATTCCCAGGCAGAACGCACCTGTTCGAGTGCCAGCGGGGTTCTTAACACCTCGACATGAGCTTCGGAGGTCAACGGGAGAGAATTAACTAAACAGGGCACTCTGCTAAAGGTCATCGCCGGGCAAGGGTCTTCTCGCAACGCCCTTCAGATCGCTAATACGAGGGCTTCCAGAATTCTGGCTCCGGCCCGGCCGTCCCATTTCTCCGGCAGGCGGGGATTCAGTTTCCTTTGCAACTGACGATGGACGGCATCCCGGATGTCATCTTTCCGGGTGCCTGCAATTGCATTGGTCCCGCTGCTTACGGTGATTGGCCTCTCCGTGTTATCCCGGACCGTAACGCAAGCGATTCCGAGACAGGTGGTTTCTTCCTGGATGCCGCCCGAGTCGGTCACGACCAGAGACGCGTGTTTCATCAAGCACAGGAAGTCAAGATAACCGAGCGGATCAATCAAGGTGATCAGGCTGGAGGTACGCCCGGGAGTCTGCGCCCGCAAATCATGCCGGTCGCCACTCTGGTTGAAGTTGTGTTCGAGACCATGTTCCTTTATCCGCTTCCGGGTCCTCGGGTGTACCGGAAAGATTACGGGATAATTCGTAGTCAACTCCTGCAATCCTTCCAGGACGTTCGAAAAGGCATGACGACTGTCCACGTTCGAAGGGCGGTGAAGGGTGAGCAGCGCATAAGGCTTAATCGCGCCCGAACTCTTGCGAAGGCCCAGATCATCAAGGATGCTGGAAGCCTCCGCCTTATCCTTGTAAGTCAGCAGCGAGTCGATCATGGTGTTTCCGACGAAGTGAATCTTTTCGGCGGAAACACCCTCGTTCGCGAGGTTGCGAAGGGCGCTTTCTTCGGTGACAAATAGCAGGTCTGACACGTGATCCGTGACGATGCGATTGATCTCTTCGGGCATGGTGCGATCAAACGAGCGCAGTCCGGCTTCCACATGGGCAATGAGAGGCCGGGTTCCCGACTCATCAAAAGTTATCTTCGCCGCCACGAGAGAGCAACCCATCGTCGAGTTCACGTCTCCGACCACGATTAATACATCAGGCTTCTCGCGAACCAGGATGACCTCGAAGCGCTTCATGATCTCTGCGGTCTGGGCCGCATGCGATCCAGAACCTACACCGAGGTCAATATCCGGAGCAGGAAGACCCAAGTCTGCGAAGAATGTTCCGGACATTGCCTCGTCGTAGTGCTGCCCGGTGCAAACCAGGACATGCTGAATAGGGGAGGATTGCAAGTCCGGCGCAGCTCCGGCGCGGCTCTGCGAGATTCGGTTATTGTGGTCGCGAATCGCGGTGATAATCGGGGCCACTTTCATGAAGTTGGGGCGGGCTCCAACCACGCTCATGATTTTCATTCTATTTTTTCGGTCCGCCGCAAGGCTGCGAGCCTTAAGTAAAAAGCAAACACGCCTCACGAAAATCCGTACTGGGCAAACGCATAAAGGACCCATCCGAAGTGATACGGCCGGTCCTCAAAGTTGACGCGCAGCCCAGAGGGCGTGGCAGTTTCGGGACTGAACCCTAGGAGGCTCCCTGCCGTCATGATGTAACTCTTGGGCTTCGGGAGATAAATGCTGCGCCACACAATATTTGTGGAAGTTTCACAGAGGTTCCGATTGAGCTCATTCCTCCCATAGATCCATGCCAGACCCTCAAAGATACACGGGGTGTAGTCCTGCTCCGTGCTCTCTCGCAACGCGAACAAGGCCAGGGGAGCCATTGCATCCTGATGGACGGAATAGACAGGGTACTTCCCCACTACGCGACCCGTTTGGGAATCGTAATGCCACCACCATTGCCCGAGCGGCCCTTGGACTTCGCGTATTGTTCCCGCACATGCCTGGGCCATTTTCAAGGCCTCGCCATTACCAAAGGCGAGGCCAAACTTCGAGAAGGCGTAGATCGGATACACCTGATCCGCGAAGCTCCCCAAATGACCTCTCAAGGCGCCCACGATGCCCCTTCCGCTAGCGAGGTGGCCGAAAACGCCGGTCCGGCCCTGATTCTGCTTAATCAGGTTGAAGCTCGCGCGCGCCAAGTCGCTCAGACCGGAGATATTACGATAGCCCGCCAAAGCACCGTGCGCGAGTCCCGAAAGGAACCAAGCCAACTCCATTGTTTGCCCTTGTTGCGCTTCACGGTAATGGCCGAGCGCAGCCGCCACATTGAAGCTGCGATACACTTCCTCGAATCGTTCAGGGGCCATCAGAGCGCAAAGCCACAAGAGGAGTCCCAGGTCGCCGATATTGTCGAGCCATGCAGTATTGGCGACAAGGCCATTCATTATGGCTCTGGAATCGAACGGATTCCGTAGACCGTATCCTTCGCCTTTGTGAAGGCCCAAGAGGGTCATGAACGTGTAACGTGGCGACAGCCCTTCTCTCCGTAGCCCCTCCTGCGTAAGCTTCAATCGCCAACAGAACAGCTGCTTCCGGGGGTCAAACATGGGCATGAGGCCTTTGACGGCGAGCGAATTGAGGTCTCGTACCCGGGTTTGGTCTTCGGGATGAGCCACGGTAGGAACCTGCAAATTACTTGTCATTGCATCACTGGAAGTTGTACAGGGTGCTTTGATTCAACGATCGACACGATGTTCTCCACTATGGAGTCAAGCGTCCTGCGGTCGCCTGTGCGCGGCGTCGCCGGCCGTTCGCGGCGAGACAGGTTGATCTTGCGGGGGATATCCTCAATACTCTCCAGCAAAACCAGCCGGCCTGTCCTGGCAAGATAATGGTCCACTGCGCCAATCTTTCCGCGAAAGATGCTGTAGACAGGTACTCCCAGCGCCGCAGCCTCGCGATTCATCGTTCCCCCTCCGCTAATCACCAGGTCGGAATACCAGAGAAGGTTGAGGCCGTTCACGACACGATCCGGGATGATAATTGCTCCAGAATCGATCAACTCCGGCCAGGTGTTTCTGATGGAAGCCGCCTGTGGCTCGTATCGGGGCAGCACCACCATGCGAACTCCCGTCTTCTGGCCAAGAAAATCAATTACCGCACGAAAGAGGTCATCGCTCTTCGGGTTGTGATAGTGAGCTTCGCTGGCTGGCGGCCGGACTGTAATCATGAGATCCTGCTCCGCCACACCCAGCCTTGACCGAATGGCGGGGTCGGGGCCGAATCGCGCAATGTAAGCATCCTCTTTTAAGCCAGGATACTTCATCGCTCTTTTCGTGTGAGCGGAGTTGGCCTCCGCGAAAATCACCTCAGGCATCATCTTCCATGTGGGGTTAATGGCTTTCAAGCCTTGCGCAAACTCATAGTCGAAGATCAGCAGGGAAGGGATTCTCAAGAGCGCTGCGGCAATCAACTGCGAACGTGACCCGTGCGACACGGCCAGAGTCAAGTCTTCCTTCCGAGCCGCCCGAATCAACTGGAGGGCACGGTAACATGTCCCCATCACCTTCATGAACTTGTTTTTGCCATAATGGCGGCCAATCTTTTCGCAAGAGAAGCGATGAAGGTCCACCAATTCCACTACCTGACAGGCATCTCGTGCCGTGAGGAATGTAGGGTAGCCCTGTTTTTCCAGCTCTTCGATGATGGGAGCAAAGAACGGCACATGCGGAGAATTATCAAGATCAATCCAAATCCGTTTTGTTCGGTTAGAGCCTTGCACGCACGCAATCCTCTCGGCACTCTTCTCTCGGCCCTCGGCTCGCGGCTTGGAGAATCATGGGTTGACCGGAACCCTAGGTATGAGGAAGGTCTATTTTGGCGGGTCCAGTCTTCTCAAAAATTTGGCGGGGTTCCCCGCCACGATCACGTTGGCTGGAACATCTCTTGTAACCACACTCCCTGCTCCCACTACGGCATTTTCGCCAACCGTCACTTTAGATAGAATCGTGCTCCCTGAACCGATCGAAGCGCCTTTCTTGACCAGGGTAACTTCCACTTTCCAGTCGCCCTCGGCCTGCAGCGTCCCGTCAGGATTTGCCGCCCGCGGGTAGGTGTCGTTGATGAACGTCACACCGTGCCCTATGAATACATTGTCCTCGATTGTTACGCCCTCACAGATGAATGCGTGGCTGGAGATCTTGCATTTCTTCCCGATCTTCGCATTCTTCTGCACTTCAACAAACGCGCCGACCGTTGTCTCGTCGCCAATTTCACATCCATAAAGATTGATGAACTTAGAAAGCTTGACCTCTCTCCCCAGCTTCACATCGGGCGCGACGCAAAAGAATTCGCTCATAGGTGGACGATTCTTCCCCTTTCCCTTATCGACTTGTCCGCAGCTTCCAACATTTTCACGACCTCAAGCCCCGACTGGCCGTCATTGAACGGCTGCTTGTTATTCGTGACACAGTCCACGAAGTACTCACACTCTGCCTTCAAGGCTTCGGTCTGGTCCACCTTCGGCGCCCACATTTCACCGGAGCGGTAACTGACCAGTAGGTCATAGACACCCTCACGGCTGGTGATTTGAACGCCTTTATCGTATACCTTCACTTTCTCGTCCGCTGCCAGGTCGTTCCACACGACCATCTTTTTCTCTCCCCCAATCAAGGTGGTCCGGACCTTGACGGGCGACAGCCAATTGACGTTGACATGAGCGATGATATTATGCTCGAAGTATATTGTGATAAAGGCAATGTCCTCGCAGGAATTCAAGTGTCTTCCGCCCGTGGCGACGATGGCTTCCGCCTTGTCCTTGATCAGATGATTCATGATGGAGAGGTCGTGGGGCGCCAGATCCCAGATAACATTGACGTCATGTTGGAAAAGGCCCAAGTTCACTCTGGTCGAATCATAGTAATAAAGGTTCCCTAGCTCATTGCCATCGATAAGCTGGCGGATTTTCTTGACTGCTCCAGTGAAGAGGAACGTGTGATCCACCATAACCCGGAGATTTTTCTTTTCCGCGAGTTCTATCAATTGCTGCGCTTGTTCGGATGTCGTGGTGAACGCCTTCTCCACAAAAACGTGCTTGCCATTCTCCAGAGCGGCTTTCGCCAGTTCGAAGTGCGTCCAGACCGGGGTCACCACAGCCACTGCATCAACATGCGGGGATGTCAAGACACGGCAAAGGTCCGTGGTGACTTCGAGGTCAGCGTAGGCCTTCCTGGCCCGCTTCAACACCTCTGTGTCCTTATCACAAATGACCAGGACGCGGGCGTTGTTGAGGCTATGGAAATTTCGTGCGATTTGGGGTCCCCAGTAGCCGTATCCGATAACGCCTATTCCAATCATATTTCACCACGCTCCTCCACCAAAAAAAACCGCCCCAGGCGTCTTCAGGAGAATCTTGAAGTCCAGCCCGAGCGACCACGTTCTAGCGTATTTCAGATCCAGGCGAACCATATCCTCGAACTTCAATTTGCTTCGTCCGTTAACCTGCCATAGCCCTGTGATTCCAGGCTTCACTTCCAGGAAGCGACGCCTGTGCCAAGGCTCGTAAGCCTCAACCTCGTAAGGGATAGGAGGCCGCGGCCCCACTAAGGACATCTCGCCTTTGAGCACATTGATAAATTGAGGAAGTTCATCCAGACTGCTTTTCCGGAGAAATTTTCCGACAGGTGTAATCCGGGGATCATCCTTTATTTTGTAAACCCCTCCGTTAGCGTCCCCCTGCCCATCATCGCCCTCCCCGGAAATAAGCCGCGTCACGTAATCCTGATGAATCTTCGGATCGTTCCGGAAATACATCGATCTAAATTTCAGGAAGGTGAACCTGACGCCGTATCGCCCTACACGCGTTTGTTTGAAGAGTGTGGGCCCCTTCGACGTCAGCTTGATCGCTATGGCGATAGCGAGCAACAGCGGCGATAGCAGAATCAGGGCGGCAAGGCTCCCGACTACATCGATTGCCCTCTTGATAAGCCGGGCGCCCTTTTTCGTTTCATGCTCTTCAAGGAAATCGGGGTACAGACTGTAATCTGCCGGACCAAAGCTCTGGGTTCCCAGATCGTCCGGAAACACACGAAAGGAGATATGGATCTCATTTATTTGGCTCGTTCCGAGGTTGGCGCGCAAAGCGGAGTTTACCTTGGAGAATACTGTGCTGAGCGCGGAGCTCACGCCGGCCGAGCCAAACTCGCTTAGGATGACGCCAAGCACAGAATCTTCCCTGTACCAACCCCGAATGTCTGTCTCCCTGGTAGCCAAAGAGAGCGCGGCAGTCACTTGCTCGAGGGCCACCTCCCGGCGATCAGTTCGCAGGAGCTCCCCGGCATCCACCAGCATGAGTGCGAATTGCTTCCGCGAGCGCTCGGACCTCTTCCTTTCGAGGCACAACAATTTCTTAAACAACTCTTCAGAGACATAGCCGAGGTTCCCGCTCCCTGAAGCTTCATCCTCACGGTTGGAGCCATTCGGCTGTTTCTTTATCTGTGTACCTTTTCGAGATGGTCCGAAGATGAAATCTTCGTGATGCATCGTCGCTATCCTCTGCAATCAGCTCTTTCGGCCTAGGCCCTTGCTCAAAGGAAGAACTGCTGACAGCTCCGCCCTCTGAGTCACATCTGCGTAACCCCACAGTTGAATGACGCCACCATCATGTTCGGCCAAAACGCTCCGCCAGCATTGCTATGGCTTGTTACATCTTGCTTTAAGGAACACCTTACTCCCGTTTGATCGTCCTTCAAATCGGACGCGACCCGCGCTTTTTGCCATTCGCTGAAATGGGTTCAATAGCCTACCATGCAAGTGAGGTTCCGGCAAGAGGCGGAAGTCTCTTGGCGGAAAGTCTCTTCTCCGTCGCCGCCCCGATGATGGCGTAGGTCCGCTCGTCGCGTCTCTCTTCACTCATCTGCGTCATCTGCGCAATCTGCGCATTTGTTTCTGCCCGGTTATTATAATCCGCAGATTCCGCAGATGACACAGGTTACTATCAGTAGTGGGCGTCTTCGTGTTCTGCGCTTCACTTGCCTTGGAGGCGGCCGCGAATTGTGGTATATTGAGCGAATAAAAGGCGAAATAGAGGAGGCACCGGGTGTCAGGGAAAAGCGAGGCACTAGCAAACGTGGGGACGCCCGCCGAAGCGGGCTTGGCGCCTATCCAGGGCGCTCTGGAAGAAATCCGGGAGAAGTTCAAGGGCCCACCCGCCCGTGGCGGAGTGACGGTCCTTAAACACTTCCCGGCACGAGAGGCACAGGCAGCCCCAATTCCGGAGTTTCTACCCGCCCGGCTTCTGGAGGCGCTCAAGGCGCGTGGCATTGCTTCCCTTTACACACATCAGGCGCGCGCCTGCGAGTTGGCCCATGAAGGCAGAAACGTGGTGGTGGTCACGCCCACGGCATCCGGGAAGACCCTC
>Ga0074046_10002126_pt1 | contig 17272 bp, 13 predicted proteins | sample BogForMeECP23OM3_FD_94441 | JGI IMG/M metagenome (GOLD analysis project Ga0074046, IMG submission 94441) | Bog forest soil microbial communities from Calvert Island, British Columbia, Canada - Bog Forest MetaG ECP23OM3 | ecosystem: Environmental > Terrestrial > Soil > Wetlands ... | reverse complement strand
TCCGTCAAATCACAACAACGCTTTGCGCACCCTGCGGCGGATGCTCGGAAAAGCCGAAGAATGGACCATCATCAAGGCTTCTCCAAAGATCAAACTCATGCAGGAGCACGCACGGGAGCGCGTCATTGACGCCCACATAGAAGCCACGCTTTTGCCTTTCTGCAAACAGCCGCTTCGCGATGTGTTGATGATCATGCGTGATTCGGGGATGCGAAACCAGAAGGAAGTTTTCCGAATGCGCTGGGAACACCTGGACTGGGGCAACAAACGATACTTCGTCTACGAGAGCAAATCGCCCAAGGGACGAAGGTTTGTGCCAATCAGTCCGCGGGTTCGACAGGCACTTCTGGCACGATACTCGGAGCAAAAGGAAGGATGGATCTTTCTTTCCAAACGCGCCCGGGATGGGCATCTCACAACGGTCGCTAAGCAGTTCGAGAAAGCCAGAAAGGAGGCCGGGTTGCCAAACGACCTCGTCCTCTATTGCGCGCGTCACGGCTTCGGAACTGAGATGTACCGGGCGACCAAAAACCTGTTTGCGGTCATGAACGTCATGGGACACACGACCGTGAGCACAACCATGAAGTACCAGCACCAAAACATCGATGAGGTGGCCGCAGTCGCCAGCCATCGAGTGCAGTAAGGACACAAAAAGGACACAATCGGTGGGGCGAGGTTCAGGCCGAACCTGCCAAGTGCTTGAAAGATGGTGAGCGCGGAAGGAATCGAACCTTCAACCTACTGATTGCTCAGCAATCAGCTAAATGTCTTTTGTTTCAGCGGCTTCTCGATTTCCATAGTAGGCAAAAATGGGCAGTTTTAGGCGTAGTTGTTATGAAAGATGTTATGAAGGTCTTGCCGCTCTTGTCCGGACCACTTTCGGTCTGGGACGGACAACCATTTCTTTGGAAGCACCTATCACCTCCGCGCGGCCAATCAGGTCCTCACTGCTCTGAGCCAGATACTCACCTCTTCATGTCACCTGCAATCTGAGCAAACTGATCGAGTGCCGCCTGCAGATCCTCCGCAATCTCGGCGGCGATCACGTCGGGGGCCGGCAAGTTTGCGGAGTCCTCCAAGCTTTCGTCCTTCAGCCAGAAGATGTCTAAGCTAACCTTGTCCCGCTTGAGCAGATCGTCGTAAGCGAAACACTTGAACCGCTCGCTCTCTTTGCGTTCGTGCCGATTCTCGGGGTTGTAGCAGGCCACGAAGTCGTCGAGATCAGCCCGCTTCAGCGGGTTCGTCTTTAATGTGAAGTGCTCATTGGTGCGGAAGTCGTAAATCCATAGTGTTTTGGTCCACGGCGTCTCACTGGCGGGCTTGCGGTCGAAGAAAAGGACGTTTGCCTTTACGCCCTGCGCGTAGAAGATGCCGGTGGGTAGGCGCAGCAGAGTGTGAACGTCGCATTGCTTCAGAAGCTCTCGGCGAACCGTCTCGCCTGCACCGCCTTCAAACAAAACATTGTCAGGGACCACGATCGCGGCCCGACCGTGAATCTTCAGGCAGGACTTCACATGCTGCAGGAAGTTGAGCTGCTTGTTGCTGGTCGTCGCCCAGAAGTCGTCGCGGACGTAGGTCAGCGCCTCTTTGCTTTCCCCCCCCTCTTCGTTCATGACCGTAATGCTCGACTTTTTCCCAAACGGCGGGTTCGTCAGCACCATCTCGTAAGCCACCGAGGGTTTCTCGGCCAGGCTGTCCGCGCCGCCTTCAATTGGACAGTTGTCACCGCCAATGCCGTGCAGGTAGAGATTCATCACACATAGGCGGGCCACGCTATCGACGAGTTCGTTTCCCGAGAGAGCCTTGAGCTTGAGGTGCTTCTTCTGGTCGCGGTCGAGCGCGTACTGCCGACTCACGAAATCGTGAGTAACAAGGAGGAAGCCCCCCGTGCCGCAAGCCGGGTCATGGATGGTCTGACCGGGCGCGGGCCGCATTACGTCCACGATGGCGCTGATCAGGGCTCGCGGTGTGAAGTACTGTCCCGCGCCGCCCTTCACGTCGGCGGCGTTCTTTTCGAGCAGCCCTTCGTAGGCGTCGCCCTTCACGTCGGCTTCGAGCGAGGTCCACTGCTCCTTGTCGATAAGGTCGGCGATCAGGCGGCGCAGTTTCGCCGGGTCCTGAATCTTGTTTTGTGCCTTGCGGAAGATCACGCCAAGCATTCCCTTCTCTTTGCCCAGGCTTTCCAGGATGTGGCGATAGTGGATCTCCAACTCGTCGCCGTCTTTGGCCAGCAGGCTAGGCCAGGCGTAATCCTTGGGAATGGTAGAGGGCTTGTTGAACGGTGGTCGCGTCTGCTCGTCGGCCATTTTCAGAAAAAGCAAGAACGTCAACTGCTCGACGTAGTCCCCGTAGGAGAGACCGTCGTCGCGCAGGACGTTGCAGTAGTTCCAGAGTTTTTGGACGATTCCGTTTGGGGTCATGGCAGTTCCTGCTGAGTCCTGGCATTGGATGCCGGCAGACGCGAAGCGGGATCAAGGTAGTGCACCGTGCAAACGTCCGGATTCAGATGTATGAAATCCTGATCGGTCGTAAGCAACACCGCCACAGCGGCCCGCGCCGTGGCGGCGATCCACTTGTCATTGTCGGAAAGGATGCGTGCGCCCTTGGGGTGAGAGAGATTCTTCCTGTCCACGTCTACATACGCGTCGATGATGGATCGGTCATTGAGGTCAAGCGTCACCAAATCGCCCAGCATCTCCGACAGCGCCTGCCGCTTTTTGTCTCCCCAACCGTTGCGGTCGGCCAATGCCCAAATCTCACCATGACTCACCACGCTGATCAGAGGTTTGTTGATGACTTCGGAGAGGCCAAAGGTATGATTGATGTAGCGGCCAAGTTCGCCGCCCCGGATGACGGCAAGAAGAACCGTGGTGTCGAAAAGATACAGCGTGCCTTTATCCACGCAACTCCTTCAACATCGACAGAAGCTCCTCATCGGTTTCCTCTCCCGGCCACTTGCCGAAGAATCCGGGAACGCCGCGCCGGACCTGCTCGCCCGGCTTGTAACGCACTGCGGCAGGCCGCTTTTCGACGGGGCCAGGCACTTTTTCGAACAGTTTCGATTCACCCTGACCGCTGGCAACTGCCTGGGCGTCAATCCTGAGCAGAGATCCTGACGGGCGATACACTGCTTTTCCCACGACGAGAACCTTGAAGCCCAGCAAAGCTTTCAAAGTGTCCATCTCTGCCGCATCTTCCAGAACCCCGCGCACGGGTCTGCGCTCTTCAAGTAGCAACTCGAAAGATCGCGTGCTGTGGCGAATCATGTCCAGGTGGCCGGTGACGCGCACAGGCCGCGTGGCCGGAGTACGCTCGCTGAGTTCGATCGCCTTCACTGCGACCTGCTCGTCCACGTTAATGAATCCATGCGCCGGGTGGCTGTTCTGGGGCAGTTCCATTGCAACCAGATTGTGGCGAAAAAGACTATGAATATGGCTGAGACGCTTGAGCAACTGCAAATCATAGAGCGGGCTTTCTGGGTCGCCGGTACGAACGTCCCGCATCACTCGGGCCAGAACATTTACTGCCGTGTCTTCGGGCGCTGGCTTTGTTTCCCAAAGTGTCTGCTGTTTGTAGAGCTCCTCAGCCGCCTCGCCCAGTGAAGGCGCTTCAAGATGAAGTGTGGTGTCGCCCTGGCCCTTCTCCGAGATACCAACCAGCCGGACGTCGGAGGCCTGGCGCAGCCAGAGGGGCGGGGCTCCTACGTGGGCACTGGTACCCTCAATGGCCATCCGCACGGAGCCCAGCATCATGGGCGCAAGCTGCCGGCACACATCGCCGCAAAAATCCAGCGGCAGGCGGCGACCATACCTGGCCTCGGTGCGAAGCACGATTTCCTGTTCTTCGTAGCGCAAGGAAATACCCTCCGTGGGAGCAACCCCATTCTACGTTACTGTTCCAGCCGTCGGTTTTCTTTGCCGCTGGCGGCGGAGGTTACCCTCTTCTGTTGCCTTTGTCGCCCGTTCGGAACGGATGCGCTCCAACAGTGCTGACGCAGGCTCGTCGTCGGGATCTTGCGGCACCAACCTGCCTTCGAAGGCGTGCTTCAGGATGGATTGACGCAGGCGGTTGGCCCGCCGAACGTTCGCTTCGAGTGTGTGCTCAGCTGACTCAGCGGCCGACAGACACACCCACAATTCTTCTACGATCCTGATCTGCTCACTTTCTGGTGGCAGGGGTAAAGGAAGGTCTCGGCAAATTTCGAGTGTGAGATTGAATTGCCCGGCTGTTGCCTTTGAACGTCGAATGGCCCACCGAAGAATGTCATCGCAGAGTAGCAGGAACGCAAGATACCTGCGATCAAGGCCGGGAACCGGTCGAAAGATTGCGACAGCCTGATTTACGTTCCACTCGGGAAACAGCTCTGGAACAATCGAAACCTTCCCAAGTGGAGGTCCGACAATATTCATCAGCACGTCACCTGGTAGGACGAGCGAACGCGCAAGCTCACCAGCGTGCGTAGTCTTCGCCACAAATGTCGGCTTAACAGTGAAGTCTAGGAGTCCGCGATCTGTCAGGTTGTACACCTTTATGAATGGTACGTCGCCTTTGCCATCGAACAACTTGTCAGACGATGGCGTCGTGCCTTTGGTTATGAAGTCGCAAATCTGCTCCGCACGGGCCCAAACCCAGCCTTCCGGCAGTATGGGCAAGTTGCCAGTGTCAGGCGCTTCCGGTTCCTTGTACTTTTTCCGCCACTCATCGTTCTTCGGCGGTTTTCCTGAGGCGACGATCTTGGCGAGCTGGTCGGCTTCCCACTTGGCGCGGCGCTCTCTAAGGATGCGGGCGAGGAGTTGCTCACCGGTCTCGTAGCTGCGGCCCTCCTTGCGGGCAAGTTCGTCCTCGGTGGAAACGAGGCGTCCTTCGCACGCTGCCTTGAGCACCGCCGCCCGATAGCGCTTCAGGTTGGCCTGCACCCGCTTGAGCGCCGCCACCGCCGCATCCAGCCGCGTGAACTGCTTCTCAATTTCGGCGACGATTCGCTCCTGTTCAGCCCTGGGCGGGATGGGCAAGCCTACGCTTCTCACATGGTTGAGGTTTATTCTTGGCCTAGTAGTGCCCTTTGTGAGTCGCCTGAACTGTGATTGAACGCCTTGCGAATTGAGGGCATAGACGATTGCGAGTTTGTTAAAGACACCTTCGGGCAGACGCACGCGCACAACGTCGGCGACGATAACGCCACTTTCAAGCTCATCTGGGACTACGCATGCTTCACCGAGAGGGTCTCCGAGCTTGGAGATCACAATATCCCCGCGAATGAAACTATGGCGGGACAGATCTCTAGCTTTTTGCTGGGTAATGTATCGAATGTTCTTCAGCACAAACATGTTCCGGTCGATGTTCTGGAGCCGAATGATTGGGATCCCGCGTTCGACGTACTCAGCGGCCTTTAGGTTGGATCCGAAGGGACCGTCGACGATGTCCGACTTTGGAGTCCGAACTAGATCCTCCAGATTTGCCAATATCCAGGAATCAGGGAATGTGATAGCGCTTGCTCCGCTCACTGCACCAGCACCTCATTCAATTCCTTCAAGATCGGCTCCAGGTCGTTCCCGAACACTTGATAGGCCTTGCCCAGCCCTCCGCGCTGCACGAAAGGTTCGTAGTCAAAGTCATCGGCCTCGATCGTCAAACTAGTTGCGACGTGATCGCGTATCGCTTCCAGCCACTGCCGTTGCTCGTCGGTGAACTTGCGCCCGTTGCCCTCCTGCTGGGCCATCCAACGTGCGAAGCGAGCATTCACGTCATCCTCGAATGGATGCAGCTCATCCTGCTGGTGAATTGCAAAGCGGACAAGGGAGACAATGTCGGTGAGCACGCGACCGCCAGAACCTCGCACCTTCGAGCGGTCCAGTGCTTCATAGGCGTGCCATAGGCGTTCCGGTGTCCAAGCTCGCGGGGGCCGTTCGATGGTTTCCGCCAGTTCCTTGATCTCTTTGAAAGTCAGCCGCTGCTTGTAGGGTCGGCTGTAGAGGATCTGCAGGGCGGTGATCTCGTCCTTGTGCTGCTCGATGAACTCCTCGAATGAGCGGACCATGCTCTGCGCTTTCTCTCTCGCGGCGGGGTCGAGCCCGGCGGAAATCAGTTCGTCCTTGGTGATCTTGTCGATCGTCTGCTCGTAGGACCGTTTGATTTCCGATAGCTGGATGCGCAGCTTTGGATTCGTGGCGATCGGCTTGGCCGCGTCCGCGAGCAGTTTTGCAGCGGCTTCCGCGACTTGGTCTGCCGAGGGCTCAGCCGCGCCGGTGGCCACGCGAGCCGCGTCGGCCTGCACATCGGGGTCAAGCGCCTCTACCAGCCCCTTGGTGATGGCCGCGAGAGGCTGGCCAGCGGTCTCGTGGACGAGCTTACGGTCCTCGTCGGTAAGCTGATGATCGAGGCGTGCCAGCCGTGACGCTAGCGAGCTAAGCACATCGGGCTCTCGGTTCCCAAAGGAGACGGCCTCAAGAATTTTCTCGAACGAGACGGTCCGCTTCCGTTCCAGCGGCTTCGTGTCTGACATCTCTTCCTCGGCCAGACCGACTGCGTCCACGATGATGAAGTGCGTTTTGACCCTAGCGTCGGGCGTAACAGCCTGCAAATCGTCGGGAGTAATGGTCCGAGTGCCGCGTCCTTTCATCTGCTCAAAGAATCCCCGGCTGCGCACTGAGCGCATAAAGAAGACGATCTCCAGGGGCCGGATGTCGGTGCCGGTCGCGATCATGTCGACCGTTACGGCGATGCGCGGGTTGTAGCTGTTGCGAAAGGAGGACAGTAGATCCTCGGGCTTGATGCCCGTGTTCACCCACGTCACTTCCTCGACTTCTTCGCCCCGTTCGTTCTTCTTCTTGTTCACGACCCGAGCCGTGCCCGTCCGGTATGTAATCTTCTGTGCGAAGTCGTTGCCCTTCCCGAACTCTTCGCGCACGATCTGGACGATGTCATCGGCGTGACTGTCGTCTTTCGCAAAGATGAGCGTCTTCGGCACTTCGATTCGGCCGGGAAAAATCTCGGTAAAAAGGCGCTCCTTGAAAGTCCTGATGATGGTGCGAATCTGGTCGGGCGTGACGACGAAGCGGTCGAGCTGACGGGCGTCGTAGCTGAGGTCCTCGTCGAGCTTTTCCCAGCGCACCTTCCTGGTCTCTCGGTCCCGTTTATCGACGTAGAACCCGGCGTTGATGGTTGATCCCTGCTCGCTCACAACCGTGCGAATCCGGTAAACATCGAATGGAACGTTCACGCCGTCCGCCACCGCTCGCTCGTGGTTGTACTCCATCACCAGATTCTGATCGAAGAAACCGAACGTCTGCTTCGAGGGCGTCGCGGTGAGTCCGATGATGAACGCGTCGTAGTATTCCAGCACTTGCCGCCAGAGGTTGTAGATGGACCGATGGCACTCGTCGGTGACGATGAAGTCGAAAGTCTCGATGGGAAGACTTGCGTTGTAGCTGACCGGGACAGGCTCGTTTTGCAGGAATGAGGTTTCGAAGCTGGACTGTTCCTCCAGCTCTGGATCGATCTCCTTGCCTTGCAGCATGGCGTAAAGGCGCTGAATGGTGGTGATGCAGACCTTGCTGACATCATCGAGCTTGTTCGATTGCATGCGCTGCACGTTGTAAAGCTCGGTGAAGGGGCGATGCTCCTCGGGCGTGCGAAACTGTTGGAATTCCTTGAGCGTTTGGCGGCCCAGATTGCTGCGATCGACCAGGAAAAGAACACGCCGTGCACCAGCATGCTTGATCAGCCGATAGATGAAGTTGCAAGCCGTGTAGGTCTTGCCGCCGCCGCTGGCCATCTGGATGAGCGCTCGCGGGCGGCCCTCTGCCAGAGACTTCTCTAAGTTATGGATCGCGGTGATCTGAGCCGGGCGAAGACCGTCAGTTATGAGAGGGGGAAGACTATGGAGCCTGGCACGCACAGTAGAGCCTGGGTGCTGAAGTTCCTGGGTGAGCCATTGGTCGAGCGTTTCGGGCCGGTGGAAAGCGAAGACCTGACGGCTGCGGGCGTCAGGCTCAAGCAGGTTCGTAAAGCGGGTCTCGACACCAGTGCTCTGATACTGAAAAGGTAATGGCCGTCTGGGAGCCGTCAGATTGCTAGGAATCCCTTCGCTGTACTTGGTTGTCTGCAGCTCTACGCCGGTGAGTGTGTCGCCTTCCTTTTTCGCTTCTACAACGCCGATCGGCGCACTATCGACGAACAACAGATAGTCAGCTTCACCGTGCCCAGATTTCATCGGGAACTCGCGCACGGCCACGCCGCGCCCCGCTGTCAGGTCCGCCTCTTTCTTGTTCTGGACGATCCAACCGGCACCTCCGAGGAGTTTGTCGATATTCTCACGGGCACGATCCTCGGGAGTTATGGGCATAGGAACCGCAAATTATAGATCGGAACACGCGTCATCGGCGGTAGCCAAAAGTGACTTTGAAAGCCATTGCCAACAGCGAACTAGCTGACCGCTGCGCCTACCCTCCGCTCCATCAACTGCTCTAGCCAACGTGCGACCGGTCCCCGCTTTAGCAAATTCCACTTGAACTGGTTGCCATAACTTCGCAGACATGCGTAGCAGCTCCCCTCTGGATCGCAGAGCGGGTTGCGACAATGTCGTGTGCGGTCCAGCGCTGCCTGGAGGATCGTACCCAGTTGCCTGACAATTCTTTCTACGTATCCCGCTCCACCGGGCACACGGTCGTACATAACCAGCTCGCCCCCTGCACCTGCTTGAAACTGACTTCTATATGTTCCAGCGATGTCACTGGGAGGGATTGCGAGCACTTCAGCCGCCGCGGCAACCAAAGTTGTCTGCAGCGACAACCAGAAAGACTCGTCATTGATCGGGGGCGCGACTGGATCACCAGCAAACCGGACCTGGAGAGTATCGGTACCAAATTGGAAAGCGAGGTCGGTGGTAACTACATGAGAATTGTTACAGCTGCTACCCCAGGGAGCGGAGTGTGGGCTTGTTTTTTCTTTCGCCTCGAAAGAGCGACCACACTTTAGGCAAATTCGGAACTGCCCATACTTCTTGCCAGGATTCGCCCTGAATAGAGTGCCCTTTGGAGAATAGCCGAATGTGATTGTCGGAAACTCCGGATGAGGCTTAAACATCTCCTCACTAGCCCCGCGGAGCAGGAAAACTTCCGAATTTGGCGGCGGCTTCAGTCGAAAGAGGTTCGGCTCTTCGACCGGATCGTCGAAAAGCGTGGTAAACCCTGGTGGCTCGATAAAGGTTCTTGGTGTTCCCAACACGCCGCTTGGATAGGCTCCACATGTGCATTCGCGTTGCACTTTCTCTGACTCGGTAAAGAATTCAACCCGACGGCAGTCACCGCAAACACGGTAACGTCTCTTCTCCAGTACCTTTCGTTGAAGATCAATGCCCCGACTTCGAAACAATTTCCCGTCTGCGATGATCTCGGCGCCCGGCGCATACTCGGACAAACCTATTTCACCATCCCTCTCGAGCCGCATCCGATCCGTGTATTTCTCCTGACGGACCAAAAGCCGAACGACATCCTGGGGAAATGCATAGCTGGGTAGCCAGTGTTCGCTGGAAAGGAAATCAATCAGTGCTTCTTCCTTCAGCTGCTTGATCAAGGCCTCGACGGATCGCAAAGCGCGGTTCGCACCTGACACTTCACCGCTTCGTCCTGTCTTTGCCGCCTGTACTATTGCATCTGTCAGTTGCTTTCGCTGGCCTTCGTAGACCAACAGCCTGTTTTCTAATCGGCGAGTCACCGAGTCGATGCCAAACATTTGCGCTGAACTTGCTAACAGGGCTGTTTCTGCCTTCAACCCACAATTACTGGGGATTATCTTACTGACAACAGCGCCCAGAGTTTCCGCATTGTTCGCTATCCAACCGGGAAACTCCGCTGCCTTTGATGTCTGCAATGATGGATCAAGGAAGAAATCGTTGAGCACGCCTGCCTCGGAAAACTTCAACACAAGCCTACGATTTTCAAAATCGAGGTGTTCCGAGGGGGATGGGAACCACCCTTCCCTCTTGGGGGGAGAGGCTTGCTTGTTTAGTGATTCGAGGAGATCGGGCCAGAACTTCTTGCGGTATCCGGGTAGCTGACTGCACTCGTGGCTACCAATGATCCCTCGTTCGATTCGTTCCCAGGTCTGCATCGCCTCCCGGGTAAAATCGTACCCCGGTCCTTCCTGGAGAAAGTTTCGTGCAAATTTCGACGAAACTCCCTTCAAGATTCGCGCATAGTCGATCCGAGTGTACCCAGGACCTGCTTCATCTCTCAGCTTGGCGAGAAACCTGGCGAATGCCGGCAGGGCGCGATACGAAATTCCGGCATGATTCAGGATCGGCCGAACGTACCTAAATGCCCCAGGGCGCTCGACCTCCTCGAAATGTTCTACGAGAAAACGCAGAATCCCAGGTCCATATTCGTAATTCCACTGCGCCACATTTTCCGCCTCACCTAGGTGCCGAAAAAAGACCGCAACGTAACTATTGTCTTCCTCGGAGGCCTGAACGGCAGCGTGCACAGCGGCGACGGCCAAACTCGCTCGCGTTTCGTCGCACTGATCTACTGAATGGCACTGTCGTATCCTGCGGAAGAGTTCGGAGAGTTCTTCCTTTGTAACTTGTAGTTCGCCTAGAAAGAGGGGCTTTTCTTCCTGGATGATCACCAGGTATTTCTTGCCCACTTCTTTGATCCAATCTGTCAGATACATGAGAAAGACTCGCTCAATTGGAGCTGAGGCGCACTAGGATTCCAGAAATGCCAAGGGAGGAGACGTACCAGTGTACTTCAGCACGGGAAACTCGACATTGGGAATCTCGATGGCTGGCTAGTATCCTTTCACTGATCCGACGCGCCGCTCGGGACTCAGGTCCAGCAGATTGACGCAAAAGCTAGACCATCTTTAATTCCACTGTGCCTCTTCTCGGTCATAGCCGCCCAACTTCGGCTCGGACGGACATTCCGGGCCATGCCAGTTTCGCATCAGCACGCGCGAGTCACCGAGTCTATCGAACGACCCATGGCGGCTATGGAAGAAGCAAACCACCGCAGTAATTCAAGGTGGGGACAGTTTCCGCCCATGTACCAGGTGTAGATACAGCCTGGGCACCAGCTCAATCACCTGACGCGAGCAACTTGCCTCTATGGCGGGACATCCGAGGCATGGGACTTGATATCCCATGCCAAGCCCGTGGCCACGGCCCAAATTGCAGAAGACGGCATGTCGTAGTTGGCCAGAATAGCCGGCACTGCTCACAATCGCCTGCAATCGCGCTGATTGAAGCCGAGGCTAGTGTTTGCGACTTGCGCCCGAAGCGGCGTTGCGTCATGCTTGATTGGTTATCTTCGAGAAACGCTGAAATGAAGCTATTGAATCCGAGCGTTTGTGTCGATTCTGTCGCTATGGGGGGCGGACCAGATCGCGCAAAGGATGTGGGGAGATAGATGGCCTACATCAAACGCATGGTTTGCCTAGCCAATTCGTACAAGACAGGTGGCACCTGTATAGCGGGCAAGGAAGTACTGGAGTATGGGTACGGCGGCTGGATTCGTCCTGTGAGCGCGAGGACGACGGCCGAAGTGTGGTCTTCGGAATCCAGATACGAGGACCATTCGAATCCCAAGCTTCTGGACATTGTCGATGTACCGTTGCTTAGCCCCGCCCCGCAACACCATCAGACTGAAAATCACGTCATCGATACAACACGCCGATGGGTGAAGGTAGGCGAGCTTCCATGGGATGTCCTGGAACAACTAAGTGATCGCCCTGCAACCCTTTGGATTAACAGTGATCGCACCAGCACGGGGGCTTTCAACTGTATCAGTCAGGCGGAAGCAGCTACGCTGCACAATTCTCTGGTACTCATCCGACCGGAGAATTTCATCGTTAAAGTTGGGTCAAGTACGTGGGATGGCCGAACGAAAACAACTTACCGAGGGAATTTCAGATATAACGGCGCCTATCACGGTTTGAGCCTCACAGACCCAGTCGCCCGCAGCGCGTTTGCGGGGAAGAATGAAGGCGACTATCCGCTGAATGACGTCTATCTTTGTGTAAGCTTGACCGAGGTTTTTGCGGAAGATGGTCGATGTCACAAGCTTGTCGCAGCAATCATCACCAACCAGCCACTTGGTTAAGTGAGCATTAGTATGCCAGATACGGTTTTCACTATCGGACACTCAACGCACACGCTGGAGCGTTTCATCGCTTTGCTGCGCCAGCACGAAATCACGGCGCTCGGCGATGTGAGGTCGAAGCCCTATAGCCGTTTAAACCCGCAGTTCAACCGCGAGGATTTGAAAAGGTCGCTGCGTGCCTGTGACATCGCGTATGTTTTCTTGGGGCAGGAATTGGGAGGGCGGAGCCAAGACCCTGGATGCTACGAGCGTGGGAAAGTCCAGTACGACCGGCTGGCACAAACCGAATCGTTTCGGAACGGCCTAAGGCGAGTGCAAGAGGGTGTGAGGAAATATAGGCTTGCCATAATGTGCGCTGAGAAAGAACCGCTTGAATGTCATCGCACGATTTTGGTCGCAAGGCATCTAACAGCCCTCGGCCTCGACGTTCTCCACATTCATGCAGACGGCAAACTTGAAAGTCACGCGGATGCACTGAGCCGTTTGGCGCAAATGCTGAATTTGTCGGAGCGTGACATGTTCCGTTCATGCGAGGAGCTGCTAAACGATGCCTACCGCCGCCAGGAGGAGCGCATCGCATACGATTCCAGATCCGTGGATGCCGACGAGGTCAGGGGTGTAGCCGGATGAAAATCTTCACAATTGGCTTTACCAAAAAGTCGGCAGAAACGTTCTTCACACGACTAAGAAATGCCGGGGTAAGGCGCCTGGTCGACGTCCGGTTGAACAACGTCTCGCAACTTGCTGGTTTTACGAAGAGGGACGACCTTCGTTACTTCACAAAAGCGATTTGCAATATTGACTACGTGCATATTCTTGATCTAGCACCCACCCAGGACATTCTCGATGCCTACAAGAAACAGAAGGGCGATTGGGGGCTTTACGAGCGCCAGTTTCTAAACCTGATGGGAGCACGGCACATCGAGGACACAATCCCGCGCGAGATGCTGGATGGTGGCTGCTTGCTGTGCAGCGAGGAAAAGCCGCATCACTGTCACCGCCGCCTCGTTGCCGAGTACCTCAAGGCAAAGTGGAGGGATGTAGAAATTGAGCACATCCCTTAAGAGAAGCCAAGCTTAGCCCTGCCGTACTCGACATCTTGTTGGCAGCGTATTCTAGGTCCAAGCCTTCAAAGACTGAGCCTGACGAGCAGAAGGAATCATAGACCACAAAGGAGGATATTTTAATATGTCGCTGTGGGTGGTTCGTGCAGGTAGGCATGGCGATCAAGAAGAGACAGCCGTCAAGGAGCACCTGGTCTGTCATGCGTGGAACGAGCTTCCTGATTACTCGGCTTGCCGGACAAAGGACGAACTGCGGGTGCTCTACAAGGCGACGTACCCGCGCGAGGGTGAAAAACAGGTCATCTCCGGACTGGGACAGGTCTGGAGATTCGCACGCGAGATTCAAAAGGGCGACGTGGTTGCGCTGCCTCTCAAGACAGCGTCTGCATTCGTATTTGGTCGAATCACCGGCGAATACCAGTACAAGAAGGTTGCCCCGAACGTAATGCACATCCGCAGCGTCGAATGGCTCAGAACCGTACCACGTTCTGTCTTCCCCAAGGACATACTCTTTTCAATGAACTCTGCGCTAACCTTGTTCAAGGTCTATCGCAACGATGCGGAAGACCGCGTGAACAAGATTCTCGCTTTGGATACCTTGGTCCCCGAAGTTGCGACAGAGAATGCTGAGGCTGAAATCGAAGGTCTTGCCGATGATGACACAGTCGATCTGGCTGGCACCGCGCGTGACGAGATCCTGAAGTTCATTCAGGCCGAATTCAAAGGCCATGGTCTAGCCAACCTGGTCGCTGCGGTCCTGAGGGCGCAGGGTTACAAGACCAAAGTGATGCCTCCCGGACCTGATGGAGGAGTCGACATATTAGCCGGTTCGGGGCCGCACGGGTTCGATCAACCACGTCTTTGCGTCCAGGTCAAGTCAGGCGGTGGAAGTGAGGGACAGAAGACGTTCAACGAACTCCGCGGCGTCATGTCAAAGTTTGCTTGTGAGCAAGGTCTCCTTGTGTCGTGGGGTGGATTCACCAAACCATTGAACCAGGACGCGCGAAATGACTTCTTTAAGGTTCGGTTGTGGGATCAAGGCGACGTTGTGGAAGCCATTCTAGTGAACTATGAACGCCTCGATGATGAGATCAAAGCGCAATTGCCGCTGAAGAGAATTTGGGTGATGGTAAACGATGAGGCCGAATGAACTCCGTCGCCACTCGAACTTAGCCGTGCCCGCACGTGATCGCGGATGCTTGCGCGCGTGATCCAGATGCAACGGCGCGGCTTAGTGTGTTCAACGCGGGTCCCCTTCAAAATTGACGAAGTGTAGGTCGCCCTCTCTCTCGTCCACATCAGCTCGACATGTTTGTGGTGTTCGCTTACCCGCTGCCAGCACCGCCTACGGCTTCTCTCCAGTACAGCATTGTTTCGTCGCTGATTGAGGGCATTGGTTTGTTCTGCTCATCTGCGTAAATCTCAGACAAGCAGTCGAAAAATGCTTTTGCCTCCGCTTCCAATCCCAGTACGGTCAAACACCTTAGGATTCTCGTGATCCGCAGATGATTGTGGTTCCCCGGAGAAAGCCAGACTGTCGCCTTGGCCGCGAAATTCGTAGCGCGAGTAACCGCGATTTGCTCGCCTGAACGAGCTTCAAACCCATAGAAGTTCATCATCCGCAGGAAGGACACTCGCAGCTTTTCTTGGAGTTCAGGACGCGCCGAAAATTCCCGTATCGACTCGCGGGTCAGAACTGGTGCTGCAACATTGAAGCCGCTCCGCTCAGGCAACGGGAAGACCCATTGTATGTAGTCATGGACGGCTTCTAATTGACCATCTGCCCACTCTTGAATCTCGTGGAGGTAACGAGCGCGATGATCTGGTTCTTCTCCACTGTAAAACCCTATGATCCAAGCGTTCCCTGCCATAGCTGGAGCCTTGTGTCTCCTTCTTCAGTCTGCACATCGGCGCACACAGGTGATTCTCGTCCTTCAGCAATATGGATTGCAGGTAACCAAAGTCACGCTTGGCGGGGCCTCCGTAACTAGGTCGGTCGCCGGTTCCATGATCGAATTCAATCAGGGAGAACGCAAGTTTTCGCGCTCGCTGGGAAGCGATACCAGCACCGGCAGAGGAAGGAAGCGACGGCATGATTGCTATGGACGTTTTCATCGGCGTAATCTGTGCTTACTTCTTCATCAAGGGCGTTGAGTCGGCTATCGCTGCTGAGCGCGAGTATCGCGCCAAAAAGAAGGCGTTAACGCAGCAAAAAATCGACCACGACTATCGGCGGCAGTGTCGTCAGGAAGAACAAAAGCGCGCCGCGAAATCGGCACTCGTCCCTGTGCCATCGTCTGCTCTCGAGCGGACTGGATCGCAAGCACCCGCCAGGCTGGGCGACCTGCTCGTCAAAGAAAAGGTCATTACCCCAGAGCAGTTGGAACAGGCAATCAAGTTTCAGAAGGATACTCACACCCGGCTTGAATCCGCGTTGGTGAAGTTGGGGTTCCTCTCGGATGAGGATGTCACCAACTTCCTCTCGAGCCAGTACGGCGTGCCTGCCATTAATAATCTTTCTTACCTTGAAATCGACCCCGCCGTCGTCAAGCTCATTCCCTACGAAACCGCGAAATGGCTTCAGATCTTGCCCTTGAGCCGCGTCGGCGCTTCGCTCACCATCGCCATGGTCGACCCCACCAACGTCTTTGCGATGGACGAGATCAAGTTCATGACCGGCTTCAACATCGAACCGGTCGTGGCCTCGGGAAGCTCCATCATCGAGGGCATCGAAAAGGCCTACGGCGTTTCCAAGGACGGCACCCGCAAAGTGGAGCGCGTTGACCTCGCCGACGGGAGGGAAGGCTTTTGACGTGACTACAAAAGGCCGCGTCCTACTCGTAAATGATCAGGAGTCCGTTCTCGAACTAATGGAACAGATGTTGATGGCAAACGGCTATGAAGTCCGCTCTATTTGCAGACAGCCGGATGCAATCGCTATGGCAAAAACCTTTGAGCCCCAAGTTGTGATGCTAGGGCTCACGATGCCAGTCACGTTGGGCAGTGAGTTATTATCTGCCTTACCCTCTGTTTCGAAGACCGTCCTTTTTGGCGAAGTAGACGAGTCGGAAGATCTCGAACGCCGACGCGACTACTACGACTTCGATCTACTACCTGCGCCTTTCGATTCGGAAAGATTGCTCAACAATATGAGTTCGTGGGTGGCCGCAGCATGGACGCAGAAGGGTCTGAGTGTCGCTTCCACCGGACGCGACTTGGAAGCGCTTCAATTCTACGACAAAGCCCTGACTATCGATCCACGAAACGAGTACGCGTGGTTCCACAAAGGCGTAAGTTTCTGTGGCCTGGGTGACAATGGAGACATATCGGATCGAGTGGGCCGGTTCGAGCAGGCGATATTTTGCTTTGACTCCACGCTCGCCATATCCCCAGACAATGTCTCTGGCTGGCTGTGGCGAGGGAGAGCATTACATCAGCGCGGTCGCTATGAAGAAGCTCTTCTTTCTTATGACAAAGTGTTTGAAATCGCTCGCCCAACCTGGTCGGCTAGGACTAGAGCGCACTTCTATTCTGATGTGTGGAACGATAAGGGAACGAGCCTCTATCGGATGCGCCGGTATCAAGAGTCCATCGAGTGCTACGAAAAAGCAATTGCGATGCATGAGTTTGCGTCCGCTTGGTACAACAAGGGCAACAGTTTACGGGAAATGACAAAATTCGATGACGCCATCCGGTGCTACGACAGGGCTATTGAGCTTTATCCGAACCATGCTCGAAGGTAAGCGTCTGACCAACACACCTGTTCGACGGGTGGGGTCTGTGTTGAAGTGTCTGGATGACCGCAAAAACAGAGTTGTCAGCGCCCAAGCGACGTACCCGTGCGGAGGTTCAGCGGTTGGTGGCCGAGTTTGTGAGCAGCGGTATGCGGCGGAGCGAGTTTTGCCAGAGTCGAGGTTTGAGCTTCAGCACACTGGATCGCCATCTAAAGAAACGACGTTGGAAGAGAAGGCGCAAGCCAATTTCCTCGGCCGGTCGTTTGGTGCCGGTGGAGTTGGCGGCCAGGAAATCGCCGAAGCAGCACGAACCGAGTTGTGGGCTGGCCGTGGTGCTGCCGGGCGGGCGCCGGATCGAGGTGCATCCTGATTTTGA
>Ga0074046_10002125_pt1 | contig 17275 bp, 13 predicted proteins | sample BogForMeECP23OM3_FD_94441 | JGI IMG/M metagenome (GOLD analysis project Ga0074046, IMG submission 94441) | Bog forest soil microbial communities from Calvert Island, British Columbia, Canada - Bog Forest MetaG ECP23OM3 | ecosystem: Environmental > Terrestrial > Soil > Wetlands ... | reverse complement strand
GGATCGAAGCGGACCAGCGCGATACGCGCCGCCTGAAAAAACACGATCATGCCCACGGTCAGGACCGCAGCCATCTTTCCCGGGCTGTGCCGGCTGAACCACCCGCCTACCAGGCAGAAGCCTAAAGCAGCGGCGGCCAGTGCCAGGGGCGCCTTGAGATAGGCGAAGGCCGCGAGCGTGAGATCGGCCATGTGTCCCATGGAGAGCGTATAAAGCTCAGGATGCTGCGAGAGCGCGTCCGCCAGCTCGCCGTGCGCGGGAATGTTCGCCACCAGCACCAGCACCGTGGCCAGTGCAGCAAAGATGGCGGCAGACAGCACCAGCAGAATGCGCGTCCCTGCCACGAAGAATTTTCTTTCCGCCAACGCCGATCCGATAAGAAGAGCGAGCGCCGGGTAGATCGGCATGGAGTAATACTCCTGCGTGGTGGAGAAGGTGAAGAAAAGCATCACCACGGCAATCCAGCACAGCGCCATGCAATGAACACGAGCAGCGCGGGTGGTGCGGCCATAGTTGAGCTTTACCGCGCCAGCCAGATACGCCGACCACGGGAACAGCCACACCAGGTTCAACAACCAAAACAGGGCTCGGGGAACGGTGTTGTAGTCGCGCGGGTAGCGCAGGTTGAGAAATCGCAACAGGTGCTCGTTGAAGAAGTAGAACCAGAAGAAGCCACGATACTCGCCCGGCCCGCTGTGCATCGAGAAGGCAAAGAGCGGCGGATTGCGCACCATGGCGAGCACATGCCACGGCGCCGCAATGAGCAGCGCCACTGCGACGATGGTAAGGATCTTCATGCGGCGCCACGCGGCGCGCGCGAAGATTTGCCGTGTGCAGGCCATATAGGCCAGGCCCGTGAGCACAGGGAACACGCCGGCGATCAGGCCCTTCAACAGCAGTCCGCAACCCAGCGACGCGCCCAGAATCGCGGCCCAAAGCCAGGGCCTCGGTTCATCCGGCTCAAGCAGCCGCAGCCAGGCCCACACGGCTGCCGTAATCATGAGCGTGAGCGTGGCATCCGGAATAAGAATGCGCGTGAAGAGGTAGAGTCCGGCGCACGTGGCCAGTGCGAGTCCGGCGAAGAGGCCGGCACGCTTGCCGATGCCCCATTTGCCCAGGCGGTAAGTGACCCAGCAAAGCAACACCACGGCAAGCGCAAGAGGCAGCCGGGCCGCCCAATCGCGTACGCCGAAGGCGCGGTACGAGCCGGCCATCATCCAATAGATGAGCGGGGACTTTTCAAGATAGGCCACGCCGTCGAGCCGCGCCGTCACCCAATCGCCGGATTCGAGCATGGTGCGGGCGATTTGCGCCTGTACGGCGTCAACGTCGTCCATGAGGCGCGGAGGGCTTACGATATTCGCGAGAAATACGAGGCAGGCTGCCAGAGCAACGGCGGCTCCGCCAAAATAGCCTTGTTCGGCGACACCAGCACTACTTCGTCCGCCGGCGGCGCTTCCACCTTCCACCGCTTCATCCAGAGAACGAGCATCAGCAGTCCCCACAGGTGGTACCCCCAGTTCGCTCTTCGATTCTGGTGTTCATCCATCAGGCCTTGCACGGCCGGCCAATGGAACAGGCCTGTTTGCCGCAGCGAGTCTTCGTTCAGGCTCTCCACCAGTAAAGGCCTCAGGATTCCGCGGAACCACTCATGAATGGGGATGTCGAGGCCGACTTTCGGCTTTTTCACCAACAGGTCGCCCAGGTTTTTCCTCATGAGCGTGCGCAGCACCAGCTTGGTTTGCTTGCCCCGGATCTTGAACCTTTGGGGCAGGCGCGCGGCAAAATCCACGATACGATCGTCGAGGAACGGGGGACGCACCTCCACGGAATGGGCCATGCTCATGCGATCAACCTTGTAGAGCAGCGCATCAGGCAACGAGTAGCGCTGATCGAATTCCAAATAGCGCTCGAGGGAGCGCCCGGGCCGCATGCGGCTGAGCAAGTCCGCGAGCGGCGCCCGGTCCGCAAAACGGAAAAAGGCTGACTTCTCGTCCTCGCTGAACGATCCATTCCAAAAGACGTGGGCGGCTTCGGCCGAAAGCAGAGATCCCTGCAAGAAGCGCTGCAACTTGTAGTCGAAGCCGATCTTCTCGTCGGAGGCGGGCAGGCAGCGCGCGCCAGCCAGGGCCGCCTGCAGCAGGGGCCGCGGCACAATGGCGCTGGCCCTGCGATAGCGATCGGCTCTGTACGTCAGGTAGCCGCCAAACAGCTCATCGGCGCCTTCACCGCTGAGCGCCACCGTGACATGCTGCCGGGTCATTTTCGCCAGATACCACACCGGCACAGCGCCCGCGTCCGCGCTGGGCTCGTCGGAGTAGTAACCGAGTTCGGCAATCATGTCCGCCAGGTCAGCGTTTTCGTTCAAATCGATCTCGGTGTGGCGGGTGCCGTAGTGGTCGCTCACAGCACGGATATAGCCGCTTTCATCGAACGATTTGCCGCGGAAGGTGATGGAGAATGTCTTCAGCTTCTCCGGGCGCTCACGCACCGCATAGTGCGTCAGCGTCGACGAGTCGAGGCCGCCACTCAGCCAGATGCCCATGGGCACGTCAGAGACCAACTGCTCGGCCACGGCTCGGCGCATTAACTCGTCAAGTTCTTCCGTGGCTTCGTCCATGGTTTGCGGAGCGCGGCGGTGAGCGGGTTCGGGCACGAAGGAGCCGATGGAAACGCGACCTTGCCGCCACTCCAGCACGTGACCGGGCATCAGCTTCACGATGCCGTCAATCAACGTGAACGGGCCGGGAACGTAATTCAAACTGAGAAAGCAGTTCAGTCCTGCGAGGTCGATCCTGCGCGGAACGTCGGGATGCGCAAAGATGCACTTCAGCTCCGACCCGAAGAAGATCTCGCCGTTCTGCAAGCAGTAGTAAAGCGGTTTGATGCCGGCGCGGTCGCGCGCCAGAATGAGCCGCCTCTCAGGCTCAGACCACAGCGCCACCGCGAACATGCCGCGCAAGCGGGAAAAGCAATCGTTTCCCCACTGCAGGTAGGCGTTGAGCACCACCTCGGTATCGCATCGCGAACGGAACCGCCGGCCCAGGCCCTCGAGTTCTTTACGGAGGGTGGAATGGTTATAGATTTCGCCGTTGAAAACGATTGTGCAGGAGCCGTCCGGGCTGTGCATCGGCTGGTCGCCGTCTGCCAGGTCGATCACCCTTAACCGTGCCGCACCCAAAGAAACATGCGCCGTGCTGAAGCCTGCTTGCCGGTCCGGACCTCGATGCACCAGGTGCCGCAGACCTGCCTCCAGGACACCGTCTGGAAGCCGGTGGGAGAGATGCGTATAGCCGACGATCCCACACATCTTGCGGATACCGCCTTCGATCTACTTCCTGATCAACGACTTACGCGCACCTACCATGGACGCACAAATCTCCTCTTGGCATAGTGGAGCCTTTTTGCTCCATACCGAGGCAGAATGGGGAGCCCGCGCCGTTGATTAAGCTACTTTGATCATACAATTTTCTCGAAATCGTGTAAACCCGATGAGGAAGGTCTGCATCTAACTTAAATTGCCAAAGATTATCGCTCGCATTGTCTGGTGGAAAGGAGCCCGACCGTGCGAATCGATCTTCTTTCCGGCTTCGCGGTTTTTCAGACCGGCCGGTCACAGTGAAACGACGCGGCCGATGGCGCACGCTGCTCCAACGCCTATGGGCCGCACCTGCGGCGGGACACTGAAGGCGTCTCTGCATCTAAAATGGCAACATGACGTCTCCACTTTCATCGCGCCGCCGCTCCAAGACGCCGCCACCGGGTGAAACCGGCCAGGAAGGGCTCTACCTGCGCTCGTTGAGCGATCGCCAGGTGGTTGTGAACATCAAATTGCGCGACGGCGAGACGGTGCGCGGCTGGATCGAGTACTTCGACGACTCGATGCTTCGCCTGACGCGCGAGAATCTGCCCAATTTATTTATTTACAAACACCAGATCCGCAGCATCAGCGAAGTGGGCCGGCGGCGTGTGCCGCGCTACGAGACCGCTGAGGGACCGGGCCCGGGCGGGGCAGGTTCGGGCGAGGCGGGCCTGTGAAGGGGACGGCGGAGGCTGCAATCCAAACCGATTTTGTTTTTGTCCCCAGGGCGGCGGAGATTGCGCGCGAGGCGGGTGCGCAGCTGCGCGAGTACTTCGTTGCAGGCGTGGAGACCGAGTACAAGGGCGACGTGGACCTTGTGACGGTGGCGGATCGCGCGGTGGAGAAGCTGATCCGCGGGCGGTTGGGCGAGATCTTTCCGGAGCACGGCATCTACGGCGAAGAAGGCACGCGCGAGCGCATGGACAGCGAGTACCGCTGGTACGTGGACCCGCTGGATGGAACCACCAACTTCGCGCACGGATTCCCGCAGTTCTGCGTTTCGATGGGACTGGAGCATCGGCCCGAGGGCACGCAGCCGGATGAGGACGGAACGCTGGTGGCCGGAGTGATTTACGATCCCATGCGCGGCGAGCTGTTTGCGGCCGAGCGCGGGCGTGGAATCCGGGTGAACGGAAAGCCGGCGCGAGTTTCGCGCGTGGCGGAGTTGGCCGAAGCGCTGCTGGCGACGGGATTTCCCAGCCGCAAGCGCCACGCCAGCCCGAACATCCACTTCTACCACGAATTCACGTTGCGTTCGCACGGGGTGCGGCGGGCCGGTTCGGCCGCGCTCGACCTGGCTTACGTGGCCTGCGGCCGCATGGACGGCTTTTGGGAGTTCAACCTGAACCCCTGGGACACGGCTGCGGGGATTCTGCTGGTGGAAGAGGCCGGCGGGCGCGTGACGGATTTTGCCGGCGCGCACTACCGGCTCGCGAGCGATGAAGTTCTGGCCTCGAATGGATTGATCCACGAGGAGCTGATCGGATTTTTCAGCGATATGTTCGCGGGACGGAATCTTTCGCCCATCCCAACGGCTGAAGAGTTCGCTCGGGCGCGGAAAAACAGAGAGTAGCCAATCGGGAACGGAGTCCGGTCGCCCGGCCACTTCTTCACTCCTTTCACTCCTTCACTCTTTTCACTCGCATTTTTGTTCCCTCGTGCCATGCCGGGGCCCCCAGCGAGCGATTTGGGCTCGATGGGGTGGCTTGTTCCCTGCCTCTCGGGCCGTATGCTACTATCAGCGTCGAGAAGTTCAGTGCGGCACGCCCAAACGAGGCCGCCGGAGATCCCGGAGAGAGCAGAAATGGCATACGTCATTGCAGAACCCTGTATCGGCACCAAGGACACCGCCTGCGTGGACGCCTGTCCCGTCGATTGTATCCACCCCAAGAAAGATGAAGACGGTCACGCCGATGCCGATCAGCTCTTCATCGACCCGGTCGAGTGCATCGACTGCGGCGCATGCGTTCCGGTCTGCCCGGTATCGGCCATCTTCGCGCAGGACGACCTGCCGGAGAAGTGGGCCCACTTTTCCGAAAAGAACGCCAAGCACTTCGGCCGCTAGGCGGCCAGTCCGATCTCAATCCGCTTGAAGTATGGCGCAACGCGCGTCCTGCATGAAGTGGGACGCGCGTTTGTGTCTGCGGGCGAGGCTCTGGTGAAATCGTTGCGAGTTGGCGAGAAGAAAACTCCGGCCGCATACTAACGGACTAATTGATCAGTTCCATTCCCGCATCTCTAGCTGCAATCTCATCGAACGTGAGTGTTTTTGTGCACCCTGCGGCCTGCGCGGATATGGCGATAAGGCAATCCGCAAAATCAGCGCGAGTCGAGCGAAATCTCTGCACCGCCGACGCCACGGTCGCATCGTGTTCCACGACAATCGTTTCCAGCATGAGCAAGCGATCGAGAGCATCGCAGACCACCGCTTTTGCAAGGCGCATCTTTTTGCTCATTGCCCAAACGAACTCAAGAACTGTCGCCAGCCCCACCCACCCCGGATTCTCTATGGTGAGTGACGCCATCGTGGCATCGGCGAGCGGGCTTTGCCGTTGATCGTCCTGCGCGAAGAATCGCAAAAGCACGTTCGTGTCTAAACCGGTCACGCGGCATCTTTCCTGGAGACTTGCTTTGCACCGCTTTTGGTGGCCTCATCCAGATCAAAGGCGCGCTGCTGGATTATCTCGTTCATCTCCGCATCGGTCTTCGGAACGTCGAACCCGGCGAGACAGCCGCGCAAATCCATGATCGAGCCAGTGCGGGCGCGCAGGACAAAATCTCCCTCGGCGTTCGGGAAGAACATCACCTTGGTGCCCGACTTCAACCCCAATGCCTCCCGAACCTCAACCGGAATCGTGATCTGTCCTTTCGATGTCACCGTCGCTGTCACCATAAGCACTCCTTACCTTTTTCATTATACCTTACTTCTTCAGAATATTCCTTACTATTTGTGGACTCTCCTTACATTCTAAGTTAAACCCTTAGGTTCCAGCGCGGAAATTAACTCCCGCCGAAGAGAAGATAATAGCCCCATGCCCGTGCTCACCTCAGAAGCGGTGGTTTTGCGCACCTGGCCGGTGCATGAGGCGGACCTGATCGTGAGCTTCTTCACCCGCGACTACGGCCGCATGCGCGGCGTGGCCAAGGCGGCGCTCAAGAGCAGGAAACGCTTTGGTGGAGCACTCGAGCCGATGACGCTGGCGCGGGCCTGGTTTGCCGAGCGGCCGCGGCAGGAGTTGGTGCGACTCGACCAGCTGGAGATTCTGCGCTCGCCGCTTTCGGCGCCAGTGGACCACGCGCGCATGGCGGTGCTGAGTTTTTATGCCGAGGTGCTGGATGAAGCGCTTCCCGAGCACGACTCGCAAGACACGGTCTTCCGGCTGCTGGTCTCGGTGTTGGAGCAGACTTCGGCCATTGAGTCCGAAGTTAAACAACCGTGGATGGCGCTCACTTATTTTTCGCTGTGGATGACGCGCCTGATGGGCCTGCTGCCCGACACGGGTCACTGCATGGTCTGCGGCGAGGCATTACATGCAGCGGAGGTCTCGTTCAGTATTTACACGGACGGTTTGTTTTGCGGGCTGCATGCGAACGGTTCGGCGAGCGGGCTCTCGGCGGATAGTTGGCAACTGGCGCAGCGCATGTTGCGCGCGCCTGCGTCTGCTTTTGCCGCCGAGCCGTGGCCGCGCAAGCGCGGGCAGGATCTGCGGCGCTTCACGCTACAGACGCTGGAGCGGCACCTCGAGCGCAAGCTCAAGAGTGCAGAGGCGCTGGCGCGGCTGGGTGGGTGAGGAAACTAACAGCGGCTAGCATCGCCCGGGGTATTGGAGCGAAATGGAGCGCAGCCGTCCCCTGAGTACGAAAGGCATGTGCCTGGACAACCGCCCAAGAGTCTGAGGCTTGAGGGCGGCTGTTAAAATCAACCTTTAGTTCCAATGAGAGAGAAAAACCTGTGTCCGCTGTCCAAGTCGCACCGCGAGTAACGCTCACCTCGCTCACCTTTCAGGATTTGCTGTTCCGCCTGCAGGCATTCTGGGCGGAGCGCGGATGCGTGATCCAGCAGCCCTACGATGTGGAAGTGGGCGCGGGCACCATGTGTCCGGAAACATTTTTGCGCGTGCTGGGGCCGAAACCCTACAGGGTGGGCTACGCGCAGCCCTCGCGGCGGCCGGCCGACGGCCGCTACGGTGAGAATCCCAACCGGCTCTTCAAGCACACCCAGTTCCAACTGATTCTGAAGCCGCCGCCGGTGAACGTGCAGGAACTTTATCTCGAATCGCTCGAGGCCATGGGGATCGACCTGAAACACCACGACCTGAAGTTCGAAGAGGACAACTGGGAGTGGCCCGCAGGCGGCGCGTGGGGCGTGGGCTGGCAGGTGATGCTGGATGGACTGGAGATTACGCAGTTCACCTACTTCCAGCAGTGCGGCGGGCTCGATCTCGATCCCATCTGCGCGGAGCTGACCTACGGCATGGAGCGCATTGCGGCGTTCCTGCAGGATGTCGACTCGATTTACGACATTGTGTGGGCGCGCGATCCTGAAACGGGCGCGGTGGTCACTTACGGCGACGTGCGCCTGGCTGAGGAGCTGCAGTTTTCGGTGTACAACTTTGAAATGGCCGACGTGCCGCGGCTATGGGAGCACTTTAATAGTTACGAGGCTGAGGCGCAGACGCTGCTGGAGAAGGCGAACGCACTTTTAAGCGACGAAAATGCCAGTCCGGACGCAAGAAAAAGGTTCCCGTTGCTGCCGACGTACGAGTTGGCGCTCAAGTGCTCGAACCTTTTCAATTTGCTGGATGCGCGCGGCGCCATCAGCGTGACAGAGCGCGTGGGCGTGATTGGAAGGATTCGCAACCTGGCGGTGGGCGTGGCGAAGGCGTGGGCGGAACAACAGCAAGCTGGTAGCCGGTAGCTTGTAGCTTTTTTGTGCGGCGGCGAAGGGTTTGAATAAAACGAGTGGTCAGCTACTGGCTACAGGCTTGAGTGAGACGAAGTGCATGGCAGACTTTCTGATTGAAATCGGTCTCGAAGAAGTTCCGGCGCGGATGTTAGCCGGGGCAGAGGCCGAACTGGGCCGCCGCGTGAGCGATCTGCTCAAGCGCGAGCGGCTGCTTGCGCCTGAGGCGAATTCCGAGGCGAATGACGAGACGAATCCCGAGGTGAATCCCGGGGCGGATGTCGTCGCGAAGGTTACGACCTTCTCCACACCGCGCCGGCTGGCCGTGCTGACCGAGGGCGTGCTGGCAAAGCAGGCCGACACCGAGGAGGTGTTGACGGGCCCGTCGTGGCAGGCGGCCTTCAAGGACGGCGAACCGACGGCCGCTGCACAGGCCTTCGCGAAAAAGGCCGGCGTGGCCGTGGCCGGGCTCAAAAAAGTGATTTCGCCCAAGGGCGAGTACGTGGGCGCGACGTTGAAGCGGCTGGGCCGCACTGCGAATGAGATCCTTGCAGACGAACTGCCGAAGCAAGTGCTGGCGATTTACTGGGCCAAGAACATGTACTGGCGCGCGGGCAAGCCGGAGCGCTTCGTCAGACCGGTGCGCTGGGTGGTGGCGATGATGGATGCGGCTGTGGTGCCGCTGGAAATAGCCGGCATCGCTGCAGGCAATGCCAGCCGGGGGCATCGCGTGCTGCATGGAGAGGCGCCGGTTGTCATCGAGGCGGCCAGCGCATACAAAGAGGCGCTGCGCGAGGCGTACGTCCTTTGCGATGTGGCTGAGCGGCGGCAGATCATTCGCAAAGCGCTGGACGCGGCCACGCGGACAGTTCCCGATGCGCGATGGCGCGAGGATGAGGCGCTGGTGGAGACAGTCACGCACCTGACTGAGTGGCCCACCGTGATCCTGGGCGACTTTGAAGCCGAATATCTGGAGCTTCCTGAGGAGGTTCTGGTCACAGTGATGCGCGACCACCAGAAGTACTTCGCGGTGGAAGACGCGAATGGAAAACTTGCGCCGCACTTTCTGGCGGCGCTGAACACCCAGACAGACGCGGAGGGCGCGGCGATTATTCGGCACGGCAATGCGCGCGTGCTGCGGGCTCGGTTCAAGGACGCGCGGTTCTTCTGGAACGTGGACCAGAAGACGCCGCTGGCCGAGCGCATGGAAAGCCTGAAGAACGTGACCTTCCAGAAGGAGCTGGGCAGCTACTACTGGAAGACCGAGCAGAACCTGGCGGTGGCGAATGAGCTGGCGACCAAGTTGAAGAGCGTGGATTTCCCGTTCGATGAGGCAGCGTTATTCAAGGCCGTGGAACTGGCCAAGACCGACCTGACGACTGAACTGGTGAAAGAGTTTACCGAGCTGCAGGGCGTGATTGGCGGACTGTACGCGCGGGCGCAGGGACTGGACGAGCGGGTTGCGCTGGCGATTTATGAGCAATACACGCCGGCCTCAACAGAAGGCGAAATCCCCGTGTCGGTCGAAGGCCAGCTTCTGGGACTTGCCGACCGGATGCAGACGATTGTGGCGATGTTCGGCATTGGCAACGCGCCCACGGGATCGAAGGATCCGTTTGCATTGCGCCGCGCGGCCAATGCGGTTGTGAAGATGCTGGCCGAAGCCGGATTGCCGCTGACGCTGGGCGATGTGCTCTATGCATCCGGCGTGGAGGGCGAGAACAAGGCGCAAGTGAAGGAGTTCCTGCGCGAGCGAGTGCAGTTCTATCTCAAAGACGTGCGCGGCTTCGCTTACGACGTGGTCAACGCTGTGCTGGCCGTGAGCTTCGACGACGTTCGCGACGCCATCGCGCGGGCTGAAGGACTGACCGCGGCGCGCGGGTCTGAGGATTTTGTCGCGGTTTCCGCGGCTTTCAAGCGCATCAAGAACATCCTGCGCCAGGCGGAAGAGAAGGGCTATCAACCGGCGCAGCCGAGGCTCGGTAATTCCGGGCTTGAGGCAATCGACCTGTGGCAGCAGACCAAGGAACTGGCGGAGCAAGTTGCGAAGCTCCGCGAGCAGCGGAAGTACGGCGAGGCGCTGGCCGCGATCGCCACGCTGCGGCCCGCGGTGGATAAGTTCTTCGACAAGGTGATGGTGCTCGATCCCGACCCGGCGCTGCGCGGCGCGCACCTGGGCCTGATCGAAGGGGTGCAGCGCAGCTTTTCGGGGATTGCGGATTTCAGCGAGATTGTGACGGCTTAGTTCCCACACTTCCGGGTCGCAAATCGGGGATCTCTGTCCTTACAAAATTGTGCCGAATTCTGTCGTATTTAATCGCGAAAACGACCGCGTTGCACAATATTTGGTGCATTTCAAATCCCTTGCTTCAATGGTCACTGTGTGAGCGGGTTGCAAGTAACCTAATTGGTATCAGTTACTTGAAGAGGCGGCAGCCGTTTGAGGTTTAATACCCTACTGGGGTATGGGTATAGAGATTTTTTCTTTATTTATTTTCCTGCCCGCGGGCAACGCATCGCCATAGCTCGGAGCGGCCGGGCTGATCAGTTCGGAACGCATACGAATATCATGCGCGCATTTGGCGAAATTATCTGCAAACGCGTTTCGACTGCAGGGATTCACGCCGAACAGGAACGCTCCCGCGAAGACGGGGGCGGCCTGGATGAGGCGCGTCGACGTCTAAAATCAATAGAGATGTCCGACACGCTTTATTTGAGCCTGTGGTACCCGAACCTGCGCCTGGAGGCGCTCCCTGACAAGCTGACGGCGGTGCTGGGAGCTTTTGCCGCGCACGGCGGCGAAGAGAATGTGTACGCCGCCACGGTGTGGCCGGTGAACTGGAGCGAGGCGCCGGTGTTTCAACGCGTGTACGGGCGCATGGGCGCCGGTCCCGGTTCGAGCCCGGGAGCTGACCCGCGGCTGGCCGTGGCCGAGGCGCTTGAACTGCTGCATGACGATTATGCCTATGAGTTCCAGATGGGGTGGAATCTGTGGGAGTGGGAAGAAGGCGTCGGCATTTTGCCGCAGGCAGGACAAAATGCAGGTCCTTCGACTCGGCCGTCCGCTGCGGCGGGCGACCTCGCTCAGGATGACGTCCGACTTTTGAATGCTCAGGATGACAGTTCAAGATTCAAAACTCAGAATGACAGTTTAAATTTGAGCGTTCCACAAGATGCGAAGGTTTTAGGCCGTTGGGCGCGGGGCCCGAGGCTGGTGCGCGTCACCGGCTACGGGCCGCTCTTTGATGAGGGCGCTTACGAGCAGGATGGGCACATCCGCATTGATTTCGGCACAGACACGCCGTTCCTTCAAGAGGACGCCGATCTGGACCAGGTGGGCGCGCGGCACGTGGAAGAGAACGTGCGGCAACTGGTGGAGCTGGCCGGCGGGGTGGAGAAGGCCTCGGGCGCCACGGCGCGCCTGTTGTGGAGCGAGTTGGGCGAGAGCCTTGCGCGGCGGCTGGCCGCGCGGCTGGGAATGAGGAACTAAGCCGTGCGCTTCACCATCGAGCGAATCCGGACGCTGGTGCTGGTGGCAGCCGCGCTGCTGCTGGTAGCGCTGGGAGCGTTCCTGGTGCGCGCCAAGTGGAAGAACCTCCTGAGCCGGCGCGACCTGCCGCAGCGGCTGGGCCTGGGTATCACGGAAGAGTCGAACGGCTACAGCTACTCGCACAATCTCGGCGCACATTCCAAGTTCAAGATTCATGCTTCGAAGGCCGTGCAGCTGAAGAACGATCACATCGAGCTGCACGACGTAGAGATCGAAATCTACGGCGGGGACGGCACTCAGACCGACAAGATTGCGGGCGACGAGTTCGAATACGACCAGAAGAGCGGAATCGCATCCGCGCAGGGGCTCGTGGAAATGATTTTGACGCGGCCGCCGGCGCCGGCCGGTGGCGGCAAGAAGGTCGAGCGCTCGCACAGGGCGGCGGGTCCGGCCGGCGATTCCGGCCAGGTTCAGGTGAAGACCAGCGGAGTGACGTTCGACCGCAACACGGGCGTGGTGACGACGGCGCAGCGCGTGAATTTCTCGACGCTGCAGGGATCCGGGAGCGCGGTGGGCGCCTCGTATGACTCGCAGCGCGGCTACCTGATTCTGGTGCAGGCCGTAGAGCTGACGACGTATCGGGGCGCAGATGAAGTGCATATCCGTGCGCAGCACGCGGAGTTCGATCGCGGCGCGCAACTGTGCTTGCTGCGCGCGGCAACGTTGGACTACCGGGAAGGCCAGGCAGACGCGGCCCAGGCCAGAATCCTCTTTCGCGACGATGGATCGGCAGCGCACCTCGACGCTACAGGCGGCTTTGTGTTGACCACGGCGGCAGGCGGGCGCCTGGCGTCGCCAACTGCGGCCATGGACTTTGACGAGCACAACCAGCCACGCCACGGGCACCTGGAAGGCGGCGTGATTCTGGATTCAAAGCAGGAAGGAGCCTCGGCGCAGGAAGGCCGCACGGTGCATGGCGCCTCACCCACCGCGGAGCTGGATTTCACTGTCCAGGGCCAGTTGCGCCACGCGCACCTGGAACGCGGTGTGACCATGCAGAGCGAGGCATCCAGCCTGGAATCTGCCGGGCAGACGCTACACGTGAGCCGGACTTGGCGCTCACCGGTGGCGGACGTAGACTTCCGGGCGATAAAGGGTGGGGGCGAGAGCGCAGGCAAGACCCAGGTGGAACCGGAAACGATTCGCGGCACGGGCGGGGTGGTGATTACGAGCGAAAGCCGGCTCGGCACTGCCGCGGCAGTGCCCGCAAAGATGATTGCCGATGAGGTGACGGGCACGTTTGGCGCGGGAGCGGCGCTGCGCACACTGGTGGGCACGGGGCACGCGGAGATGGAACAGACCACGGCGACGGGAGCGCAGCAAACGGCTAGCGGCGACCGGCTGGAAGTGAGTTTTGCGCCGCCTGCGGCGCAAAACAGGGAACAGGGATCAGGGAAGAGGGAACAGAAGACGAGCGTGCCGGGGAACGGCGGCGGCGCACAGACGACCGGCGCTCCCGATGTGCAGTCAGCCGAGTTGGATGGACATGTGGTGCTCTTCCAGCAGCCGGCGGCAAAGCCCGGTGCACAGCCGCAACCGCCGCTGCACGCCACGGCCGGCAAAGCGGTGTATGAGGGTGGAGGCGAGTGGCTGCACCTGACACTCAATCCGCGGATCGTAAATGGAGGGCTGGAGCTGACAGCGGACAAGGTGGATGTATCGCGGCAATCGGACGCGGCCTTTGCGCGCGGCAATGTGAAGGCGACCTGGGCTGGCGGAGAGTCGAGCGGTGGCGGAAACCACGGCGGGACAAGTCAGGGCGGCGTGGCGCTGGGCGGCAATGGGCCCGCGCACGTGGTTGCGGCCGAGGCGCAAATGAACCAGTCGACAGGCGAGGCCACATTTCGCGGGCATGCGCGCCTGTGGCAGCAGGCGAATTCCGTGGCCGGGCCGGAGATTGTGCTCAACCAGCAACTGCAAACGCTCACGGCGCGAACGGGCGATGCAAATGATCCGGTGCGGGCGGTGTTGTTGAGCGCAGGCGGCCCTGGAATTGGGATGGGTGCGGGTATCGGAGCGGGGAATGCGCACAGCCAGGGCTCGGCGGGCAACACCGCTGCGAAACCCGCAGCGCCCTCCGTGATTCGCGTGCGCGGAGGCGATCTCAAGTACTCCGCTGCCGAACACCGGGCAGTGATGCAGGGCGGTGTGGCGGGCGCGGTGGTTGCAGAGACAGGAACTGCGACGTCGACCTCCGACACCGTGGAACTGCTTCTGATTCCGGCGGGAAAGGGCGAAAGCGGCGGCGGATCTGTGCAAGGGGGGCAGACACAAGTCGACCGCATGACAGCGACGGGACATGTGGTGCTGACGTCAGAGGGGCGGCGCGGAACCGGAGAACAGCTGGTGTACTCAGGCGTGACGGGGGACTACGTGCTGACCGGCACCGCGGCGGCCCCGCCCCGGATGACTGATCCCGGGCAGGGCAATGTAACCGGAGAAGCTTTGATTTTCCATAGCCGCGATGATAGCGTCAGTATCGAAGGCGGCGGACACCAGACACGAACCGAGACGACCGCGCCGCAAACGCACGGTAGATAGCGGCGGAAGTCTTTGGTGACAGTAGGATTTCAAAAGGAAGCCGTCCCTCAGCGGCTAAAGCCGCCATCTATTTGCGCGAGTTACGGCACGGCTAAAGCCGTGCTCTTTCAAAACGGAGTTTCGCCAGAGGCAGTTAGATAGAAGCGAGCCAGGAACTGAATGGAGACACTGTTTGCCGAGGGAATCGGCAAGAGTTACAAGGGAAGGCAGGTTGTCCGGGGCGTCAACCTGGCCATCTCCCGCGGCGAGGTGGTGGGATTGCTGGGGCCGAACGGCGCCGGCAAGACCACCTGCTTCTACATCATCGTCGGCCTGGTAGCACCGGAGGCCGGGCGCGTGCTGGTGGATGAGAACGACATCACGCGCCTGCCCATGTATCTGCGCGCGCGCAACTATGGCATCAGCTACCTTCCCCAGGAGCCTTCGGTTTTCCGCAAGCTCACCGTGGAAGAGAACATTCTGGCGGTGCTGGAGGCGCAGCCGCTGGGCAACCAGGAACGGCGGACGCGCACCGAAAAACTGATCAACCAGCTCAATCTAGGCCACATCCGCACCACGCGCGGTTACGCACTCTCAGGCGGCGAGCGGCGGCGCGTGGAGATCGCACGGGCGCTCTGCATCCAGCCGAACTTCATCCTGCTGGACGAGCCGTTCAGCGGCATCGACCCCATCGCGGTGCTGGAGTTGCAGAGAATCATCTTCGACCTGAAGGCCAGCGGCATCGGCGTGCTGATTACCGACCACAATGTGCGCGAGACGTTGAGCGTAACCGACCGGGCCTACATTATTGCCGAAGGAAAGATCTTCCGCTCTGGAACACCCCGCGAATTGGGGAACGACGTGGAGGTGCGGCGAATCTACCTGGGCGAGGGATTCTCGCTGGGGTAGAGCTTGTCATTACCTTCCGCAGGCGAAAAAGTCAATAACACGCTCCAGAGCCCGGGAATCACGAAGTAACCACTGCCGTGCACTGTGCACTAGCGCACGAGAGTGGAAGAGAGCTATAAAATTTCATACAGAGATTCCGGAGATGGGCTATGGCCCGATCTGGGACCGGCGGCTCAAAAAATGAGCCGCATCTCCTTTAAGATTTTTCTCACACGGTTCGACTCGTGAGTACACTCGCACTGAGCTGAACGAGGAATGGGCTGCATCGATGGCGCTACTTGAGCCAAGACTGAATCTACGAGTCGCGCAACGCCAGATCCTGACACCGGGTCTGATGCAGATGGTGAGCGTTCTCGCCCTGAACAAGCTCGAGCTGAAGGAGATGATCGATGCGGAGATGGTGGAGAACCCCGTCCTGGAGGAGATTGACGAGACGGTTCCAATGCTGGACCAGGTGGCAGGCCGCGAGGAGCGGCTGGAGCGCGGTGTGGAGGAAACGGCCGCGCCGCCCAAGGACGTCTTCAACGAGATTGATTTTGGTTCCTACTTCCAGGACTATCTTGATCCCGGTTATCGTACGCAGCCGGAGTATGAAGAGAACGAAAAACCCTCGTTTGAGAATTTTCTCTCCCAACCTACAACTCTGTCCGATCACCTGGCGTGGCAGCTGGGAGCTTTGAGCCTGGACGCGCAGCTGGAAGAGGCCGCCGACTTCGTGGTCGGCAATCTGGATGAAGACGGGTACCTGACGGCGAGCGAAGAGGAGTTGGTGACGGCGTTTCGCAGGGCTCCCGAGGGCGCACCGGCGGGAAACGGCCACATGCCGGATGAGGCGGCGACGCTCGATCTGATCCATCGCGCCGCCGACCTGGTGCGGCATCTGGATCCGGCAGGCGTAGGCGCGCGCGATTTGCGGGAGTGCCTGGCCATGCAGATCGCGGCTCAGCAGCAAGAGTTTGGCCAATTGTACGGCGGACCGGTCGAGGCCACCGACATGGACGCGCACGGCAGCTTTCGCGACGCGGCGGAAGCCCGGGTCGAGGAGCGGCGGCGCGCCATGGAGATTGCGGCGCTTATTGTGGAGCATCACTTGCCTCTGCTGCAGAAGCGGGACCAGAAGGACCTGGCGCGCGCGATACAGGTGAAGCCCGAGGAGGCGCATGCGGCGGTGGAGTTCATCCGCACGCTCGATCCGCGCCCGGGACGAATGTACAACCGCGAGCAGACGCGGCTGATCGAGCCGGATGTGTTCTTTGTGAAGCGCGGCGGCGAGTGGGTAGTGTCGATGAACGAGGAGGACCTGCCCAGCCTGCGCCTGAGCCGGCGCTACCGCAGCATGCTGGTCTCCCGGGACACTGACAAAGAAGTGAAAGAGTACGTGAAGGAGCGCTTCCGCTCGGCGCTGCAACTGATGCGCAACATCGCGCAACGCAAAAGCACTATCCTGCGCACGTGCGAAGTGATTGTGCGGCGGCAGCAGGAGTTCCTCGACAAGGGCGTGGAAGGTCTGCGGCCCATGATGATCAAGGAAGTGGCCGAAGAGATCGGGGTGCACCCTTCGACGGTGAGCCGCGCCGTGGCCAACAAGTACGCGCACACACCGCAGGGCGTGCTGGAATTGCGGTTCTTTTTCAGCGAGGGCGCGAATGGCCCCGAAGGCGCGGACACGCCGCTGCTGGTGCTGAAGCGCAAGGTGAAAAAGCTCATCGAAGACGAAGATCCGCGGCACCCGCTGACCGACGACCAGTTGGCAGCGATGCTGCACTCGCAGGGCATCCAGCTCACGCGCCGCACCGTGGCCAAGTACCGCGAAGATATGAATATTCCGTCGACGCATCAGCGGCGAAAGCGCGAGTAGAAGCCGCTTCTGGCTGCCGGCTTATTCATGTTCTCCATGGTCTCAAAGGCGAGACTCTGGGCGCCCAGCTAGTGGCAATTCCTGAAACACAAATTCTGGCTGAAGAACGGCAAGACGTGGTTCTGGAAACGGTCCGCAACAGCACTGGTGTGCGTGCCGTGGTAGGTTTCGAAG
>Ga0074046_10002123_pt1 | contig 17289 bp, 16 predicted proteins | sample BogForMeECP23OM3_FD_94441 | JGI IMG/M metagenome (GOLD analysis project Ga0074046, IMG submission 94441) | Bog forest soil microbial communities from Calvert Island, British Columbia, Canada - Bog Forest MetaG ECP23OM3 | ecosystem: Environmental > Terrestrial > Soil > Wetlands ... | reverse complement strand
GGGGCTGCCGGAGCTGGTCAGTTGAGCCTTCGCATACTCCACGACCGTGTTCGAGCCAGAGTTGGGGACCCAAAGGTTGCCGTTCTTGTCGAACGCGATCTCTCCCGGTTCGTCGAGGCTCGTCCCGCTGCCGTCGTCAGAAATCAGGACGGTGGGCGACTTGGCGCCGCCGCTCGTCAGTTGGCTGGCAGAAAACTCGGCTATCTTGTTATTGCCCGCACTATCTACCCACGCATTCCCGCCTTTGTCGAACGTCACAAAGGATGGGCCATCCAGATCAGCGGAAGTGATGACTATGGCGGGCGTTACATTTCCGCTGCCAGCAGCCAGCTGTGCCTGGGACAGCTGATCGATCGAGGGGCCGAAGTCGTCTACCACCCAGAGGTTACCCTGCTGGTCGAAGTTGCAGCCATCGATACTCTTGAACGTAGACGTACCTGTGATGACCACCGAGGGCGTCGGGCTTGGATTGCTTTTTAGGTTCTTGAGTTGCGCGGCAGTGAATTCCACCACCTCGTCGTTATCGACAACCACCCAAACGTTATTGGACTTGTCGAAGGCAAGTCCTGAAACGTCACCAAACGTGCTCAGATGAATTGGCGACGGCATCCCGCTCTTCTTGAGTTGTCCTGATTTGTATGAATCGATGCCAACGCCGCCGGTGAATGATATCCACAGGTTCGCGCTTCCGCACCATGCGTGCGACGGCGTCCCGCAAATCAGCATTAGGAACGCAATGACCGCTGTCAGAAGACGACCTCGTCCAGTGAGGTCGCGAATCGTCTGCATGTATGCTCCTTCCTCAGAATGCGGACCGGAATGCTCACCGTTTATCTCGCGGGCGCGTGTAAGACAAGTCGAGGATACCAGCCCACAAGGCCGAGCGCGGCTGCGTGGCGGCGGTTCATTTTACTTTTCCTTGAGGCGCGGATCGTCAGTGGAGACGCACTGCGCCTGCTTGTAGAAATTGACGGCGACCTGCTTGTTCTTCGAGTTCGTCAACCGGCGATGCCGATCCAGCACGTGCTCGCATTCGTCCTTGTCGCGATAGGTCGTGGGCCGCTTTATCCATTGGGTGAGCGGCGCATCCACGTTACCCATTGGGTAGTCGCGGCCCGTCGGTGGCAGCATCAGATACCAGCCCACAAGCGCGAGTGCGGCGGCGTGGCGGCGGTTCATTTCGAGAACGATTTAGCAGACAGGCGCTCGAGCGACAAATGGGCGCTCATGGCTGTTGGCCGAACGCGATTGCGCGCGACCGCGCCGCAGGGTCGTCACGGATCGTCACGGGGGAACCGGCGAAGCAAACCGAGGCTCCGCCCACTCGACCTTTCGGAAGGAGTCGACTCGTGGGGCAGGAGGCACGCGCGAGATATTTGAAATGCGCGAACCCCGCGTCGCAATCAGAGCGCGCCCGGAGGGATTCGAACCCCCAACCCTCAGATCCGAAGTCTGATGCTCTATCCAGTTGAGCTACGGGCGCTTGCCTTGACGGACGCTCGAACTCGACGAGTCTAGGCATGCATCCCCGGACGCGCAACCAACGCCGCGAGGCGAGCGCGAGCAATCTTTGAAGCGCTTACGCAGCCGAGAGCACATGCGGTCGCACAGTTTCCGCGCGCCCACTTCGAGCATACAATTCAGCGATGACGCCGCAACTAAAAGCCAAGCCGCACCGAAACCGAAAGAAGATAAATTATAGGGAGTTTCACCGTTTGCTCTCTCAGAACCCCGCGCTGAGCGCAAACGATCTTGCGTTTGGTGCCAAGTTTCTAGAAGACATTGCTGGCGAGGACACGCTGGCTGTCATCATCCGTGCTCACCTCTACGTCGAATCGACACTAAACCAACTGATTGAGGAATGTCTTTTCAGGCCGAAGGCGATGAATGTAGTGCGACTCTCCTATCGTTTCAAAGTCCCTCTTGCAGTTGCACTCGGTATAATACCAGAAGACTTCGGGCCGCCTCTCGATAAACTGCTTGACTTGAGAAACAAGCTGGCTCACCACTTAGACGCTGCTATCAGCGATGCCGATGTGGACAGACTGTTTCAATCCTTCGCTCAGGATGACCGCGAGGCGATGAGCGGCGACAAGCAGCTACAGGAAATTCTTGCGTACATGCACGGCTGTCTGCATGGTCAGCTTAACCGCGTTCGGCAGGCTAGAGCAGAGCAGGAGAAATGAACCCCCGACACGCCGCCGCGCTCGCGCTTGTGGGCTGGTATCTGATGGTGCCGCCATTCAAACCCAACAGCATGCCTCAGCCGTCGTTTACCCTACCTTCCCTTGAGGCGCGGGTTTTGAATATAGACGCCCCATTGTCGAAATGGGAAATTTATGTGGCAAGTGACTCCGCTGACGAATGTGAGGCTGACAAGACTGAAACAGTAAAATTATTGAATCAAAAAACAATTACTGGCAAGGACGGCGCGGTAACGGAGAGGGGGTCCAAAGTGATATTGTTGGCGATTCAACTGAGGCACGCGCAGTGCATCGCGAGCGACGACCCGCGATTGGCGAAGTAGAAGACAAACGCGCGTGAAGCGACGCAGCAGAGGCATACCTGTGGGCGGCGGCAAGCGACGCTTCGGCGATGTCCTTCCATGTTACGTTTGTGGGCATCTCGCGCATACCCGGGACGCGAAGGACATCAAACCTTTGGTGCGCGTTCACACTGACCGCGCGTGTGAAGTGTGCGGTAAGCTGTGCATGACGGAGTATCGCAGGGACAACCCCACTTAATAGGCGTCTGAGATGTGTTCATCGACGATAGACCAGTGGCTTGAATCACGCGTCGTCGTATCCGTAGTTAGCATCGTCGGCACACTCCTCACAGTTTTCGCGAGTGCCTATCTCTCCAGTCTTTATGCAGAGCGCCATCGCCGTTCGGACCGGCGCCTCGCGACCTACGAGGAAGTGACGCGGCTCGCCGCAGAATACGGAGTTCTCCTGTCCACGAATAAAGTGCCCGACGCGCAGTTTCTTGCTCACGCGGTTTGGGTGAATCGCGACGTTCGGGACCGCTTCTCGCCGAAGGCACATGCGGCGTTCCGCGGGATGGAACGACTATTCGCCGCTGGCGGGTTGCCTCAAGGTGTGACCGAACACGATTTCACCCAGGTGAAAGAAGAAGCCTTGAGCGCCCTACGAAGGGAAGTAGGCGGAGGATTGCGGAACTAAACGCCTTTCGATGTCGTCATCGAGCGCGAGCAAGCGAGCGGGCTTGTGATTAGCGACAGACGCGACGAATAGCGCCCCGTGTCGCGCTGCAAGCGACTATCGGTGCAGAGCGAACCAATAGGGTGCCGGATTGTCCAAGGTGCCGCCTTCATTCTTCACTCTGCCTTTTGCCTCTAGACGTTCAAGGCTGTCGGCAACAACCTCGCAATCTAAAGAGAGAGCCTCGGCTAGCTCCGCCGACCGCACGAGGCGGTCACCAGCGCCGGTCATCGGTCGCGAGGCACCCCACAAATCGCGATTCTGGAGGGCTCGAAAGACTTGAGAATCGACCGCGCTGTCGGCCTTAACTCGCCGCGCTTCTTTCAATTCCGTTCGTCGAGCAAGAAACCACGTGACCAAAGCCGCGATGCTCGCAACAACGGTCGGGATGCCCCAACTCTGCCAGCGCTCGATACCCCAACGAAAGAGATTTTCGTCCATGGGCCAAAGACTATGCTGAACTATTTCACAGAACCATCGGCTACCGATTCGACAATCAACAGCCCAATCGCGCGAGCCACTGTGCATCTTCTGATAACCTTTTTGGGTTAGATGCACCGCAATCGAGAGATACGCAGCGCAGCGCGAGAGCGGAAAAGCCTTGAAAACCTTGACTGAAAGCAACCGAGCGCAATCGAGAGCAGACGCGAATTACTATCCGAAGTCTGATGCTCTATCCAGTTGAGCTACGGGCGCTTGGCTTGATGGACGCTCGAACTCGACGAGTCTAGGCACGCCTGCCCCGACGCGCAACCAACGTGGCTGCCGCAATCCGGGACTGTTGACTCGCGCCTGCGCGCATTCAAGAATATGACTGACCGGTCAGTACATGAACAGAACAGGCACAAATTCGGCTGGAATTCCCAATGGACGGCCGATTCACGTTCACGACGAGCAAGCCGCCAAGCGCGAACGTATTCTGGCTGCCGCGCTCAAGCTCTTCGCGCACGAACCGTATCAGGCAGTCACGATGGATCGCGTAGCTGACGCCGCCGGGGTCGCCAAAGGGACGCTCTATCTCTACTTTCCGTCCAAGGACGCGCTCTACCTCGGCGTTCTGAGCGACGGACTGGACACCGCATATCGCACCTATCAAAGCAGCGCCGATCCAAGGCTGCCGGTGGCCGAGCGGCTGCGGCGTTCGATCGAGGTGATGGTGGAGTTTTACGATCAGCGGCGCGATTTTCTTCAGTTCTTCGCCACCGTGGAACCGCGGCTGGCCGAAGAGCGCAATCGGATTATCGAGGCATCGCGCGAGCGCGGCTTCAATTTTTGCGCGTCGTTAATCGAAGAAGGAATCCGCACCGGCGTATTCACGCCGACCGATCCGCGGCTGGCGACGTTTACGATCCAGGGCGCGATTCGATCGCTGCTGTTGTTTTACGGCGCCGGCCGGCCGGTCTCCGAGCTCAGCCGGGAGCTCGGCAACCTGATGCTCAGATCGCTCGGCGCAGACCGCGGGCAAAACTTCAAGCCGGAGCATCCACAATGATTCGAACGATCCTTCGCCGGGCGATTCAGCTGACAATCCTGGCCGGTGTCGCCCTCGGATTTTATTTCTTCGGACGCGCGTACTTGTGGCCGCCCGAGGATCGTTCGGCGGTCGAGACCGTCGGGATGATCGAGGCGCCTGAAGTGAACATCACCAGCCGAATCGCCGGCCGTATCAAGCAACTCGATCTGATCGAGGGCGACCGCGTCAAGAAGGGACAGGTCGTATGCCTGATCGAGGATATCGATCTCAGAAATCAGCTCGCCAAGTCGAAGGCCGATCTCGCTCATGCGCAGGCCAACCTGGCGCAGGCGCGGCGCGACCTGGTGCGCGACGAAGCACTCTCGAAGGAAAACGTGATCGCGGCCAAGGTGCGCGACGACGCGATCACCAGCGTCGAGCAGGACGAGGCCGACGTGCTGAGCGCGCAGGCCAACGCGAAGCTCTACGCCGATCAACTGGTGGACACCGAGATAAAATCCCCGGTCGATGGCGTCGTGGTCAGCAAGGCGCTCGAAGTCGGCGAATGGGTGACGCCGGGCGTGCCGGTTCTGACCGTCGATGATCTCTCGACCATCTGGGCGCGCGTCGATGTCGAAGAGACCGACCTGGGTTCGCTGTACATCGGCAAGTCGGCGCAGGTCGAATTGCCGACGCGACCGCCGCTGATTTTCAGCGGCCGAATCATGGCGATCGGACAGGAAGGCCAGTTCGCAACCGAGCGCGATGTGCGGCGCGGGCGCCAGGATATTCGCACCTTCTACGTCAAGGTCCAGGTGTTGCAGGCCGAAGGCGAACTCAAACCCGGAATGACCGCGCAAGTCAGCTTTCCGCGAACCGATGGAACCAGAGTCACCAGCAATACAGACCAAAGACCTGACTAAGCGCTTCGGCGCTTTCACCGCGGTCGACAAGGTCAGCTTCGAGGTCCGCCGCGGCGAAGTGTTCGGACTGCTCGGGCCCAACGGCGCCGGCAAGACGACGTTAGTGCGGATGCTGACGACGCTGCTGGCGCCCAGCGGCGGGCGTGCAACCGTCGCGGGTTTCGATGTCGCGCGATATCCGCGCCAGGTGCGCGAAAATATCGGCGTCATTCCGCAGGCGCTGACCTCGGATCTCGATCTCACCGGATGGGAGAACGTCGACATCTACGGCGAGTTCTTCGGCCTGTCGCGCCGCGAGCGCCGCGAGCGAGGGCATCGGCTGCTCCATATGGTAGGGCTGAACGAGCGGGCCAACGATCTGGTCGCGACCTACTCGGGCGGGATGCGGCGGCGGCTCGAGATCGCGCGCGGGCTGATTCATTCGCCCGCCGTGCTGTTCCTCGACGAGCCGACCATCGGACTTGACCCGCAAAGCCGGCGCGCGGTGTGGGACCTGCTCGAGGCGCTGCGCAAGGAAAGCGAGATCACCATTTCGCTCACCACGCACTATATGGACGAGGCGGAGTCGCTGTGCGATCGGATCGCAATCGTCGATGCCGGCAAGATAATCGCGCTCGACACGCCGATGGGACTCAAATCGATGGTGCCGGGTGCGGACCGGATCGATCTGGTGGTCGAAAAGAATCCCGACGCGATCGCCGAGATGCTTGGGCAGATGCCGTATCTGCGCGGGGTAAATCGCGACGGCGGCAACCGCCTGCAGCTTTCGACCAACGACGGCGCGCACGCGATTCCGAAAATTCTCGAGGCGGTCGATGGAGCCGGCGGCCGCGTGACCTCGATCACCGTGCAGAAGCTCTCGCTCGAAGACGTCTTCATCCACTTCACCGGACGCACGCTCCGCGATGAGCCGGCCAAGAAAGTCAGCTTGCTGGTCGGAGCCGGGATGCCGCAGCACCGCTGAGGGGGATGCCGATGCTCGGGCTGAAGTTCCTCGCAGTCATGCGGCGCGATCTCAAGAAGCTGATGCGCAATCCGGTCACGCTGCTATCGGTCATCCTGATGCCGATCGTCTATCTCGTGATAATCGGCAATTCATTCCAGGGCCAGCTCAAGCATCTGCCGATTGTCGTCGTCGAACAGGATCACGGACTCTACGCGCGCCGAATCGTCGAACAGTTGCTCGCGCTGCAGGCGGGACCGAAAACGGTGGACATCACCTTCGAGAACGACCCGGGCTATGCGATCGGCCAAGTCCGCGACGGACTCTTCAAAGGCGTGGTGGTGATTCCGCCCGACTTCAGCCACGCGGTCGCCGAAGGCCGCATCGCGCAGATCGGACTGTTCACCGACAACGTCGACGGGGTCAGCTCCGAAACGCTGGAAGCCGTGCTCGACCAGGCGGCCGCAACCGTGAAGGTTGCCTTCGTCACCGCGCGCGAACCCAAGCTCAACGACATCTCACTGCGGCCCAACTGGCTGTTCCCGTACGTGGATTACGATCGATCGCTCATCCCGGGCGTCATCGTAATGGCCATCTTCATGGGGTCGCTGATGTCCGGTGTGTTCAACTGGGTGATGGATCAATTTCTCGGCGTGACGGAGGGCTATCTGGTGACTCCCCTTTCACGCTGGGACATCGCCGGCGGCATACTCGCCAGCGGCGTGGTCGTCACCAGCATCGCCGGTGTGCTGGTGTTGTTTTTGGGCCTGTTGATCACGCGCGGGCGAATCCTCGGCGGACCCATAGCGCTGGCGATGCTGGTGGGAATAATCGTCGTCAGCGCGACCGGACTGCTGGCGATGACGTTTGCGCTGCTGGGACGCGCGGGCCATCCGCGGCTGGTCGGGACGTTCGCGGGATTCCTGAACGTGATTCTGTTTTTTCCGAGCGGCGCGATCTATCCGATTGAAAGTTTTCCGCCCTGGCTGCGAGCCTTCGCGCACTTCAATCCCGAGACCCATTCGGTGAGCGCAATCAAACAGATTCTTTTCAAGGGCGCGGACTTCGCCGCAGTCAGCGGCGACATCGCGTTTCTGCTGGTCTTCATGGTCCTGATGCTGGTGGTCGCCAGCATGTCCTTCAAACGCACCCTGTGATTCCGCCGGCGGCTCTTCACTACGCGAGCGCTTCGCCGATCACGCGCCGAAGCTCGGCTATCGAAACAGGCTTCAGCAGCGAGAGGTGCGCGCCGGCCGCCAGCGCCGCTTCGTGGAGTCCGGGCGTGTTGTGTCCCGACATCACGATGATCGGGGTGACCGGCAACTTCGCGCGCACGCGGCGGACGATCTCGACGCCGCTGTTATCGGGCAGGCTCAAGTCGGTGATCACCAGGTCGGGCGATTCGGCGTCGATCATCTGGATTGCCTGGTTCGCGTCGAATGCGCCGGTGCATCGATAGCCCGAGCGCTCGAGCAGCCGGACGTATGCGTCCACCAGGTCGCGTTCGTCGTCCACGATCAGAATTTTTGCTTGCGCAGCCATAGGCATGGAAAAAAAATCGGTTAACGGCCCGACTGATTGCTTCGCGCGGCCGGGACTTGCGGCGGCGGCGGTTCATCTCCCGCGGGAAGGGCCACGTCCCCCGCTGACGATTCGTCAATCGTCGGCAGCGTTATCATGAAGGTGGCGCCTTTGCCCGCCACCGATTCAACCGCGATACTGCCGCCGTGATCCTGTACGATCCGCTGGCTCAACCACAGACCCAGGCCGGTCCCCTTGGGTTTGGTCGTGAAGAACGGCCGAAACAGCTTCCCGAGCGCGTCGCTCTTGATTCCCGAGCCGTCGTCCGAGACTGACAACTGGAGATAACCGGCGCGTCCCGGAGCCGGCGCAGTCTGGATGCGTATCAGGCGCGCGCCCGCGTCGCGTGCATTCAGTATAAGGTTAATCAGCACCTGCTCCAGACTCGTCCGCTCGGCCATTACCTCCGGCAGCAAGCGATCGAGGTTCGTTTCATATCGGAGCATGCCGCCCCTGGCTTCTGCCCCAACCATCAGCATCGCCTCTTCGACCGCCACGTTTATGTCAATCGCATAACGCACGCCGGGGCGCTGACGGGCGACCGAAAGCATGCTGTGCGAGATGCGGCTGGCGCGTTCGATGTTTTTTTGCAGGACCAGCATGTCCTCGCGCGTCTCGGCGCTGAGATCCTGGTCCGACGCCAGCATCAGCTCGATGCGCGCCGCCATCACGGCCAACGGGTTGTTCAATTCGTGCGCGACTCCGGCCGCCACCGCCGCCAGCGCGTCCACGGTTTCGTTGCGGCGCGCCTCGCGCTCCATCGCAAGGCGCTCGCTGATGTCCGCGACGAACGCGATTATCAGCTCGCCGCGACGCGAATGAACCACATTGAGGCTGATCTCGGCGGGAAATTCGCTGCCGTCTTTTCGGCGTCCCGCAATCTCCATCCCGCGGCCCATCATGCGGGATCTTGGAGCCTTAAAAAATCCGTCGCGATGCGCCTCGTGGCGATAGTGGAAGCGTTGCGGCACCAGGACTTCTATAGGTTGACCGACCAGTTCCGACTCGTCGTAACCAAACAGCTCCTGCCCGCGCGGATTGACCTGACGAATCCTCCCGGCGCCGTCCGCCGAAATGATTCCCTCAACCGACGATTCGAAGTACCCGCGCGCACGCAGGAGCGCTTCCTCTTGCGCCGCATCCAAGATCCGAATCCTCTTGGTGTAGTGGGATACCACTAGGTAGACCAGCAGCGTGTTCACGCATACGTTAAGCGCCCACGAATGCGGCGGTAGCAGCGATAGCACCCGAACGCAGATCGCCAGCCAGACGAAACAGCCGAACACGTAGAAAAGCGCGAGCCCTATCGGGTGACCGCGGTCATTGAACAGACGGTTCAATGCGCATTCTCCGCCGGATTGTTCGAGCCGTCATTGCGAGCCATCAGGCTCGTTACTGTAGTCTTCCGGCGGGCGCCAAGGTAGGAGGCAGCTGGTTCTCCTCTGTCATATATTCACCTTCGAACCGTAACTACCCGCATCCGCGCCGTTTTCATCCGACGATCAAATCGCCAAAAATCGCCCGCGCACGACCGTCCGCGCTAGTGTCAGGTGCTCGCTGCGAGCGGGGGCGGAGGGGACCGATGCGGTCCCTCCAGCCGGTCCTCCTGCCGCGCGCTCGAGCCAACTACCTCGCGAATCGGCTTGCCAATAGGAGTGGTGATATACGCCACGTTGGATACCGCGCCGTGGCCGTCACGCATCGGGAGAATCGTCATCGCCACCGCGATTTCGGCGCCGTCGCTGCGGACCTGAAGGGTTGGAAATCGCGGCACCATTTCTCCGCCGAACGCCCGCTCATGCAGCCGCCGGATTTCGTCGCGCCGCGCAGCCGGCAGCAGAATCTCGTTGGTGCGGCCGACAATCTCGGTGTCTGCATATCCGTATATCTGGCGCGCTGCCGCGTTAGTCGCCGTGATTATCCCGGCGGCGTCCACGCTGTGAATTCCCTCAGGAAGCGCATTGACGATCATCGCCATCAGTTCCTGGGAATCTTCGCGTCGCTTGCTCTCCATCGCCGCTGCGGCCGCCGCCACAAGCTCATCAAAGCCCTCGGGCTTGAGCAGATAGCGATACAAACCGTACTTGAACGCGCTCGCCATCACCTCTTCGCCGCCGTTGCCGGTCAGCATGATTACCCGAGTCCGCGGCCATCGCTCTCGCACGCGCTGAAGGACCGACAACCCGTCAATCCAACCTAGCCAATAATCCGTGACCACGACATCGCAGCCGCCGCGCTTGAGGTGCTCATTGAACTGAAGCGGACCGTCGGGGGCCAAAATCTGCGCGCTCGGGAAGGCGCGCCGGAGCCGGGCCTGGATGAGCATCCGCTCCGTGGGGTTGTCTTCTACGACCAACAAGTCCATTCGAAAAAAAGCCTCGCGCCTGACATCGCGCTATTGCACGTCACAACAGAGCAATCACTATGCCGACCTGGATGGATTACGTGACCGTTGAGAATACTCACGAGATGGCTGGAGATTGGGATCGAAGGGCCGCGGGAAGTGCCCCATCGTCAATCGATTGTTCTGCAAGTGACGCAGATGCGTCCCGCGATGAGACACCTTCGAGCCTCTCCCCCCCCTTTCCTCATCGCTGTGGCGATCTTGGACCCAGCCAAACCCCTATCGCCGGCCGATTCAGACGCGCTTTCTATCCAAGATAAGTTTGTTTGAGAAAATCCAGATTCTTGTGGAACTGCTCGTGCCTGCCTGCGCCGATGCGCTCGATTTCCAGCCGCTCGAATTCCTCCAGCAGCCGCCGCTGGCTGTCGGCCGACAGGCGCGCCTCGGCCATCGGAAAGAGGACGTTGTTTTCCTTGAATATGTGCGCATTCAAAAACGCGCCGTAGTCGCGCGCGCTCGCAATCACCACGGTCGTGGCCGCGCGATCACCCGAGCGATGTTTTTGCCACGCGGCGGCCATTTGCCGGATGAGGGCGCGGCCGTGCTCATGCTCGCTCAACATCACGCCGATCGGCCCGCCGTTCCTGGGGATGCCGGCCGCTTCGAGGGCGGGGAAGAGAAATTGCTCCTCCTTGCCGTGATGGCATTGGTCGGCAAAGACCTGGATGAACTCCAGCACCTGGCCGAAATGCTCCGGATTGACCTCCCCGCCGTTGTCAAGCCGCTGGCATAATTTCTCGAGAATCGAGAGGCCCAGCGTTATCGCTTCGTGCTCGTGGCGCAATTGCTCGGTCGCGGTCATGTGCGTTCTCCTTGTCTGGGCGATGTAGCTGGTGGTCGTCTCAACCGGAAATTTCCATTTTGAATTCCGATTCAGACTCCCATCAACACCAGACGGCTTGCAAATGCGCCGCGCATCCGGCGCGCACCTGACCCGTTGCGATGCCCTGGAAAGCCTTTGAACTAAACTCCGGGCTCAAACTTCGCATTTGCGGCCGGCTTCTCTCGGTGCCACTCTGAACGGTGATTCAAAACGGAAATTCCGGATTGAGGGGTTTGCTAACAAACTTTTTGGAGCGAAAGATGAGGAAAAAATTGTTCGCGGAAGTTGCTGGACGCCTCCGCGTCGTCGGTCTCGGTGTTGCCATTGCGCTTTGCGCCCCTTCCTCCCTCGCCATGGCCAATGGGACGCCACCCCCCGAAAGCGTTGCAACCGATCAGACCAGTGCCCAGGAGGTTGTCGCATACCCTCAGCCGCCTGCGGGCTTTAATCCGCTTTCGGCATCGGATGCGGAGATCGAGCAATACGGATTTCCGCCCCGCCCCGATGCTCAGAGCGCGCCTGACCAGTACGCCCATTGGAAAAAGCTGGTCTCGGTGCCGCGCGTCGCAAATTCGAAGTTACAGCAAACGACCATCTACAATGGTCCCGCTCAAGGTGTGTTGGCCGGCGAAACCCTTAATGGTGGCGCCGTTTCCGCGACCAGCGATAATTGGAGCGGCTATGCCGTGGCCGGAAAAAATGGCACGTTCACTAAAAATGGCAGTGCCATTTATGCTGAATGGGTTGTGCCAGTCGCCCAGCAAGCCTTTGGCGTCTGCAATGGCGGTTGGGATTACTCTTCGCAATGGATCGGTTTCGACGGCTTTAATTCGGGCGACGTCCTACAGGCCGGTACCGAGGTGGACGCGTTCTGCTCAGGTTCAACCAGCACCTTTTACTCAGCCTGGATCGAATGGTACCCATTCTCCGAGAGTAGGGTAAGCACACCAGCCGTCGAACCAGGCAACCTGATGGGCTCGGAGGTTTGGTACACGACCGCGGCGCTAAACGGGCACGCCTACATCGCCAACTACACACTTAATCAATCCGCTACGTACGCGTTTAGCCCACCGTCGACCATCACCTACGTTGGCAATTCCGCGGAGTGGATCGAGGAACGGCCGGGGGTTGGCGGCGGCCTCGCGGATTTGACCAACTATGTGGCCGACCAGTTTAATTTTGACTACGCTAACAATACAAAAAGTAATTTCTACCCCAGCAAGAGCTCCGGTGGTACAAAAAGGTATGCCCTAAGCATGATATGCCCACCGTGGTCGACTTCGGCCTGCTCGTCGACAACGGTAATATCGGTCCCTGATCTCTCCGGCGTGGACACCTTGTGGTTTTATGATGAGGGACCGGCTTACGGGTCCGGCTTACCGGGACGGTGAAGAACACCCGGGGCCGGGCACGAACCCCGCGTGTCTTGATGCTGCTCTATTTCCCTCCAAAATGTTGGTTGATCAAATCTTTAATCCTGAATTTCCATTTTGTAACCGCTTCAGAGAAAAAATTTGTTCGCCGAAGTTGCTGGATTTTCTCCCGCCCGTCCTCCCTCCCGACAAGATAAGTTTGTTTGAGAAAATCCAAAGTCTTGTCGAACTGCTCGTGCCCGCCTGCGCCGATACACTCGATTTCGAGCCGCTTGAATTCCTCCAGCAGCCGCCGCTGGCTGTCGGCCGACAGGCGCGCCTCGGCCATCGGAAAGAGGACGTCGTTTTCCTTGGATATGTGCGCATTCAAAAACGCGCTGTAGGCTCGCGCGCTCTTAATCACCGCGGCCGCGGCCGCGTGATCGCCCGAGCGGTGTTTTTGCCACGCGGCGGCCATTTGCCGGATGAGGATGCGGCAGTGCTCATGCTCGCCCATCACGTCGAGCATCCGGTCGGCGTTGGGGATGCCCGCCGCTTCGAGGGCGGGAAATAGAAATTCCTCCTCCTTGCCATGGTGGCATAGGTCGCCGAAGACATGGATGAACTCCAGCACCTGGCCGAAGTGCTCCGGATTGACCTCTTCGCCGCTGGCAAGCCGCTGGCATAGTTTCTCGAGAATCGAGAGGGCCAGCGTCATCGCTTCGTGCTCGTCGCGCAATTGCTCGGTTGCTGTCATGTGGGTTTTCTTTGTCCGGGCGATGTAGCTGGTGGCCGCCTCAACCGGAATTTCGATTTCGAATCCTGCTTCAGACTCCCATCAACACCAGGCGGCTTGCAAACGCGCCGCGCCTGCGGCGGATAACTGGCCCGTTGCGATGCCCTGGGATGCTTTTGAGCTCAAAAACGTTGCTTTTGCAAACTGCGTGTCTTGATGCCACTCTGAGTGGGTTTCTAATGGAGGCGCAGCGCAACGTATGGGAAGGATGAAGTCGAAGATTCGCTCAGTAGCCGTGGCAGTAATTTGCGCGCTGGCTACCGCGACTTTCGCCGGCGGCGCCAATGCGGCGGCCGGCTCGGTCAAAATTTTGGGCAATCATCCCGCCCCGGCAGCCGAGCTCGCGGGTCAGGGGCCGGTCGCTTCGGATCGTCGCCTCGGCATGCAGCTTACGCTCGCGCTGCATAACCGCGCCGATCTCGATCGCCTGCTGGCCGCGCAGCAGAACCCGTCATCGCCGCAGTATCACCATTGGATCTCCACCGCGGAGTTCGATGCGCGTTTCGGCCCGGCCGACGCTGACGTTCAAAAGGTCTCGAGCTGGCTTGCGCAGAGCGGATTCACCGTTGATTTTGCCAGCGCGCGAACCCGCACGATCAAGTTTCACGCTACCGCCGCTGTCGCGCAGAAAACATTCGGGGTGAGCATCGCGGCCAGCTCGGATAAAAAATATTTCGCCAATCTCGAAGACCCCGCCGTGCCGGCGGACATCGCGCCACTCGTCGCCAACATCCGCGGGCTCTCGAACACCCATGCCTCGCTTGCCGCGGTGAACACCTCGGAGCTCAAACCCGCCACCGCGGCCGCGTCGCCTGAGGTCAAGTTTGGCAAGTTCAAGCATTTCGGTCCCAACGATCTCTATGCCTTTTATGACGAGACCCCCCTGCTGACGGATGGGGTCAATGGCGCCGGCGCCGACTGCATCGCGATACTGGAGGATTCAGACTTCGACTCGGAATCGGTGGCGGATTTCAATAGTGAATTTGGGCTGCCGCCCGTGTCACTTTCCGCGGTGTATGCTGACGGATCGGCCCCGGGAGAGAATGGCGATTACATTGAATCGGAGCTCGACGCCCAGTATGGTCACGCGGCGGCGCCCGGCGCTCCGATTGTCGCCTACATCGGAAACGAATTCGTCGCCGAGTCCGAAGGAAGCGACGCTATACTCGACGCGCTCTCGCGCGCGGTGTCTGACAATTCCTGCGCCGTCATCAGTATCAGCTTCAGCTTTTGCGGCGAGCCAGCATCGCTGTTCACCGGTACGATCGATCCGCTAATGGCCGAGGCCGCGTCGCATAACGTGGGCGTGTACGTCTCATCGGGCGATCAAGGCTCCGCGGCAATCGTCTTCTCCGCCAAGGCCGGCGGTTGCGTGATTGGGAAAGTGCGCGGAGTCAATGAGCTCGCGGCCGATCCGAATGCTACCGGGGTGGGAGGGACCTCCTTCAGTCCCAAATACACCAAGGCCGGCGCCGACGTTGGCAACGTCAAGGAAAAAGTCTGGCATGATATAGGCGCCAGCGGCGGCGGCCAAAGCGCGGTATTTCCCAAGCCGTCGTTCCAATCCAGCGTGATTCCCGCGGACTCGAATCGCGATGTCCCCGACATTTCACTGGCGGCCAGTCCGCTCAAGCCTGGCTTTTTCATAGTCCTGGACGAAGGCGGGGGACCGCTTCTCGAGTGCTGCATCGGCGGCACCAGCCTGAGCGCTCCGTACTGGGCGGGAATCGCAGAGCTGGTCGCTCAGCAGGCCGGAGCTGCGCGAACCGGGAATATCAATGCGAGACTCTACACTCTGGGTGTGCTCGCAAACCCCGCTACGTCAGGACTTCGCGACGTCACCAAGGGCTCAAACGGCTTCCACGGCGTGGCTGGATTCAAGGCGACCGCGGGTTACGACAAGGCGACTGGATGGGGCACGCCGGACATCGCGATCCTGGTGCCGAAGCTGGCTGCCCCCTAGCGCTGCGCGCCAGCACGGCGCTTGGAACTTATCCGCCTTTTAACATTGGATGCAGCTGTCACCTCGGCCCGTGCCAACGGCGCGCGGTTTCTGAATACTGGCCAGCCGTGCCAACGGCCAGGTGTCACCCCGGGCCGTGGCGACGGCAGCGCAGTCTTAAGCCATTGGCAGGGGTCGCGCCCGCCAACGGCGGGCGCGGCATGAAGGAAGAATCACCTGCGCGGTGGGCGGCAGGGGCTGCGGCCCTTGCACCCGCATCGAGAAGACGCGAAAATCTGCGCAGCGCATCTTTTCGCGACTACGCGATGGAAGAGCCCGCGGGGCAGGGCTGAGCCCTGCACCCACCGTTAAGGCCGCGCTCCGTTGTCGCGCGCGGCCTCTTAATACTGGCCAGCCGTGCCAACGGCCAGGGGTCACCCCTGCTACCGCATCTTCTTCTGAACCGCCGCTTTCTTTGCTTTCGGCGGACGCCCGCGGCGGCGCTTCTCGACTCCCGTCGCCTCGAGCTCGTCCTCGTCGGGGCCAAACGCGCTGTCAACTTGCACGTCGTCGTCGGCGGAGCGGACCGGCTCGGCATGCTCTTCGGAGTCATCCGCGCTGCTGAGCTCTTCGGCCCCGGACCATCGCACGGCGAACGGCTTGGCCAATCCACCTTGACCGCTGCGAGCTTCAGTGTTCGCTTCGTTCTGGCAATCGACGCAATATTGCGCGAACGGGATGACCTGGAGCCGCGCCAACGGGATTTCATCGCCGCATCGCGCGCAGGTTCCATAGACTCCCGCTCCCAGCCTGCCGATTGCCGCGTCGATCGCGCTCAGGCGCTCCCGCGCGCGGTCGAACAGCGCCGCATGCGTATCGACTTCGGACAGCGATCGCGCCACGTCCATCTCATCGGCTGGCGGCTGCCCGCCATTGCGGGCCTGTTCACGCATCAATTCCTTCACCCGGGCCAGTGTTTCGGCGCGCTCTTTGGCCAGCAGGTGCTTGAGCGCGTCGATCCGCCGTCGCCCGGTTCCGCCGGTGTTAACTGCGGCTGCCATCTTGGTCTTCTGCCTCTTGCGAGTCTTAGTCGGTCGGGTTTTAGGTCGAGTTTTCATAAATAAGGACCGTTCGCGCGCATCGATACGTATTCTAATATGCGCATTGATCGTGCCTCGCGCCACTTTAGAAAAAACGAGCGAACTCAATAGTCTTGCTGAGCACCGTCCGAGTCCAGTTGTTCCTTATACGGAAATTACTCCAGATTGGTTGCCTCACCGGGAGTTGCCGCTCCCGGACGGCGGCATTCTAACCGGATCGGGCGGGACGCGCGAGAGCCTCGGACACGATTGAACCCCCACCCCGGCCGGATTTCATTGCACAGTAACAATTGCAGTGCTGCCTAATAATTAAGCAGCACCCGGCGTCTTCGTCATCGGAAAATCTCCAAATTCCCGACTCATTTTGATTTTAGCACGCTTAGATTGGCTGGCACAGGCCATGCTCTCCTCTCAGCAATTCCGCTTCGGCTCAGAGGAGGTCCAATTAGCATGTACGCATCTGCTTCAGAACAGGTTCAACACGGACCTTCGAATCAGAACCGGGTTGTCGACGAGTGCGCCGGGCCGGATCCATGGCTGAGCGCACGCTTCGAGCCGGATTTTCTGGTGCCGGTTCAGTTTTTTGATTTGACCCGTCGGAGATCGACGCTCGACGGCGAGACGCGACTGGTTTTCGCGGTGCTGGAAGACGCGGTCCGATGCTACGTGAAGACGGTGGGCGCGGCGCGGCGATGCGACCGCGAGCAATTCGACGAGGTTGCGCGATGGTTCCATGCGGAAGCGGGAATCC
>Ga0074046_10002122_pt1 | contig 17298 bp, 15 predicted proteins | sample BogForMeECP23OM3_FD_94441 | JGI IMG/M metagenome (GOLD analysis project Ga0074046, IMG submission 94441) | Bog forest soil microbial communities from Calvert Island, British Columbia, Canada - Bog Forest MetaG ECP23OM3 | ecosystem: Environmental > Terrestrial > Soil > Wetlands ... | reverse complement strand
TTTTTCCGCGGAGCGCAGCTCGAATCGTCCTTCTTGATTTGTTTTACCTTCGGCCAATTTCTTGGGCGCATTTGCGCTAGCTTCCCACAGAGTGACCGTGGAGTTAGCAATCGGGGCTCCCCCGCCCAGCACTTGCCCACTGATGTTATCCGCCGCCTTCGTCAAATCGGCGAAGAACATAGCGGCGACCGAGAGAACGACTACCCAACCGAATCGAATCCAAGTGAAAATATTCATCTTTCCCTCCGTGGTGAACGCAGGCACGTACCGCGTACCTTATTGAATAACGTTGCGGCATCAATTGCTCTAAAGGCGTGTGCGTACTCCAACGCGTCGGATTACCGGACTCCGCCATAAACAGGAACTAGCTGTCAGAGGCAGGCTCAAACTCAATCAATGAGTTCGTTTGCGCCCTCTTGCTCATCGAGTTGCTTCTGTTCTTCTGGAGTGAGTGCGGCCTCAGCGAGCCTGACCACCACCTTATTGAGCTTGCCCGTAAACTTGAATGGCACATGGTAGTCTTCGCTTACGGGTGTACCGGTATCTTCACCAATGTCGAGGGTCTCGTCCGCCGAGACGCGGAACGGAATAGTTCGCGTCAGCTTCTGTTCTGCAACTTTCTTTCCGTCCACGGTTAACGTAGCGAGTCCACCCTTGCCAATCCCTCCACCGTCGTACTTGAAATAAAGTTCGATGGTGTGTTTCCCGGGAGCCAAGGCTTCCTTCGCGTCAATGGAGGTTCGTTCAACACCAACCAGGTTGTAGTAGAAGACGGGCTTGCCTTTGAGTAGGTAAAGCCCAAGGCCGCTGAACCGGCCACCCTGAGTCAGTAGCATGCCTTCGGCGCCACCTGCTGGGATCTCCACATCGGCCATAATGCGAAAGGACTTGTTCTTGAAATCCGGTGCGCTTCCTTCGGGGATACGGACCATGCCGGGAAAGTAGGTGAACTCGGAACGGCCGCGAGTCAGACTGGGGCGAAGGCTGACGTCGAACCGTTCGACCTTACTATTGTCGATAGGCAACACGTTATACTTGCCCGCTTCAGCAAAAAAGAGATCCTGAAGCTGACGAAGTTTCTTGGGCTCCTGCGCGGCGAGGTCATTGGCTTCGCTGAAGTCCTTTTCGACGTTGTACAGCTCCCACTTGTAATCGTCCACAGGCACACCGGTGCCCATGACCCAGGGAAGGATGGGGGGAGTGGTGGCGGCCACCCAGCCGTCGTTGTAGATGGCGCGGTTGCCGAACATTTCAAAATACTGTGTGCGATGGACTGACTTGGCTTTTGCATCATCGAAACTGAAAACCATGCTGAAGCCCTCGACGGGTTTCTGTGGGACGCCGTCGAGCATAGATGGTGATTGCACACCAACTGCCTCGAGAATGGTTGGGTAGATGTCGATGACGCTGCTGAACTGCGTCCGGATGCCACCCTTGTCCTTGATGCGTGCAGGCCAGGAGATGACCAATCCGTTGCGCGTACCGCCGAAATGGGACGCGACCTGCTTGGTCCACTGGAAGGGTGTATCCATCGCGTGGGCCCATCCAACGGGATAATGGTTAAAGGTCAACGGCCCTCCAAGATCATCCATGTGGGCCATCACTTGCTTGAAATCCTCCGGGATGCCGTTGAAGATGGACATTTCGTTCAGTAAGCCTTGAGGCGTGCCCTCGGCGCTCGCGCCGTTGTCACCTTGGATATAAATGACCAGAGTGTTGTCCGTTTCTCCCATTTCGTCGATGGCTTCCAAGATGCGGCCCATCTGCGTGTCGCAATAAGAAAGCGCGGCTGCGTACACCTCCATCATGTGCGCGTACACTTTCTTGTGGTCCGTATCGAGAGAATCCCATGCAGGGATTTCCTTTGGCCGAGGAGTGAGTTGTGTATCCGGTGGAACGATGCCTAAGGCCTTTTGGCGAGCCAAAGTTTCTTCACGCATCTTGTCCCAGCCCATGTCGAACTTTCCTTTGTACTTTGCGATCCACTCTTTGGGCGCGTGATGCGGCGCGTGCGCGGTGCCTGGAGCGTAGTACGTGACCCAAGGCTTGTCGGGAGCGACAGCGTGTAGCATCTGAATGCGGGCGATGGCGTGGTCGGCCATATCTTTATCGAAGAAATAATCCGGCTGGTCGTGTGGAGGTTCGATTGGTTTTATGTTCTCAAACAGAGCCGGTGCCCACTGGCTCGTGTCGCCTCCGATGAATCCATAGAAATACTCAAAGCCCAGACCTGTAGGCCACAAATCAAATGGGCCCGCCTGACTGCTGTGCCAGTCCGGGACGTTGTGATTCTTGCCATACCAAGCGGTGTTATAGCCATTCTGGCGCAGCACTTCAGCAAATGTGCCGTTAGTCTTCGGCATAATTGTGTTATAGCCGGGGAAACCCGTTCCGAGTTCCATGATGACGCCGGTGGCGTTGGAGTGGTGGTTCCGCCCTGAAAGCAGTGCCGCGCGCGTAGGGGAGCAGAGCGCTGTGGTGTGGAACTGTGTGTAACGGAGCCCTTGTGCCGCGAGATGGTCCATGGTCGGAGTCGGGATCGGGCCGCCGAAAGTGCTGCTTGCGCCAAATCCTACGTCATCCGTCAGGATAAGCAAAATGTTCGGAGCACCGTTGGGTGCTTTGGTCTCCTGAGGGAAATCCATGGTCGAGTCTTTTGGTGTAAGACCAATGTGTCCCTTAAAGGGCGGTTGCGGGCGCGGCAAAACTTCCTGCGCGCTCGCCGGTAAGATCCCCGACATCGCGAATAGCGTCATCGGCAGCGTCCAAATCGGTATACGCCGGGTCAAGGTCAAGAAGTTCATTTTGTCATCCTTCTTTCTGCTAATCGGTAGGCCGGAGCGAAAGTTCAAGTATGAAAAGACCAAGGAACTTGGCCGGTCGATTGTATCTGTTCTTCAGTCTCCTCAATAGTTTGATCCTCTGTGTACTCGCCAGAAACGGCGTTCGAGGAAATGAGAGCACAACCGATCTTCGCCGAGACCTCGCTTCCCACATCAGGGCTTCTCGCTCGTCTCGCCAAATTTACAGGAGAGATGCCATCGCCGCGCCGGGGACTCAACGTGAGCGTGACCACGAGCGCTCCGCGCTCTACATGTGTTGGTAATTGCTGTTTTGGATTTCGATCGTGAGTTGCTTACTCACTCCATTAATGGTTTCGGCAGTTACGTGATTTGGGCCGTTGGGTATCTTGCTAAATTGCACATTCACGTTCACGGCATCACTGGGATCACTTAGGTAGGTCGAAATCGATAAGCTCATCAGGGCTTTCTGCTCCTTGTTCATCACCAAGGTCATGTTGTCGCCTTGCTTCACGTAATTGGAGATCACCAGGCGATATTCTCCCGGTGCGCCGCCCACTGGTCCTATCATCACGTTTCCCTGTTGATAGGCCTGCTGAAGCATCTCTTTCTCCGGAGGAACGTACTGTTGCACCAAGCTCTTAATTTGGTCTCCGTATTCCTTGTACTCTTCTGTCTTCTTTTCGATGATCCGACCCCGCAGCCCACGCCGCTGGCGCTCATTGTCAGAAACTGAGCTTGGGTCGACAGGCGTTTTTTGTGGTTTTCCATCAGAGCCGAGCTGCACGTTATACAGTTCTTCCTTTTTCTGTTCGCCCTTGATACTGATGATGTCCTGCTCCATCCACGTGTACTGCGCTAGCAACATTTTGTTCACAGCCACGGAGTCCTTTACTTCGGCCAACTTCTGTTGCATTTCAGGGCTTTGCGCTCTTAGGCTGGGCACAATCAAGGCGACTAATGCTAGAACCCCCACTCCGAACAACGCGCCGAGATTTCCTTGCTGTTTTGCGTTTTTCATATTCCTCCTTAAGAAAAATATACTTTGCGACCTGGTTTGCGAACGGTCAACAAGACTTCAGGCAGGTTTCCTACCACCCGCTCTTTTTTTGTTGATTCGGTGGGAAGTTTTTCAGCAGCTTGGCCACTGCTTTGTTCAGCTTATTCATGTCCTTCTGCTGGTTCCCGCTCGGATCTAGCGTCTGCGCCGCCGAACCGCGCCATAACAATTCCTGTGATGTTGGGTTATAGAAATCCACGGCGAGCGTTCCATTGTCGATTGTGGAACTCGTTGCTGACCCCATTCCTCCCCAACGCAGTCCGCCTCCCATTCCCCAGGCATTCCATTGCCGTTGCTGCTGGATGAAGCATTGATAGCCAACATACAAGTCGGCCTTGGCGTCACCCGCGACCATCGTGAAACCCTTCCCCGCAAGCACGTTATTTACCGCCTGCTTGATTTCCTGGTCGACGATCTGGTTTGGATGAACCCCACCCGGAATTTCCACCCACTTGTACGTGTGGAATGTGGAGAAGTTCACTCCGGGCATGAAGTTGTACGTCACTTGCTGTGCGGCAGCGGATCCCGCTAACAACAGCGTGAACACTGCCATCGCCAACGCCACAAAAACAAACCGGACATTCACTTTCTTTAGCATCGCCTTCTCCTTCCCAATCGTTCTTGGTTTGTGCCTTACCTTGTCTACTCAGATAGTGTGTTTCTCGTTTGGACAGCCAATGAGAGCCGATTTTGTTCCTGATGCTATCGCGCCAAATCTCTCGGTTGTATTTCGTTCTCCTGAATTCTCGTTGCCGCACTCATGTCTTGCCGTTTGCAAGACTCGGGAGGAGGGGCGGATCGCCCAAGTCCTGCAGACTACGCCGGGGCCAGATCGGTTTAACCCGATCGTTACTAAAACCGGAACTGGATACCGGCCTGGTAACGGAAATTGCTCTGGTTGTTGTTACCCCCAGTGAAGGCAGTGCCAAACCGGGTGAGGAGATAATCAAACTCCTACTGGACGAATGGCGATCTTAGGGGTAACCGGAATGTCGATGCCGCCGCCGATGATGAAATCGAAAGCGTTGTTGCTGGGAGACTTGCTGGCGCAGCTTCCACCGCAGTTGTTGTATAGATTGCCGTAAAAATTGCTGTGAGCGCCGCCGAACATGGTCTCAACAAACGGCTCGAAATGCGAAGTGCGGAATTTGACGATAGGGCCAACGTTGTAGGTAAACAGGTTGCCAGAAACAGAGACTACACCCTCGCCAGTATTAATGCTGTGGGTATAGCTGCCGTATCCTTCAAATTCTGCGACGAAGCCGATGTACTTGCTGAAATAGAATGCTCCTGATCCCCCACCACCGTTCAATGAGAAAGTCGGGATGATGTTGTTGTTTTGCGGATTAGCGTGAATGTAGGAATAGTTGCCGGTAACCTCGATCTTATGATCGTCTTGCGCAAAACCTACACTGCACACCAGCAATGCAACCGCAAACAGAATTGAAAATCGAACTTTCATTTCATTCTCCCGTTAGAGTTTGGTCTGACTCGCTCAACAGCTACACTACGTCTCTCCACTCGTGCACTTTGAAACACCTCTCCCTTTCACCCGACAGTCGTTCTGCGTCAGAATTACAGGACTAAATTCCCCAAAGCTGATGGAGCGGAGGCACGGTTAGAATCGCTTTAATCTCCTGCAGCCAGTCCTTTGTTCACCAGTACCTTCACGTCGACGCGACGGTTCAGAGCGCGCCCTTGGGGATCAGAATTTGCTGCTGCAGGATGTGTCGCGCCGTATCCAGCGGGAGCAACGATTCGACGCATAGGAATATTTCCCTTTTGAAGGAGATAGTTGGCGACGGCTGCGGCGCGGTCTTCGCTGAGTTTCTGGTTGAGCTGTTTTGTTCCCGTGCTGGAGGCGTAGCCAGCTATTTCGATTAAGTAGCCCTCGGCACCCTTGGTCGCAGCGGCAAGAACATCGAGATCGGCCTTGGCAGCGTTATCCAGAGTCGCCTTATCGCTGGGGAAGTAGATGCCAGCTTCAGCCACAGTCTTATAGTCATCCAAGTCCGAAACACGCTTGTTGACAGTCTGGATCGCAGCCGCGTCCATCACGGCCACATCACCGGCTGCCACAGCGGCAGTGCCAGCTTGATTCGCCGAGGTCTGCGCCTGATTTGCCGATGACTGTGCCTGGTTTGCAGAAGTTTGAGCTTGCCCTGCTGCGGCTACGCCCTGGTTTGCCGTGGATTGCGCTTTCCCTGCAGCAGCCTTGTTGGTCATGATCTGCTGCTCCTCGGCGACTTCAACAGCAAATTCATCAGGAATGAAGGTGATCTTGCTGGCTACGAGTTGCCCCTTTGCATTGCCAACGCCTTCAGCATCAATGGTCAACCCCGGCACCATCGCCGTAACATCCATATCTTTGTGCCGGAAGAATTCGATCTTCCCCTTCTTCCGTTCGATCTTGGTATTGTCGGAGATGCCCACGACAACAAGTTGTCCCGTCTTCTTGTCTTTAACCTGTACCAAGTCCCCGCTGCGGGCGACAATCGTCCCGCTGACTTTGGATTTTTCGTCGGGTTTAATCTGTGGTGTACGCGCCGCCGCATAGCTGAGACATAGAACTGTTGCCACTGCCAGAAATGCAAATACGACTCGTGTTACTCGCTTTCCCGTTCTAGTGATCATGAAATCTCTCTCCTCTAGATTCTGCAATGCACATCGATTGAAGCTGGTGATGAGAATCTGAACGTTGCACACAAGAAGCAGGCCTACTGCCATTCTCAGGATTTGGGAAGTCCAGCTTCGAGTTGCCTGAAACCAAATAGACTTAAGAGAGATTCTTGAAAATTTCGCAGTACTAGGAGCAGTCTCCAAAAGGGCGACATTTCGCCCGGAGGACCGAATCTCGTCTTGTTACCCTCGAACTCGATTGTGATCTATGTCACATTGCTACGAGACTTGCCGTAGTAGTTTGTGTCCGTACATTGCGCAAGGTTGCCTCGAAACGCCCACCGAGAAGCAGCTGTTCGCCCCAAGAATTCCTATGTCTGATACCATTTTGAACGAACCCCTACTGATGACAGGCGCAGAGTTAGGTGAACAGCTAAGCTTTGAAACGCTTCTCGCTGATGTCTCAGCAAGTTTCGTAAACCTGCCTGCGGATCAGATCGATGACAACATCGAGAATGCCCAGCGAAGAATCTGTGAATGCCTAGATATTGATCATGCCAGTCTCTGGCAGAGTTCCCAAAGTGAGCCGGGGATTCTGCTTTTGACCCATCTTTGTAGGGATACTAACTTACCTCCCCCGCTGGATCGAATGGATGGGGGGGCATACTTTCCATGGGTTTACGGGAAAATCCGAAGCAAGGAAATTGCCTGCTACCAAGATACCTCGGAGGCTCCACCGGAAGCAGCGATCGACAAGCAGACCTGGCAGGCTTACGGCATCAAGTCAACACTCGTGTTTCCGCTTTGGACTGGGGATGGTCCTGTCTTCGGAGTGCTGAGCTTTGATTCAACAACACGGCCGCGGAAATATTCAGAAACTCTTGTTAAGCGGCTCCAACTTCTCGCCCAGGTATTTGCAAACGCCATTGCTCGGAAGCAAATCGAGCAGGCTTTGATCGGGAGTGAGATGCGACTTAGACTGGCGGCCGGTGCCGCCAAAGCAGGTCTATGGACTTTGAAAGCTGACTCTGGTCAGCTTTGGGCGACGGACGAAACCAAGGCACTCTTCGGCTTTGAGCCGACAGAGGAACTCACACTCAACAAATTATTGGAATTGGTTCATGTGGAGGATCGGGAGTTGGTCCGAAAGACCATCGAGAAGGCTTTGCACTCCGGCGAAGAAGAAAGCGTGGAGTACCGGATCAATCGCCGAGATATTGGGGTGCGCTGGATCTCTTCCCGTGGCCGTTGTTCCACGCTGGTGTACGGGGAGCCATACCTATTAATGGGTGTATCGTTCGACGTAACGGAGCAAAAGCAACACGAGGAAATTCGGGTCAGATACTCTGCCATCGTCGAATCGTGCAACGAAGCGATCGTTTCTATGGACGTGCAAGGCCTCATCCTGGGCTGGAACCCTGCTTCCGAATTGCTTTACGGCTACTCTGTAGAAGAAGCGATTGGCCAGAAGATCGACTTCGTGATTCCCAGCGAACTCCGAGACGAAGAAGCAAGTATGCTCGCGCGAATTGTAGCGGGTGAACGCATCGACCGCTCAGAGATCGTTCGCGTTAAGAAGGATGGTAGAAGAATCGATGTCTCGCTAAGCCTATCCCCGATAAAAGACTCGATTGGGCGGATCGTCGGCGTTTCAAACATAGCACTCGATATTTCGGAAGCGAAGCAGGTTCAAAAGGAACTCCTGAAATCGTACGTAGAAATCCGACAACTAAAGGAAAAGCTTCAGGCTGAGAGTGTTTATCTGCAGGAGGAGATCAAGCTCAGTGGCCGCTATCAGGAAATTGTGGGCCAAAGCAAGGCCCTCCAACAGGTCCTCAGTAAGGTCGAGCAGGTCGCGGGCACAGATTCGATTGTCCTGATCACGGGTGAAAGTGGCACAGGCAAAGAACTCGTGGCCCGTGCCATCCATGCTCAAAGTAGGCGCAAGGACCAGGTGATGGTGAAAGTCGATTGCGCGTCTCTGCCGCCGACGCTCATCGAGAGCGAGCTCTTTGGCCGTGAGAGAGGCGCCTATACGGGAGCCCTCACGAAACAGATTGGCCGTGTTGAGACCGCAAACGGTTCCACCCTTTTTCTCGATGAACTCGGGGAACTGGGAGTAGACGTGCAGGCGAAGCTGCTGCGTGTCGTGCAGGATGGCGAATTTGAGCGTCTGGGAACTGCAAAAACAGCTCACGTCAACGTCCGAATCATCGCGGCCACGCACCGCAATCTTGCAGAACGGGTGAAGAATGGAACTTTTCGTGAAGATTTACTCTATCGGCTGAATGTATTTCCGATTCACGTGCCCCCGCTACGTGAGCGCCCCGAGGACATCCCGTTGCTCGTGGCGGCATTCCTTCGAGAGTTCGAAAAGAAAATGGGCAAGAAGATTCCCATCGTACCAAGCAGGGTGATGGATGAATTGAGACTTTACCCATGGCCTGGCAACGTTCGGGAATTGCGGAATGTTATCGAGCGAGCGGTCATTATAACTAAGGGCCAAAGGTTGAATCTTCAACTTCCCAAAGCATTGAACGTTGTCACTACACGCACGCTGAAAGAAGCGGAGACCCAGCACATTCTGTCCACGCTCGAGAAGACTAGCTGGCAGATTAAAGGACTGGCAGGCGCTGCGATGACACTTGGAATGAAACCGTCCACCCTTTTCTCCACGATGCGGCGCTTGCACATCCACAAGCCTCACAGAAAGGGCGAAATGTCGTCCTGAGGGCGAAATGTCGCCCTTCGAATTTCGCTCCTAGCTCTTCCATCCTGCGTTGGCTCCCCATCAACAACATTTGCTTTCAATCGGCTACGCGAATGGACATGGTGTCTGCAGCGACGGGGGCAAAATTGCACTTCGGTTCAACGGAGAGTTCCTCGAAAATTAATCCCGTCCAGGGCCCTCCGGTCAGGAGAAATCATGGTCGTTTCTCTCATTGAGCTAAAACCTTCTCCTGGTAAGCGGGCGGAAATCCTCGAACTGTTGCGATATTCATCCGAGCATTTGGAAGCAAAGCCAGGATGTCTGAGTTCCGGAGTGTACGAAGAGACCGATGGGGAGCAGACCATCCTTTATGTAGAGCGATGGAGCAGAGAGGAAGATTTGCGTCGCCATGTTCAGTCCAATCTCTATCTGGGAGTCCTGAATGCCCTAGATCTGGCCATGGACCGACGGGAAGTCAACTTCTACGAGATTTCGGATACAAAGTCCATGGAGTTTATCGTCGCAGTGAGGAAATAAATCGAAAAATAGTTCTGCCTTAATCTCCGGTTCGGTCTCGGCCAAATAGAGTGAAATCGATGTGGCGTCTTCAACTGTCGTCTAAAAATGAAGGAATTATGCATTCTAAGTTGGCAATGACGAAGTACAACGCAGACGGGTCGCTGACGCTGTACTTCAGGCACGACTCGCCGGGAAAAGACAAGGAGGCTAACTGGTTGCCGGCACCAGAGGGGCCTTTCGTCCTCACTCTGCGCTTGTACTGGCCAAATACCACACCGCCTTCAATCTCGGACGGCACATGGAAACCGCCAGTGGTAATAGTGGCGCCGTAGTTCTTGCAGGAAGCAGAAGGCGAAAACAATTCGAATGACACACCAGGAGGGGGGTCATGAAATACCCAAGAAATTTTTTTATAGCGGTCGCCTTAATCCTTGCTCTTTCCTGCTCGGCGGGCGCAGCAAGATCCCGGGTGGCCTCGGCAGATCGTCAAGCCTGACGGGTAAGCCAGGAACTCGCCTTGATAGGGTGCTTCACGCCACCGAATGAACTCCAACTGCGTTGGTGATCGAAAGGAAGGTCAAATGAATTGCTTCCGCAAGGCAGCAAAAACAGCACTATTAGTTCTAACGATGGGGGCGCTGTTTTCCCTGCCCCGCGCGAGCGCTCAAACTGAACCACCGACACCGAAGAGCACGGACGCGCCGCAGTCAGATGAAACGAACACGGATGGGGGCTGGCACGTAGGAATTACGCCTTATTTGTGGTTTGCCGGCGTTCACGGGACCGCCGGTGCTCTCGGTCATGACGCCTCCGTCCATGCGACCTTCGGCGACATTTTCGACTATCTCAATATTGGTGCGATGGGGGTGGTGGAAACCAGGTACAACCGCGTGCTCATGCCCCTCGATTTTATGTGGATGAAGCTGTCGGACAACAAAGCGATTCCTCTAGATGATCCGGAGGCGGCATCGATTAAGGCAAAGATGACGGAGACCATGTTGGCGCCAAAAATCGGGTATCGAGTGGCGGACGGCAAAAAAGTGAAAGTCGATGCGCTGTTCGGCATCCGCTATTGGCACCTCTCGACAAGCCTTAACCTGCAACCCACTCAGATCGCTGGAGGTTTCTCCCAGTCGGCGAATTGGGTTGATGCCGTCGCCGGGGGAAGAATTACGACAATTCTTTCTCGGAAGGCGTTTGTCACGGTTCTGGGCGATGCGGGTGGAGGCTCTGCGCGCTCAGATTACCAGGTCGCGGGATTCCTCGGTTACCAGATTAGCCGCAGGTGGGTTTTGCTGGCTGGATATCGGTACCTGAGCGTGGACTACCGGCCGAATGGCAGGGCCCAATTCGTATATGACGTAAACATGCCCGGCGTTGTGATCGGCGCAACCTTCAACGCGAAATGATCGGGCTCTGCGTGCCAATTCAGGGATTCGAAGTCAGGTGGGAGCATTCACTGGAATCACTCCTACCATTGATTTATCACAAAGGGAGTTTATTATGCGATATCCAAAGATGAGTTTAGGGATCTTAGCACTCCTCTTCGCGGTTTGCTCCGGCACTTGGGCCCAGGACCCCGGCTGGCCTCGGCAGATCGTCAAGCCTGGCGGAACGCTGGTGATTTATCAGCCCCAAATCGATGACTGGAATAATTTCACGAACATTACCTGGCGTCAGGCATTTCAACTCACTCCGACTGGCAACAAACAGGTGGTCGGAGCCGTCAGCTTTCAAGGCACTACGAGCGTCGACACCGACACGCATATGGTTCTCTTTTACGACATGCGTGTCTTGAATACCTACTTCCCATCTCTCGATCCGGCCACTACGGCACAAATGGATCAACTTATCAGGACATTCGTCCCGCCCTATATCAATATTTCCCTCGATCGAGTGGTTGCCTATCTCCCCAAACCGCAATCCGTAAAGACCGTCGAGCTCAATAACGCGCCCCCATTAATTTTTGTCAGTTATGCCCCCGCTATCCTTCTAGGTATCGATGGCCAGCCTGTTTTTGCGGACGTGCCGCATACGGATCTGAAATCTGCCGTCAATACCACCTGGCCCTTGTTCCAGGACAAATCCAATTCCCAATACTATCTGCTTGTCAACGACATCTGGCTCGTTGCAGGAGATTTGCAGGGACCATGGTCTCGCACCATGAAGGTCCCAGGTGATTTCAAGAAATTGCCCAACTCCGGAAAGTTCGTTGAAGTTCTAAAGGCCGTTCCTCCTCCTCAGGTCTCCAATCCCATTATCCCGGGAGTCTTCTACGCTACCAGTCCCGCCGAAGTCATTCTCTTCGACGGACAGCCCACCTACACGTCCATTTCTGGCACGCAACTTGTTTTCGCGAGTAACACCAACAGTCCAGTCTTCCTCTACAGTCCAACGCAAACGTATTACTACCTCGCGGCCGGACGCTGGTTTAGCGCGCCAAGTTTGCAAGGCCCCTGGACATTTGCTTCTCTGAGCCTTCCAGTTGATTTTGGAAATATTCCACTGACGAGCCCAGCAAGCGCCATCCTCGCTTCCGTTCCCGGAACCAACGAAGCCAAGGATGCCGTGCTCATCGCACAAATCCCCACAACGATGATTCTGAATCCCACAACCGCGGCAGCGAACGCGAAAGTTACTTATACGGGAGCGCCTCAATTTGCGCCGATTGAGGGCACGACTTTACAGTACGCTACCAACACAGTCGACAAAGTCATTCAAGTCGGGGACATTTACTATCTCTGTTTGCAGGGCGTGTGGTTTATGTCCACAACGCCGCAAGGCCCGTGGACAACGGCTAGTTCTGTGCCGCAGGTGATCTACACGATTCCGCCGAGTTCACCGGTGTACAACGTCACATACGTTACACAGACCACGACCTCCAACGGAAACGTTCAAGCCAGCTATACGGCGGGTTATCTCGGTGCATTTGTCATGGGAGCAGCAGTGGGCGCTATCGTCTGCAACGGAAGTGGATACTACTATCCGCCCTACATCGGTTATCCCGCTTATGGGTATCCGGTCTACCATCCTTATCCGGCAGCGTATGGTGCCTCACCTTATTACACCAGCCACGGGGCATACGGCTATTCGCAAACTGCTTACGGTGCTTATGGCTCCGCTACGCGCGCGGCGCAGTACAATCCGTACACCGGAACTTATGCACGCGGGGCATCCACTTCCACCGCCTATGGCAAACAAAGCGTAGGCCAAGCTTACAATCCCTACACCGGGACGTATGGCGCGACTCATCAGGGATCCAGCCCCACCGCGCAGTGGGGACAATCCTACGTCTCGCAAGGGAATAAGTCCGCGTACACTCAACACTACTCGACAGCGAGCGGAACTGTTGCCTCCGCCCAAGGCTCTCAGGGCGGCAAGGCCTACGGATCCTCCAGCGCTTTTGGAAATACCTATGCCGGTAAGAATTCCAGCGGCGATATGTACGCCGGCCACGACGGCAACGTGTATCAGAACAGTGGCTCCGGCTGGCAAAAATATGACAACAGCACAAACTCCTGGAATAGCGCGAACACCCAACAGGCTCAACAAGAGGCTCATCAGCAGTCCCAGAATTACCAGCAGCAACATCCGGATAGTCAGGCCAATATGCAACAGCATGAACAAAGCTCCAGTGAGGACCGTTCTTCGGGAAGCTTTGACTCTCAAAGCATGAACTCCGATATGCAAAGCAGAATGAGCGGTGCCTCCTCGAGTGATCACTACAACCAATACCACCCAAGTGGTAGTAGTGGCGGTGGTTGGGGCGGCAGTCACAGTTCGGGCGGATTCGGAGGAGGCGGTAGTAGTTGGGGTGGTGGTGATCGCAGTTGGGGTGGAGGCGGCTGGCATAGGTAATAGCCGCCCGAACAAGCCCTTGTGGAATCAGGTGCAGTAGATTTAGTTCCATGCTTAAGGTGCAATCATAGGAGAAGGAGAGATTGACAGAACAGTTGTTAATGCTGGTGGCGGGGCTTGCGTTTGCGTACTTTCCGATAGCGCAAAGCTCGCATATCGAGAGGTTAATTATTGGTCGAAGCCGCCCCACCATAACCGTGCAGGGTCAGGACATGGGAAACGTGATCGTCGTCCTTTCGGACAATATTCAGGTCATTACGCCGGAAGCATTCTCGAACTCGTACACGGTTCACGGCTACTCGTTGCCAATTACCGGGGGGATTGGGTTTTAAAGGCGGTGAAGAAAGATGAAAAGCCAAATGACCCGACGTAGCGACCGTGTATTTAGGAGGGATTCCATGCGAATACCTGTCCTCTGCCTTCTAGCGTCCGCTGTGCTCCCTTCATTAATCCGAGCACAGGCTCCGTTTTTTTTGTGATTACGCCAGAACAAAGCACAATTAAGTTCTTCGTGAGTGCGTCGGTGACGATCGAGGGGAAGTTCGAGAAATGGGACGCCACTCTAACATTCAAGTCTCCCGATGTTTCGACAGGTGTTTTAGACATCAAGATTCAGGCAGCCAGTGTGAATACTGGAAGCGGCATGAAGGACAGCAAGCTGAAGAGCAAAGACTTCTTCAACGTCAAGAACGACCCGTTGATCACGTTCATGTCAAAAAAGTTTGTGCAGACCGGTCCGCACACCTTTGAAGTACAGGGAGACTTTACGATACGCGGAGTTACTAAACCCGACAAGCTCACCTTAACGGTTGAGAGAGACGGGACAGCCTCAGGCGATATTAAAGGGACAATGGCCTTCGACCGTAGGGACTACGGGATGGACAGCGGCATTCCTTTTATCAGGATCGCCGACCGCGTCGAGGTAACTTTCGCCCTGGAGGCGAAACGAGTCAGCGGGCTTCCGGTGATCTTTAAGCCATAGCCAGCTTCGTAGAAACGCGGTCACGCCCCAAGGCACTGAGGCAACACAGCAGGCCCTTTACGCCAGCCTAAACATAAGTTTTGTGGACTTATCTCGGTACGCAACGGAGGGTTCGATGAGAAAAAGTGAACGGGTTTCAGTCCTGCTCGGGACGGTGTTAGCGATCATTTCCTTGGTCGGAGCAACTGTTGAATTGCACTCCCAAACACCTGCTGGGCAGACTCTGGATGCTACTGGGCAGGCCGTGTTACGGCGGATCATTGACTCAGCGCAAGATCCAGAACTGCGCTGGCCGGACTTCCAGCCATATCAAACGGAAGTGAAGGATTTCTACGCTCGCACCGGTTCAACGCTGGGGTGGGTGCGGGACCGTAAGCCGACACAAGAAGCGTCAGTCATGATCGGCTTGTTCACTGAGTCAGACCACAAGGGCTTGCTGCCGGAAGACTACGATGCTTCGCGCTGGCCCGCACGTGTCCAGAAACTGCAAGCGTCGCCGAGTGATACCGACCTCGCAAATTTCGATGCGGCCTTGACCGTTTCGGCAATGCGATTCATTCGCGCACTACACGTTGGCAGGGTCAATCCGAAGACTTTGGGTCGCCAGTTGAATGTGGAGAAGCGCAAGTATGAGCTAGGAGAGTTCGTTTACGACAAGTTAATCAATGCGAGCGACCCGGCGGAGGTCGTGAAGTCGGTCGAGCCAACATTTCCTGGCTATCTGCGGACACTCGATGCGCTGCGGCGCTACCGCGAATTCGCCAAAGTAGATACGGGGAAGACATTGGCGGTGCCTGCCAAGCCGATCATTGCGGGCGGAACTTATGAGGACCTGCCGAGGCTAACTCAGTTATTGCGATTAGTGGGTGACCTCCCCGCCGACGTGCAGGTTGATCCCACTTCAATTGCTTACGAGGGAGCCGTCGTGGAGGCTGTGAAGAGCTACCAGGTGCGTCATGGCGAAATTGCCGATGGTCACTTAAAGGCCGAACTGATCAAAGAAATGGACGTGCCCATGGATCAGCGGGTCCGGCAGATCGAGCTTGCTTTGGAGCGCTGGCGGTGGCTGGAACATTCCTTCTCCGAGCCCCCAGTACTGGTGAACTTGCCGGAATTTCGTCTGCGGGCGCTGGACGACACCTACAATGTGGCGCTGTTCAAGACCGTGATCGTTGGCAAGGCGTACGGGCACAAGTCGCCAATATTCGAGAAAGAGATCAAATATGTGGTGTTCCGCCCCTACTGGGAGGTGACACCGACAATCCAGAGAGTGGAAATCGTGCCGCACGTCGAAAAGGACCGCAATTACATCGCGAAGAAGAATTTCGAGGTGGTAACTCCAGACGGCAAAGTGGTCACGGATGGCGTGATCAGTGACGAGGTTTTGGCAAAGTTGAAGTCTGGAAAATTGCACGTGCGCCAGAAACCGGGACCCACTAACTCGTTAGGCTTGGTCAAACTGATTTTTCCGAACGAGGACAATGTGTATTTGCACGGGACCGAAGCCCCCCAACTGTTTTCGGAAGAGGAACGAGACCTAAGTCATGGTTGCATACGAGTTCAGAAACCGGCTGATTGGCGGCCTGGGCGCTCCGGCACAATCCAGGATGGAATCTGGAGCGGGTCGAGGCTGCAATGCACGGCACGAACGACAACGTGACGGTGATCTTGGAAAAGCCAATTCCGGTGCTGATCCTGTACTCCACGGTAGTGGTTGATGAGAAAAACAACGTGTTCTTCTTTGATGATGTGTATGGCTATGACAAGCAGCTAGATGAGGCACTGAAAAAGGGGTACCCATATCCGACGGCGTGAGCCTGAGTGAATCAGCGCGAGTACCGCAAAGCAAATGAATCAGAATAAGTGTCCCGATATCGATGAAATATATCTCATAGGAACACTCACTATGGGACCGAAAGAGAGGTGATCTGTGGGCCCAATAGTTGTCCAAGATTGGGGTATGGATTGGGCCTGGGGACTGCCGCTTATCTTGTTGATCGTGGTTTTCCACGCCTCTTGCCTCGGACTCCTAAACAAAGAAGTTACCTCAAAGCTCAGCGACACGCGACGGCTCCGGCATTTCTCCTACGTCTCGATTTCAGTTATTGGTGGAGCAGCACTCTCCGCTACCATTCTGCACGGTTTGAGTCTTTTTCCAAGGCGAACCTGCATATGTCCTAGTTGAACAGGTTCGCTATATCGATCGTAGCCGTTGTAAGCGCCACCTCGGTGATCTCGTCGAGTGCGATCTGAAGCAGGTCGAAAACAAGCTAAGGCAGCTTCTTTTCCAATAGTCGAATGGCCTGAAGGGAACAAATCCAAATCCCACGGCTTTTCTCAACTAGCAGAAGGCGGAAGCTACTTACTTTCAACAGTTGCACTCGAGGGCGACGGTTTCCAGGGTCGTTGTAGCTAAGAACGGTGCTGCACGTGAGTTCAATTCCAGACTCCTACCTTATTAAGGTAGCGCTTCAGCAAGTGAGCCAATGGCCAGAGTCCAAACCCCGAAGACGGTGAACGCATTTCGTCAGGTGGACTTGCATCCTACGGTTGCGTCAAAACTCCGTGATTTCATCGCCGACCGGAAGGAGGGCTTTCTCTTTCGGACTCGAACGGGGACACCTTTTCTTCAATCAAACTTCCTTCGTGTCGCGGTAGGGACGTTGGTTACCCAACGCCCCCCGCACGGATCCGCACGTGCAGCATTCCTGCATGCGGCTCTTACCGCAGATATTTGGCGTCGAAGCGC
>Ga0074046_10002121_pt1 | contig 17300 bp, 12 predicted proteins | sample BogForMeECP23OM3_FD_94441 | JGI IMG/M metagenome (GOLD analysis project Ga0074046, IMG submission 94441) | Bog forest soil microbial communities from Calvert Island, British Columbia, Canada - Bog Forest MetaG ECP23OM3 | ecosystem: Environmental > Terrestrial > Soil > Wetlands ... | reverse complement strand
CACTTCGAGCAGACCTCGACGTGCAGCTCCTTGAGCGTCGAGCGCGTTTCGAAGGTATTGCCGCACGCACAGGCTACTGTGCAGCGACGGTATTCAGGATGGATTCCAGCTTTCATTTTTTCGGCTCGAACTCTTTTCTCTCTTGTCTCAGAGGATACCACCCGAAGGTATCGCACACAATTCGCGCGCCGCGACCGCCTTTTCGGGCTTTTCGGCTCGCAATCGCCGTCGGCGCCTCGACCGCAGCAATTCTAATCACGATCTGCCCGATTGCCACATTCGCCGCGTCGCACACCACGGCTGCGCCGCCTCGAATCTCCACGCCCGTGAAACCTCCGCCAGCGCCAACTTCCGGCTTCGCGCCCGACAATCGAACCCTTTTCGCGCCAATCGTCTTTCTCGCACCGCCCGGCCCCGCACGCGCGTCGCGTGCGATCGCAATCCTGAACCGGCAGCTCGATTTCCAGCGCAAGATCTCGTTCCATCCCAAGCTCGCCCCCGCCCTCCAGGATGTCCTCGATCTGCTTCCGCCGCGCCAATCGACGATGATCCGCGCCGCCGCGCTCTACTCGAAACCGGCAATCCCGTGGCGCGACGAGCCCGACGGCACGCATCGGATTTGCGTCGCCGGACGGCCCAGCGATGCCGACTATTTGTACACGCTGTCCCCCGGCTGGCGCAGCCCTGAGGAGCCGGCGCGGTTTTCGGGCGTGTTCGGCCTCAAGCCTGGCGCCGATTCCACTCCCACCAACATTTCGAGCGTCACCGGTACGCTCGCGGGCGAGTTGATGATCGATACCTACGGCGTCGGCGCGCTGGTCGATGCATCCGCCGACACGCTCCGCGAGGTTCACGGCGATCTGAGACCGCCGTGGGATTCCTCGCCCGGCGCGTTCAACCACCATGACCGGGCCGCGCTCGACAAATTCCACCGCCAGATGCCGCATCTCGCGGCGAAGTTCGACCACTATTTCAAATTCAACAACCTGCTCGACGAGTTCAATTCGCCTGCGGGCCCCATCGTGCTCCTGAACGTCGACGCCGAAGTTCGCCAGGACGCGCTCAAAAAATATCCGCTGCTATATGATTTCTATCGCAAAGTCGTGCCCGCGGTGACCGCGAAATCCGCGATTCTGGATTCGCACGGAAATTTCTGGATGCGCGAGGACTTCGACCGCGGCCACATCCACGTCACCATGATGATTCGGGGCGGCCTGCTCACGCCCTTCAACGCCGCGATGCAACCCGCCGGCGCCGGTATCGCGCTCAATCAAATCGCGCGCGGCAGTTACCGCACTCTCGCGTCGGTGCAGGTGACCAGTCTTGCGATGAATTTCGGCCTGGCCAACGTTGGATTCGCGACTGACTACCGCCGCGACCTGGGCTCCGTGACGTTCGTCAACCGGATGGACGCGGTCCCGCAACTGATCGCACCGCCCGGAGTGCATCAGATGATGGACTTGATTGCCGGCGATTTCCTGCGCGGGCTGGCTGCCGGAAATGGCGGCATGAACTCAACCCTCAGCTCGCGCCTGCTCCCCAACGGGACTTACGATTTCTCAGGCGGCGTCACGGCGCAGTTGAATTACTCGCCCACGCTCGAGTTGCTCGCGCGAATCGGCGATGCGATCGCGCAAAAGCACAACGACCAGGTTCGCGCCGAGGAACGCGCATTCGGCGAGGAACTGTTCGACGCTTTCGTCGCCGACTACAATGATGCGCGTTCGGCAATTATCGCCCTGGATTTGGAGAAAAATAGCCAGCAGGAAAAATCCAAATGAGCCGCGCACAACGGAAACGGTTTTTCACCGCCATGCTGTTCGCAGCCGCAATCCTCGCCGCAGGATGCGCCGCCGATGACAAGCCGCCGCCCGCGGTCGCCGACGCCGGCCCGCAACCGAAGTTGTTGAGCGATTTGTCGGCCGTCTCCGGCGCCCACGTCGATCCGCTTGGCGGCAACCCGGTTCCTGCCCCCGGCGAAGGACTGTTGCGCGACCAAGCCCCTGTCTCGGCCGGCCCCCGCACCTTTGAGACCGAGCCCGGCATCTCGCGCCCGGTCGGTACCGAAAGAAATCCGGGCACGGTGCGCCTGCTGAACGACAAGGCCGCGAAGTTCGGAAATTTTTCCGCGGTGATACTCGATCGCGTGTATGCGCAGCTCAGTATCGCCGAAAAAACCGAGGATATTTCGCGAACCAGGCTGCCCACCGAAATCAAGCCCGTCGTCATCACGGCAATCCTTGACAAAAGCGGCAAGCTCACCGAACTCATCCTCGAACGACACTCCGGCAAGGCGAAAATCGATCAGATGATGATCGACGTCTGCAAAAAGGGCATCTGGTACGAAAATCCCCCGGCCGCCGCCCTCTCCGGCGACGGCAACTACAAGCTGACTTTCCGTCTGAAGCTCGAGAACTTCGCCTCCACCGACGAGCATCATTGGAGCTTCATCACCGATCTCGGACTCGGCATCGGCTAGTGCCCCCGATGCCATCCGAGCAGCAGCCATCGCCCGCTTCTGCTAGAATCGCCGCCGTGGATTCGCTCGACGACTATATCCCGCGCGCGGGCCTCGCCGTCCCCATCGTCACGATTCTCGACGCCCGCGGCCGCATCCTCGAAGACCAGCAGCGCGCCGTCGTTCGCTATGCGCTCCAGGACGGCGCCGGCGCCGACATAATCTTTGCCGCAGGCACCACCGGCGAATGGGATCGCATCGACAACCCGCGCCGCCAGACGGTCGCCCGAATCGCTATCGAGGAATGCCGCCGTGCGCGCGCGTCCACGCCCAAGAAAATCGAAGCATGGGCCGGTATCACCGCGCATACGCGAATCGATACGCTCGACAATCTCAGCCACGCGCTCCACGCCGGCGCCGACGCGGTCGTGGTCGCGCCGCTCTCGATCAAGGACGTCGAGCATCCCGCCGATTTCGTCGAGCGCGACATCGGCGCGGTGTTCGATCGCGCGGGCCGGATGCTTCCGCTGTTCCTCTACGACAACGCCGGCATCGCCGCGCCCGGCAAATCGCCCCACCTGCACACCCGCGACGTCAAGGCGATGAGTCGGCTGCCGTACGTGCGCGGAATAAAAGTTACCGCCGGCAAAACCGTCATCGGCAACTACACTCGCGCCGCATCGCACTTCAAGGCGGGTCACGAATTCGCGATCTACGCCGGCAACCCTTACCTCATCTTCGATTTGTTCGCCCCGCCCGAAGGCGTCGGCGATCGCATGCGCCACTACTGGAACCGCTACCTGACTCAGCGCACGCGTCCCTACGGCGTCGTCGCCGGCCCCGGCAATGCGATGCCGCGCGAATGGCAGCGCGCATGGCAGGTCTGCCGCTCGGGCGACGTCGAATTGATGCGGTTGTATGCCGGTGCTATCGACGAATTTCGCATCGCATGCACTTTCAAGCGCGGCGCCAAGGCCTGGCGGCCGACGATCGCATCGCTTAAAGCCTCGCTAAAGGAAATCGGCGTCATCGACAGCGACGCAGTCGGAGCGGGAACGCCACCGCTCAGCGACACCGAGCGCCGCGAATTCTCCGCACGATTCGCCACAATCCGCACGCGCACGGCCGAGATGCTGGAGCGCGGATGGGTCAGCGAATACGATTCGGGGAATCGCGCCGGCGCAAAATCGGTTGGGAGCAATGGCTGAAGAAAAACTCGACGTCGTCGGATGCGGGAGCATGGTCGTTGACCTGTTCTATCGCACCCCGCGCATAATCCGCGCCGACGAAAAAATTCTGCTCCGCGCGCATACCGCCAGCGCCGCCATCGAACGCACCCAGGTCGGCGGCCTGGTCCTGAACCATCTCGGATGGGGCCGAATCCTGGGCCTCAAAACCGGCATCTTCGGCAAGATGGGCGACGACCGCAACGGCGAGTTCCTCCGCGACGGGATGGATCGGCTCGGCATTCGCCATCACCTGACCTTCGACGGGACCGCCAGCGCCTTCGCGAACATCTTCGTGGACGCCAACGGCGATCGCGCTATCTACATGGCGCGCGGCGCGACCGGCGAACTCACTTCCGCCGAGGTCCGCAGCCGCCACGGCGCGTTCATCCGCCGCGCCAATCTTGTTTCGACCGAGATTTCGCAGCTCCCGATTCGCACCGTGCTCGCAATTCTGCTCTTCGCGCGAACCCATTCGATTCCGACCGTTCTCGACGTTGACGTGCCGCCCTCCGACGCCATCGGATCGCTCGGCACGCGCGCGGAACTCGAACGCGCGTTGAAACTCGCGACTTATCTCAAGCCCGCCAAAGCCGCCGCGCGTGAAATCGTCACCGGCAACGGCCGCGACCCTCTGAAAATGGCCGAAGCGATTCGCGCCCGCTACGGGAATCGCGCGGTCATAATCACCGAGGGCGACAAAGGATGCTCGATCGCGGCGCGCGACACTTCCGTTCGCGTGCCCGCCTTCAAGGTCAAGCAGATCGATTCCACCGGCGCCGGCGACGCGTTCCTCGCCGGCGTCTTCGCCGGGCTTCGGCTCGGGATGCCGTGGGACAAAATCGGGCGGCTCGCCAATGCCGCCGGAGCGGTCGCGGTCACGCGCCTTGGCGCGTTTCCGTCGGGATTCGAAGTGCGCGAGGAAGTTCTCGACTTGTATGGCGAGGCGATCGCGATCCCCACGCCGCGCCTCGATAGCAAGCCGCGCGCAGCGGCCATCGGCGCCTTGACCAGCGAAAGCGAAGTCGAAAAATTCTTCGACCTCGCGCTCGCCGAGCTCGCCGCGCTGCGCGGCGGCTTGAACATCGCCGCCATCTCGCGCACCGTCGAGATTATTCGCACCGCGCTCGGGCGCGGCGGCCGCGTCCACGTGACCGGTGTCGGCAAGCCCGAGCACGTCGCCCGCTACGCGGCCAGCCTGTTCTGCTCGGTCGGCACGCCCACCACTTTTTTGCACGCGACCGAAACCCTGCACGGCAGCCTCGGACAGGTGCATCCGCGCGACATCGTCATCGCGATTTCAAACAGCGGCAACACCGACGAATTGCTCTCCACCGCAACCGCCATTCACGAACAGGGCACGCAGTTGATCGCGATCACCGGCAACAAGGATTCCAGCCTCGCCCAACTCGCCGACCTCGTCATCCACGTCCCCGTCCCCAACGAAGGCGGCGGCCTCGGACTCGCGCCGCGCATCAGCGTGCTCGGCGAAGTCTTCGTGCTCGCGGGATTGTCAGTCGCCCTGGAACTCGCCCACGGCCTGACCGTCGAGGAATACTCGCGATGGCATCGCGCGGGCGCAATCGGTGAAGCCGCCCGCCGCCTGGCCGAGACGCGCAGTTCCCGCCGCCGCGCCTGAGCGCGCGCCGGCCCCGCACCGGGGTGAAGAGAGCAAAAGGGAGAACTTAATTCTATGTGAAACCCGCCGTGGGTTTCACACTTCCTTGGGCAGGGGTGACCCCTGCACCCAGTGAAAGAGAAGATGCGGGCTTCGCCCTGTTAGAAGGGGTAAAGGGGAAGAGGCGCCTATCCCCTCTCCGCGATCATTTCCCGGCTGAGATTACCTCGCCCGTTATTTCACGGGAGAGGCGGCCGGCCGCTCGGCGGCCGGTAGGTGAGGGTGCAGGGGTCACCCTGGCCGTGGCGACGGCAGCGCACTATTAGGCCGTCGGCAGGGGCCGCGCGCGACAACGGCGGTCGGCCTTAACATTGGGTGCAGGGGTCAGCCGCTGCGCCGGGGAGGCTATCCCGTTTGGATTCGCCTCCCCGGTGCATGCGCTTAAGCTAAGCAGTTAAAAACCGTGGTCGTCGTCAGGTGTCCGCGATACGCCCCGCAGGACCTCCCCGAATCCGGCACTGCGTACCGTCCGGAAGCTTTCTGACGCCGGAAGGGTGGTCGCCGCCAAATTATCGGTAATCGCAACCAGTTTGTTCGGATCCGCGCCTTGGTCGCCGTTTCCGCTGACCGTCGAGGTTATCGCATAGATAGTCACGGTGCCGTCCCAGTGCGCGATGCCGGTGATGTTGCGAAGTCCGTCGGTCTCAGGCGCCCATGGTTTTCCCGTCGCAGGGTTACTTCCTGTCGGATAGCCGGGGACGGTGTACGGCACTCCCAACCCTAGGCCGTTTTGTAACACATACGCGAGTTGCCAGGTGCTGGTCGAGGTATTGAAGATCCACTTTTGAAGTCCTGCAGTGGTTGACGTCGCGGCATCCGCAAAGACCCCATCGCCCTCATCTGCAACAAAGAGAGTGTTAGCGTTCGCGAACCATATCCCGAAAGGAAATCGAGGCGCAGGAGTGGTAAGCTTGGCGAGCGACGTAGGAAAGCCACTCAGGATGCACATGTTGCTCGGCAAGCCGGTGGTCTGCAGCGTTGCGAGATTATACGAGAGCGGTGACGTCGGCAGAGCCGCGCCACTTGCAGGAAGACCGACACCCTTCGGGCAGGCCGTCCCGGTGGTATCGACAAAATAGACGGTGTTGACGCCGTTGCCGCCGCTACCCTTGGTGTAATAGACGACGTTGTTGAATATCGTAAGGCCGCGGAAGTTGTCGTCCTTGCCGATTTTGTCCGCCTTGTCTCCCAGTTCGGTGACATTGAAGCTGGCATAAGGCGTCGGGGTCCCCGGAACCTGCGCCGACAGCGGAATATCCTCGGGGGAGATCAACTGAGCGCCGGCTCCGAGAATGATTCCGTCGGGCTGAGGATTGCTGCCGTTGCCGGCGTTACCCGCCGTGTAGAAGACGTTGGCGTCGCTATTGAAGATCGCTGCACGACCATTGTTGCCGCTGTACGCGTTGGTCGCCGTGGACTGGAACCAGCTATCCCGGTCGAGCTTTGCCACGGCGCGATAAACGCTCTCGCTCACCGGATTCGTCGGATCGACCTCCCCTGGAGTGTTGGCATTGGAAACATCGAGAGCGTCAATCGGGGAAACGTAGCCCATGAAGGTCAGAGACCTGCGATCTGTCGATAGGTTCAGCGCCAACTCGGATTTCGAGCTGAAGCTGGTAACCAGCCCTTCTTGCCCGGACGGAAACCAAAATTCTGAGCTGTTTGGCACCTCGATCGAACCGAGCCGAAAACCGAATGGAGTTATTTGATCGAGGAAGATCTTGGACGTGATGCCGAAGCTGCCGTCGACCAAATTGTTATTCCACACCTGGGGATAAGTGCCGTCATTTACAGCGGCGACGCATCCGGTGGTGCAGTTAGGGGGTAGAGTCTCACCCACGGTAACGTTGTTCGGGTTGTTGTCGTAAACGCTGCGGCTGACTACCAGGTTGCCGGGAATGAAAAAGAAACCGAAATGCCGGTCGTCTCCGGACGCCGAGCCGCCCACGAGAGCTGCAAGTCCGATTGCAATGAAGCTGCATGCAAAACTGAGGATCCGCCGCGTTTTTCTTGAGGTCTTAGCCATTTCACATTCCTCCCGGAGTTGAATTTTGTACCCCGCGAGAATAGATGAGACCTGTTACTATCGTTGATGAGGCCCATTACTACCGCTTGATGGATAGCTTAAATCTCCATTGCCATGACAATATCTCCCATCGGCGTATCGGGCGATTAGAAGTAAAAAATTCATCTTATCAGCAAACCCCGTTCACAATTTCTTGATGGACTGGATCACGATGGGACGAATCGTCATCTTAAGCGGCGGCGACCTGTCGAACTCATTTCGGACCGCCTTGAACACCCTCGCCGATGCGGGAATCCAGATGCGACCGGGCACAAAACTGCTCACCAGATATGCGGTGATCGTTCCTGATGAAGCCGCGCTCGACGACGCTGTCGCGCAACTACTGAAGGCGGGAATCAACGTTCAGAAGGACGCCTCTTGACGGAGGGTCCCTTCGTTGCCCGCACCGCCCATTCGATAGAGGCCGCCCGCTCATCGCATTCCTCCTCCACCCTCACCTACCGACCACCAGGCGGTCGGCCGCCTCTCCCATAAGGTAACGGGCGAGGTAGGATCCGGGTTCCTTCGCTTCGCTCAGGATGACACAAAAAAAGGTCTAGCAGGGACGAAGTCCCGCATCTTCTCTTTTCTGTTTTCATTGGGTGCAGGGGTCACCCCTGGCCGTTGGCACGGCTGGCCAGTATTACGAAAGGAAAACACGGCGCGCCCGCGGCAGGGGCCGCGCGCGACAACGGAGCGCGGCCTTAATACTGGGTGCAGGGGTCACCCCTGCCCTGCTATTTCCCCTGGAACTTCGGCGAGCGCTTTTGCTGAAAGGCCGCGATGCCTTCCTTGTAGTCGGCCGTGCGGCCTGCTGCGCCTTGGGCTTGAGCCTCGCATTTCAGGACCGCGAACAGGCCCATCGCCTCTTCGTCGATCCTGCGTACCAGATGTTTTGACAGCATGAACGCCGCGGTCGGACCGAGCGCCACCTGCGATGCGACCTGCCTGGTCTCCGCCACCAGCGAGTCCTTCGCGATACTGCGATTGACGAGTCCGAGCTGGGCCGCTTCGGCGCCCGAGAGCAGCCGTCCCGTGTAGATGAGTTCGAGCGCGCGATGGGTTCCCAGGCGCGAGACGAAAAACGAATGGCCGCCCGAATCCAGCACTGCGCCGATACGCGCCAGCGGCGAACCGATCTTCGCATCGTCGGCGACATAGACCACGTCGCATGCGAGCGCCAGACCGAGCCCAACTCCCACGCACGCACCGTGAACGGCGGCAAAGGTCGGCGCCGGGAACGCGACGATTCGTTTGATCAGCGGATTAACCGTGCTCTCGATTATCGCTTCGGCGTCTTCGATTCCCGGCTTGGCATCCGCAAGGTCTCGTCCCACCGAGAACGCCGGCCCCTCGCCGCGGATCATCATCGCGCGCACGCCCTGCGACGCCGCGCGCTCCAGGCATCCGGTCAGCTCGGCCGCCATCGCGTCGTCAAACGCGTTGCGCTTGTCGGGCCGGTTGAGAACAATCTCCGCCAGCCCGTTTTCGACCGATAAATCGACGCTCATATTCGCCGTCGGCTGACAAGCATCACGATTAGAACGATCAAAATAACTCCGCCGATCCCGATTCCACCTGCGGGTCCGTAGGCGTAATAACCGCCGCCGCCGCCAAACAGCAACAACAGGATTAGTATCAATAGCAATGGTGACATGGGGGCCTCCTCGCGGGGCTGGCTATCGCCGCGTCAACCCCTTCAATATCAAGTTCGGGAATCGCGGGAAACCGGAGGTCCCATCGCTCGGTGCGCTTGCCAACCGCTGCGCCTAGCGCTTTGATGACGGAATGTCGAATTGGCTCTCGACGCTTCGAGCACTGATTGTTGGCGCTCGCAAGGCCTCTGCGGAGCAACCGCTAACGATTTTGAGTGCGCCGCTACGCTCAGCGCCGCCACCGCTGGACGTTTCGCGCCGCAAATACGCGCGCCGTCCGCTGAAAGTGCGCGGTGGGCGCGCGCGAGCACGGCGAGCGGCGCGCGATGAGCGGGGGCGATTCCTGATCGAGGCGCGCAGGATCCAACAGTGAGTGAGGCTAATGTGTCGAATCTCAAGTTTCTGAAAGAGTACTCAGGCCAGACCGTCGAGCAACTGCTGTCGTTGGAAGGCGAGTACCGGATAGATTCGCTTGTGGGGGCCTTCGAGGAGGCGCTGTACCAAAAGGTCGCTCGTGACGGAGGGCAGGCCGTCAACGCGCAAGAACGCATTGTTCTCGCGGTTGAAGCTCTGGAACGCGAGGTTAACAACGGCGGGTATCGTCTCTTTTTCGAAAACTCTACACGGGAGTTCGCCCCCTTCATTGTGCAAGCACTCGTTCGTATCGGATGCGCAAGAACCGCCGAAATAACGCAAAGAGCGATCGACGCCCTTCAACTTCCCAGCCTCAGCGTTGAGGCGATTGATGCCGCTATGGCGGACGGCGAGGAGAGCGAAGAAGAGCTGAACGAATGCGACAACTCCTACTATAAAGCGGGTGAGGATATTGCAGGCCAGCTGTTCGCCTTCATCAAGACAAACAAAGACGCTATTGTGCTCTGAGAACCTATGGTCACACCCCCGTGTCGCTAGAAGTATTATGCTAACTGTAGTTTAGATCACCTTTTCGCGCCGGAGCGACTCGAGATCGGCCCGGCTGACGCCGAGCATCTCGTAATAGATACGATCGTTGTCGTGTCCCACTGGCACCGACCCGCGCACGATTTTTCCAGGCGTGAGCGAAAACTTTGGCACCACGCCGATCCCCTTGACCGTCCCCACCTGCTCGTCTTCCCACTCAACGTGCATCCCGCGCGCGCGATATTGCGGGTCCTCGGCCATGTCCTTGCTCGTCATGATAGGCGAGGACGGCACGTTGCCGTTCGACATCGCTGTCACGACTTCCGTCACGGTCCGCTCGGAAATCCATCCGCGCAGGATCGCGTCGAACTCGATTCCTTCGATCGATTCGAGCTGTGTGCGTGCCGTTTCCCATTTCGGGTCGCCGGGGTCGAGCCCGATCACGGGCAGCAGCCGCGCGAACACGTCGCCGATCGCGCAGATCACGACCCATCCGTCGATTGCCTGGAACGCGTCGAGCGGCTGGAATGCCAGCCCGCGATTTCCGGTGCGCTCGCGCACTAGACCGTTCTGGAAGTATTCCACCATCGTGCCACCCATCGTCTTGTGAACTGCCTCATACTGCGCGACGTCGATCGACTGGCCCTTCCCGGTCGCGCGCGCGTAAGTCAGGCCGGCGAGCGACGACCACATCGTGAACAGCGCGGTCAGATAATCGCCGGTCCATGGCACGGCGCGCGTCGGCGGAGTCGGATCGGGAAATCCGGTCTGGTACATCATGCCGCCGACTGCCTGCCCAACCACGTCGTACGACGGGCGATGGACGTAGCCCGGATCACCGCTTTGCCCGAATCCGGACACGTGAGTGATCACCAGTTTCGGATTGATCTTCCACATCGCCGCGTCGTCGAGGTTCCATTTTTGATAGGTGCCCGGCTTCGAGCTTTCCATCCACATATCGGCGCGCGCGATGAGCTTGACAAAGACTTCGCGGCCGCGCGGCTTCGACAAATCCAGCGAAACGCAAAATACATTGCGCCGTTCCTGAATCCAGGTCGTCGCGACGGCGGAGTTGCCATCTTTGGTCTTGAGCCTGATCCCGATGTTGCGCCATCCGATGTCGCCCGGCCCCGGCCGCTCGATTTGGATCACTTCCGCGCCCATCTCGGCGGCCAGCTCAGCGGCGAATGGTTGTGCAATCAACGTCCCGGTCGAGACGATCTTCACGCCCTGCAGCGGGCCGAATTTTTCAGTAACCAGATTTTCGATGCTCATGGATTCTCCGCTCACGCGCGCATGGAAACCATCGGCAATGATGCCTGCTTTTGCCGGGCCTGAGCAATACGAGTGCCGCAGCCGGTTGATCGCGCGCCGTTTGCGCAGAGCGTTTTCCAGCGACCCGCTGCGGGCTATTATATTTCCAACTGTTTCACTTTTTCACTTTTTCACTGGATGCGTATGCCCGGGAGCGGCGTGAATTCACCTCTAGCTATACTCAAAAGCGACTCTCTGAACCGGCGCGAACTGACGTTCAAGGCCCTTGCCGGCCTGGTTGGCGGCGCGATCGGATGGCTCCCCGTGGAGCTGGCCTCGCACAACGCTCATCTGGGCCAGGTGCAGACGACGGGCGAAATGCTCGCGTACTACATCTCGGCGGCGTTTGCCGCGGGCGCGATCGGCGCGTTCATCACGGCCGTGGATACATCCCACGTTCGCCTGACGCCGGAGTTCAAGCGCCGCTTCATTCGCGGCTTTTGGATCTGCGCGGTGCTCTCGCTGGTCTCCACTTACTTCGGAAATTATGTGTTCACCTGGGTTCTCACGGCAGGCGGGGTCGGCTTCAGCCCAAATGGCGAGATGGTTTCGGGTTCGATCGTAACTCTCGTGATCGCAAGACTGCTGGGATGGGCAATCGACGGAGCGCTGGTGGGCGCCGGCGTGGGGTCGGCGACGCTCACGATGGAAAATATTCCCAAGGGAGCGCTGGGCGGACTGGTGGGCGGGGCGGTCGGTGGCATCGGCTTCGATTTGCTCGGCGCGATCGTCGGCGGCGGGCTGGCATCGCGGTTCTTTGGCGAAGCGGTCACCGGCCTTGCGATCGGATTGTTCATCGGGCTGGTACAAGAGCTGACCAAGGCCGCCTGGGTCACGGTCGAGCACGGACGGTTGCGCGGACGCCAGTACCGGATCGAAGGCGTGCGCGCGTCGATCGGCCGCGCCGAGGAAAATCCGGTCGGCCTGTTCGGCGATCCAGCCGTGCAGCCGCGACACGCCGTAATCGAACGGCGCGGCGCCGACTACGCGATCAGGAATCTCGCGCTGCAGGACGGGACGTTCGTCAACGGCAAGCGAATCGAAACCGTTGACCTGCGCGACGGCGATCGAATCAACATTGGCGGCTACGAAATGCTGTTCCATCTGCGCGGGACGTCGACGCCGGCCCGCCAGCAGGCGTCGCTCACCGTCGATACCGTGAATCCCGTGCACGTCGCCACGCGGCTGGCCGGAGCGAACGCGAAGGTCGAGGGGCCGAGCCTAATCGATGCGTCGGGGCAGCCCTACCCCGTCCGCTCGGGTACGGTTACCCGCATCGGGCGCGCGCTCGACAACGAAATCGTGGTCAACCATTCCTCGGTCTCACGCCATCACGCGAGTATCGAAAATTCCAACGGCGTGTTCGCGGTGAAAGACCTCAACAGCCAGAACGGAACGTTCGTCGGCGACCGGCGCGTGACCGAGCCGACGCCCGTGAGCGACGGCGACGGCGTAAGGTTCGGCGACGCGCAGTTTACCTTCCGTGGCTGAAGCGGAGTTCGAGAAGCCGAGGTTTTGCTCGCGATGCGGCCAGCCGATCGTCGTCGCCGAAGCGAGCTTCTGCAAATCGTGCGGCGCGCCGGTAACTCGTTTTCCGCTGCTGCGCACAGAGCCGGGGTTCAGCCCGATCCTGGCGCTCGTGCTAAGCATCGTTCCGGGCGTCGGCCAGATTTATCGGGGTAAACCGTTGCGGGGGATCTTGTGGTTTTTCGGCGTATCGTTGGCGTACGGTGCGGGACCGCCGCTCGGTATCCTGATTCATCTGATATGCGCCGCCAACGCGGCCTTCTCGAATAGGCTTAGCGAGGACATGCCGGTGCGATAAACATGGAACCCCGCCGGGGCGCCACAAGATCGAAGCGATGGTTAGATTGGGATTAAAGGGATGATTGCGCCCAACACCATCGTCGGCGGCCGTTACCGCGTGATGAAGCCTCTGGGCGGGGGCGGGATGAAACTCGTCTATCTCGCCGAGGACTTGCGGCTTGCCGCGCGGCCGTGTGCGCTGGCCGAGATGGTCGATAGTTTCACCAGCCCGGACACGCAGAAACAGGCGGTGGCGGCTTTTCAGCGCGAGGCCGACATGCTCGCGCAACTCAGCAACGAACATATCCCGCGCGTGTTCGATCGCTTCAGCGACCAGAACCATCACTATCTCGTCATGGAGTTCATCGACGGGATCACGCTGGAGCAGAAACTCAAAGACGCCGGCGGCAAGCTTGCCGAGGACGCCGTCATCGATGTGGCGCTGCAAGTTCTCGACACGCTCGAGTACCTGCACAACCTGGAACCGCCGGTGATCTATCGCGACCTGAAGCCGTCGAACGTGATGCTGACGCCGTCGGGGCAAGCCAAGCTGATCGACTTCGGCATCGCGCGCCTGTTCCAGCCGCTGAGCAACGCGACGATGATTGGTACGCAGGGCTACGCGCCGCCCGAGCAATATCGCGGCAAGGTCGAGTTCCGCTCGGACCTGTACGCGCTGGGCGCCACGATGCATCATGCGCTGTCGGGCCGCGACCCGGCGCTCGAGCCGCCTTTCAGCTTCCCACCGTTGCGCCCGCTATGCCCGGGAATTACTCCCGCGCTTGCCGACCTGGTCGATCAGGCGCTCAAGTACGACGTGGTGTTGCGGATGGCCGACGCCGCGGAATTCAAGCAGCGGCTGATGGCGATCAACTCGGGCGTCGCGCCGGCGACGACGGCGCAGCGCAATTCGTCAACCGGGCCGGCGGCGCGCCCACAACTCAAGCTGCCGCTGGCCGGGGTCAGGTCCGGAGCACAACCCGCGTCGGCGCCGACGCTGCTCAGCAACCAGATCGATACGGAATGTCCGCGATGCGGCCGAACAATCCCGGTAGATTCGAACTACTGCTCGTTCTGCGCCGCCGACGTAACGGGACGATTGTCGGCGCAGGATCGCGGCGCGCACGAGGCGCGGACGATCGTGCTCGACGAGGTTGCTGCGCCGGGTGGATATCCGGGTCCGATCTTTCATCGCCACGCTCGCCGGCGGCATCCCGCGCGGACGCTGGCGCTGGTGGTCGGCGGATTTTTTCTCGTCGGATACCTGATGTTCCATTCGTCGCAGCCGCAGCCTTCCGACGGTGACACGGGACCCGGCTACGGCGCGGTTCCAGGGGCGCCCAATGGCGGCGCTCCCGGTCCGGCCGAACCGGTGCATACCGAGCCGCGGGAAATAGCGCTGCGCCGCGCGCTCGACGCGCAGGGCTATGCGTCGGTGCATTTCGGGATGGAGGGCGACACGATCATCCTGTGGGGCACGGTGCCGACGGAAGCCGATCGTCTCATGGTGCAGACGCAGGTTTTCCTGGTCGCGCGAATTTTCTCGATCGAGGACCATATCCAGGTGCGCGACACGTTCGCCGCGCCGTAGCATCCATCCGATGATCGCGGATCTGCACGTCCACACGCGGCTTTCGTCCGACTCCAACGTCGCGCCGGAGCAGTATCTCGAATTTGCGAAGCGCTCGGGCCGCGGACTCGGCGCTATTTGCTTCACCGAGCATCGCCTGTTTCCGGGCGATCACGAAGTCGGCCGGCTATACGCGCAACTCGCGGAGCAATTTCAAATCGCCATCTTCAAGGGCATCGAAGCCGACACCGACCTCGGTCATCTGCTGCTGTTCGGCGTGACCGATGAAGTGACGCACCGATTCGATCTGACGGCGCGAATGCTCAAGAGCGACAGCCTGATCAAAGTGCTGCATCACGAAGGCGGCGTCGCAATTCCAGCCCATCCGTTTCGCGACTCCGGTTACGGCTCGCGCCTGGACGCACTGCTCAGCCGCCATGGTGCGGCGCTTGGCGCGATCGAAGTCCTAAACGGCCAGAACTCGATCGAGCAGAACCGGCGCGCGCAGGACGCGGCGCTCAAACTCGGGCTGACGGCGGTTGGCGGCAGCGACGCTCACTTCGCGACTGCAAAATGGTTCATGACGATCGCGACGGAGTTCGAATGCGACGTGCGCACGGTGGAGCAACTGTGCGCCGAAATCCGCGCCGGACGCGCTCGCCCCTATGTCTTTCCGGGTTCGGACTGAGCCGGGGCCCGCGCGACGCCGGCGGGTTGCGCGCTTTCCAACTCGTGCGTGAATTGCCGGATGTCTTGCGGACGCCCTGCCGCGATCAGCTCGTCGCCTTCTTTCAGCGGGCGATCGGGCGTGATCGGCGCGAATCCGCCATCCGGATTGGCCGCGTCCTGAACCGCGAGAACCGTGACGCTGAATCGCGCGCGCGGATCGAGTTGACGCAGCGTTTTTCCCGCGGCGATGGCGGGGACCGCGAGGCGCGTCACTCGATAACCGGTCGCCCAATAGATATTCGGGTCGCGCGTCGCAAGCGTCGAGAGAGAAACCGTCACGCGGTTGAGGGCTTGCGCGATTTGGCGGCTGGTGACCAGCCCGAGAAAGCGCCGGGTGTTGCGCTCGACGACTGGAATCTCGTCGAGACCGTCATGCTCCATCAACTGGCTCGCCTCGTCGAGATTCGCATCGAGCGGCACGGTAGGACCATGCGCATTGGAGATGTCGAATGCGTTGACCAGAGGACCGAGCTCCTGTCCTCCGCTGATCATTGACAACAAATCGCGGACTACGATCATCCCCGCGAGTTCGCCTTCGCTGTTCACCACCGGCAGGGTCGATTGCGCCGTCTCACCCGCGGTGCGCAACACCTCCAACAGCGAAGTGTTCTCGGCCACCATCGTGACGTTCCTGGTGACGACGGCGCTGACCGGTATGAGCGCCAGCGCCAGGCGCTCGCGGCCGATCTGCAGCGTCTTGCCCGCGCGCGCCAGGCGGAACTCGTCGATCGATTCGGTCTCGATCGCGCGCGCCACGACCAGCGCCGTAATCGTCGCGATCATCGCAGGCAATGCGATCGTGTCGCTGTGCGTCATCTCCCAGAGCAGGAACAGCGCCGTCAGCGGCGCGTGCGTGGTGCCGGCCAGAAACGCGCCGAGCCCGACCAGCGCGTACGATCCGCGCGGCCCCGTAAGGTGGGGAATCAGCATCGCCGACAGGCGCTGGAACAACCCGCCCGCCATCGTGCCGATGAAAAAGGTCGGGCCGAAGCACCCTCCCGGCGCACCGCATCCGAGCGACACGCTGCTGGCGAAAAACTTCGCGCAGGTCAGGGCCGCCAGCATTCCGATGCCGAACTCGCCCGCCATCGCGCTGTTGATCACCGGATATCCGTCGGACAAGTTCTGCGGAAGCCAAATCGCAATCACACCGACGACTGCAAGTCCCGCTTCGAGCTTGACCCAAACCGGGAGCTTCAGCCTGCGAAACCATGCTTCGGTTGCGTTGAAAAACCGGATGTAGCCTGCCGCGAGGACGCCGAGCGCCGCGCCCATAAGCGCATACGTGGCCATCTCCCAGTAGCTGCGCAGCACGAATTCAGGCGCAAGGAAGACGACCGCGTTGCCCACGATCGCACGCGAGGTGATCACGGCGCTGAAGGTTGCGATGATCAGCAATGTGAGGTTGGCGATTTCGGTGTGGCCGAGCAGGACGATTTCCTGCGCGAACATCAGGCCGCCGATCGGCGCGTTGAACGTCGTCGCGATACCCGCGCCCGCTCCAGCCGCGACCAGCACCTTGGCGCGATCGGGCGACAACTTTCTGAGTTGCGCGATAGTCGATCCGATCGCGCCTCCGACCTGGGCGATAGGTCCTTCGCGGCCGACCGACGCGCCTGCGCCCAATGAAAGCGCGGCGCCCGCGGCCTTGACGAAGATCCAGCGGCGCTTGAGTCTCGCGGTGCCGAGGTTGACCATCTCCAGGAAATTCGGAAACCCGTAACCGAGCACGTCTTCGGGAAAGATCCGGTCAAGCAGCAGTATTGCGACGCCGCCGCTCAGCAGAATCAACGGGATCAGTGCGCGATGCGGTCCGCCGAGCCCGATTCCGAGCGCGTTCCACTCGAGCACGCGAAACAGCCACGAGAAGAATTCGATCAATTTGCGAAAGCCGAGATT
>Ga0074046_10002120_pt1 | contig 17306 bp, 19 predicted proteins | sample BogForMeECP23OM3_FD_94441 | JGI IMG/M metagenome (GOLD analysis project Ga0074046, IMG submission 94441) | Bog forest soil microbial communities from Calvert Island, British Columbia, Canada - Bog Forest MetaG ECP23OM3 | ecosystem: Environmental > Terrestrial > Soil > Wetlands ... | reverse complement strand
ACTCTCCAACGGAGAGTTGCTGGACGAAGCAGAGCATGCGGGTTTCGACCTGCTGCTCACCGCCGACAAAAACATGCTGCCAGCAGAACCTTAGAGGCCGTAGGATAGCCCTCGTGGTGTTGAGCGCTCCGCGATGGCCGGTGGTTCGATTGCACATCGGAAGAATTGCAGACGCGATAAACGCCGCCACGCCGGGCAGCTACACCGAGGTTGGCCTACCCGTCGAGTAAACAGCGGCCTTGTGCGCCTCACATTTCAGTTTCAAGATAGAAGGCATGGGCGCGCACCTTCTAACGACTTTCGTCCGTCGATGGTTTTTGCGAATTCATCCCCTCCTCCTGCACCCGCATGTCGGGCCCCAGCAGGACCCATCCGCCGAGCCTGCCCGAACCGCGCGCTTCCGGATACCCAAACCTCAGGTCCTGAAACCGCACCAGATATCCAGGAAACGCTCCCTGCAACTTCTCCGTCTGCGTAATTGGAAATACCGCCCAGTCCAGGAATACGCGCCCGAAAAAAGACGCCTTGGCGGCCTCCAAGACCGGAGTTTCTTCGGGCTTGTAGTAGATGTGCGCGTCCGACTGCTCCTCCACTTCCGGAGTCATCGAGTTCACCGGTACCGTCTGGAAGAACGCTTCCGTCTCCACTACACCGCGCCAATGGAACGGATCGATCATGTACGGATACGCTCCTAACTTGAGTGGGACCGAGCCCTGATACAGTAATGCACCCATCGCATTGAGCGCGCGTCGGTGCTGGAAGTCGCGAAACCCCCAGATCACCGCGAGGCATACCAGCGCGAAGATAGCACCCGCCCGTCCCCGCGGGCCCCGGCTGCGCGCGCCGATCTCCTGATTAATCAGGCCAAACAGCGACGGCACCACCAGCCCTGCAATCAGCGCCAGCAACATCACCGGCTCGACGATGAACACGATGTCCCACGAGTACCAGCGCCAGTCGAAAGGCTCGAACATTCGGATGCCGTATGCCGTGGTGTAGTCGAGCAGGATGTGGCTCAGCGCCGCCAGCAACGCCAGCCAATAAAGATAGCCCCAGCGTACCGGCAGCTTCGAGCGCAAGATTCTGGGCTTGCCGGATGGCCCTCGCCATCGAGACAGCAGATATACGAACCCCAGCGTCACCGCTGCGACGAACGGCGCTCCCAAAAAGCTGTGGGTGATTCCGCGATGGTGCTGAAGAGCGGCGATTGGCCCCTTGAAGGCATACAGCACATCAAGATCGGCGGCCTCCGCGGCGAGTACCATGGTCAACGTGGCCAGTGCGCTCTTGCGGTTGAGTCCGGCACGGCTCATGCACGCGCCAGTCAGGAAATGCGTGACGGGTTCCAAGTCTCTCCTTGACGATGAAAAGGAATCAATACAGATGGTCTACGGCGTGGATTCACCATGCCCCGTCTTCCCCGCCAGCAGTTCGACGGCATGCGGCAAGATGTCAACCACTGCCTGCAGCGAATCCACCGCGCCCTTGGGGCTTCCTGGCAGGTTTAGAATCAGCGTACGTCCGCGCACGCCACACAATCCACGGCTGAGAATGGCGTACGGCGTCTTGGCCAGTCCGGCGGCGCGCATCTTTTCCGGAATGCCCTCGATCAGCTTCGTGCACACCACGCGTGTCGCCTCCGGGGTGACATCGCGTTCGGCGATCCCGGTACCACCCGTCGTGACCACCAGTTGCACCTGCTCCGCCAACTGAGACAGCGCGTCTTCAATTTCACCCTGCTCGTCGGCGACGACCCGCTGAAACTCCACCTCGAACCCGTGCTGCCGCAGCAACTCGGCGGTCGCCGGCCCCGACAAGTCTTCGCGTTCGCCTCGTGCGGCGGAATCGCTGACAGTCAACACTGCTGCGGTCATCACAACTTCCTCTTCGTCGCCTTGCGCTCATAGTCTCCGCTCTTTCCGCCCGACTTGCGTTCCAGCCGAACCGCACGAATCTCGATCCCCTTGTCCAGCGCCTTGCACATGTCGTACACCGTAAGCGCCGCCACGGATGCCGCGACTAGCGCTTCCATCTCGACTCCGGTCACCGCCGTGGTTCGCACCATGCTGCGAATCTCGACACCCCTTTTCTTCACGGCGCAGTCCACATCCACCTTGGTCAGCGGTAGTGGATGGCACATCGGAATAAGCTCCGCCGTCCGCTTGGCGGCCTGAATCCCGGCAATGCGCGCCACTTCCAGCGGATTGCCCTTGGGGTTTCGCGGCAAGGCCCGCATCACCTTGCTGCTCATCGACACAAAAGCATGTGCCTCGGCCTCCCTCAATGTGGGACTCTTGTCCGACACGTCCACCATCGACGCGCGACCGGCCTCGTCGTAATGCGACAGCTTCTGCGCTTTTGCTTTGCCCGTTGCCATGTGACTTACGACGGCAGCACCGTCACGACTTCTCCCGCCTCAAAGTTCTCCCGGTCCGGAGGTACCACAATGTAGCAGTTCGCCTTCGCCGCTGCCATCAGGTCGCCCGATCCCTGCCAGCGCACTAGCTCAACCTCAGGCTTCTCATGCGTGCCTTCCAGTTTCGCCGGAAGGAATCGCGTCAAACCGGTCTTGGTGGCAAACGGAGCTCGTAAGCTCGCTTGCGCGAACGGCAGAGGCGCGGGGTTCGCTCCGCCCAGCGCATCCAGTACCGGACGCACGAATAACTGAAACGTAACCATCGTCGACACAGGATTTCCCGGCAGCCCAAAGAACGGCGTGGTCTTGCCGTCAAGTCTGACCTGGCCGAACACCACCGGTTTACCTGGTTGAATTGCAACCCCGGTGAAGAAAAATTCCGCGCCCAGAGAAGCCAAAACCTCTTCGACGAGGTCGTACTTGCCCATCGAAACTCCACCTGTCAGCAGCAGCAGGTCTGCCTCCAATCCCTTACGCAGCAGGAGCGCCATGTCTCCCGCGTCGTCGCGCGCCACCGGCAACAACGCCGGTTCGCCTCCAGCCTCGTACACTTGCGCCGCCAGCGAATAACTGTTGGAATTGCGAATCTCGTTGGGGCCGGGCGGCAAATTAATGTCCACCAGCTCGTCACCAGTGGCCAGCACCGCGAGTCTCGGTCGCCGATGGACCGCGACCTCCGGCCGGCCGACGGCAGCCGCCACTGCCACCACAGCGTGCCGCACGCGCGTGCCCCGCTTCACCATCACGTCGCCATGGCGCGCTTCCGCTCCCGCAGAAACTACGTTCTCGCCGGACTTGACCGGTCGCTTCACGGTCACCGTTTCGTCAGTCAGCTCGGTGTACTCGACCATCACCACGGCATCTGCGCCCTCCGGCACAGGAGCCCCAGTCATAATCTCGGCTGCCTCACCCGAGCCAACGCTGATTCCGCTCTCCTCGACGGAAGCTCCTGCCCTGATCGTACCCACGCTGCGCAGGCGGGCTGGGACGGCGTGAACATCGGCCGCCCTCACCGCGAATCCATCACGCGTGGCGCGCGGAAAGGGCGGAAAATCGCGGTCGGCGCGCACGTCCTCCGCCAACGCCAGGCCCACAGCATCCAGCAGGTTGGTGAGTTCCGCCTCCGTCGCGGTAAGCGTCGCAGCCTGCTGCTCGACCACGCGCCGGGCCTCGGCGAACGTCAGCAGCTTGCTCTGGGTGGATACGGTCATGGCAGCACGTTCATGCGGATTCTACTGGACGCGGGCGACCATCCCAAGTCGCAGCCTGCCCAGCATAGAAAAAGGGCGGCACGCGGCCGCCCTTGCACTCTCACTGCAATCAGTTCGGCTTCTTCTTGGCGGGCGTCTTCTGCTTGCCGAAGCTCGTCTCCACCGACGAGCCGATGCTGGCGAGCATGTCCTTGGAGTTTTGCGCCAGCGGGCCGTCCGGTTTCAGCTCGAGGTATTTCTGGAAGCATTCGGCCGTGCCCGGGGCGGCGACGAACTTTCCATCTTTCCCGGTCGTCGCCTTGCCCATCATGTTCACGCCCTTCCAGTAGTACGCATCAGCGCGGTTGGGATCAATCTGGATCACCTTGTCGAAGGCCGTGATGGCGTCGTCGATCTTTCCGGTGTTGGTAAAAATTGCCCCTTCATTGAAATAGTAGGTGGCAGCATTCGCAGGCTCTGCCTGGGCGGCTGCGGTGTATTCCGCGATGGCCTTCTCGGTCTGTCCCGATTTCGCGTACGCGTCCGCTAGACCATTGTGGTACGCGCCGCTATTGGGATTGATTGCCAGCGCTTTCTGATAGGCCTCGACGGCCTCCGGATACTTCTTGCCACCGCGGTACGCATCTCCGAGATAAGCCCACAGCAAGTCCTTCGAAGGGTCGGCAGTCGTTGCTTCCTGCAAGATGGAGATCGCCTGATCGTAATTGCCGGCTTTCTCCAGGTCGCGCGCCTCCGCCAGCTTGGCGTTCAGGCCTTTGATCTTCTCGTTCTGTTTTACGACCTCCTGTTGCTTCCGGAGTTGCTCTTCCGTCGGCCCGGATTTTGCTTGGTCCTTCTTGAGGTCAAAATCCACCGGCACATTGTCGCCCACTCCGACCGGAATCTTGCTGACGTTATCGATTTGCTGGCCATTCCGCGTTAGCGTGGCATTGTAGGTCCCGGGCGTCAGGCCAATCATGCGGAATTCGCCGTTCTTGTCGGTCTTGGCCGACATCTTGCGGCCGCTGTCCGTATTCGTGACTTCCACTACGCCGTCCGTGATGGGCTTGCCTTCCAGGTCCTTAGCCACACCGTGCACGCCGGTGGTCTGGGCCATAAGCGGTACCGAGCTGAGCGCGAGCAACAGCCCCAGCAACATGATCAGGTTGATGTATTTCTTCATATCTGCCTCCAGCACGTGGTATCGGCTCGCGAAACCGCTCGCATGTTGGCCGCTCACCACGGCAGTATCAATTTCCGAATTTGAATTCTTGAGGATCAGTGCGCCTCGGCCTGCGTCACATAGGGTACCGGATCGCTGGCGCCCGCTGCCGCAAAGGCCCGCATGCGCAACACACAACTGTCGCAGCTACCGCAGGCCTGGTCCTCACGGCTATAACATGACCACGTTAAATCGAACGGAGCGCCTAATTCAAGGCCAAGTCTCACAATCTCGGCTTTTCGCATGGCAATCAGGGGGGGTTCAATACGAATTCTGCCCTCTTTCGTGCCCGTTCGCACCGCCTCGTTAAAGGCGGCATAAAACTCCGGACGGCAATCCGGATAGCCCGAACTGTCCTGCTGCACCGCGCCGACGTAGATCTTCTCCGCCCCCAGCACCTCGGCCCAGCTCACCGCCGCCGACAGGAAATGCGAATTGCGAAACGGCACGTAGGTCACAGGGATTTCCGCCCCGATCTCCGGCCCCGCCTGCGGCACCGCAATTTGCTCGTCGGTCAGCGCCGAGCCGCCAATCGCCCTGAAAAACGCGGTCTGGACGGCCAGCCTTGTGCAGATGCCCAGCCTGTCACAGATCTCCTGAAACGCCTGCCGCTCCCGCCGCTCCGTTCGCTGGCCGTAGTCGATGTGCAGCGCGGCCGTGTGCTCCGCGCCGAAATCGCGCACTGCCAACGCAGCGCAGACGGTGGAGTCCATACCGCCACTCAGCACCACCAGCACGCGGGCTTTCGGGCTTCTTCCACTTTCCTTAGTTGTCGGGTTTGTCGTCATATACGGTGCTGATTTGAAAGGGTACGGCTTCACAGGCTGCGGAAAACTCGTTCCCCCAGCAGCTTTGTATCAGAGCTTCAGTCGTGCCGATAAGCCCTTTATTTTTGATCCGCCGAGCGGACTTCAGTCCGCGAGGAGCCGACGTCAATCGCCAGTGCCATTTTCTCCGGTGAAACAACTACAAACCTGTGCTACACCCCCTTCATCGAGGGCTCCCAGATGAACTTATGAATCTGCAGTCCCAACCGCGCATTCAACCCATCGGCCAATATCCACTCAGCCAGCTCGCGCGGGTCCAACAAACAATGCGATACATCCCGGCTTCCCGTCGCGTCTTTGCGGAATGCTGGCGAGAGGATCACGGACGCCACTTTGCTGATCAATTCATGTTCGCGAATGAATTCCCGCGCAAACTCATAGTCCTTGCGGCTGGCCAGCACGAACTTTACCTCATCGCGCTGGGTGAGGTACTGCAGGTTCTCGTTACGAAACGTCCCGCCCTCGCCCGAGTGCGGACACTTCACATCCACAATCTTCACCACCGCCTCAGGAACCTTGTCCAGCACGCGTTCTCCGCTGGTCTCCAGCAGTACCGTATATCCTGTCGCCAGCAGCCTTTCCATCAGCGCGACGACTTCTCCCTCCTGCAGCATCGGCTCGCCACCGGTGATCTCCACCAGTCCGCCATCCGGAGACAGTCGCCGCACCTCGCGCTCCACCTCGTCCAGCGTCATCCGCTGCCCGCCCGTGAAGGTGTATTCGCTGTCACACCACACGCAGCGCAGATTGCAGCCTGCCGTCCGCACGAAAACGCACGGCAGACCAGCGTAGGACGATTCTCCCTGCAGCGACTTGTAAATCTCGATGATCTGCATTGGATTGGAACGCGCAGCCTGAAGGCCTTTTGAATAGCACGCCCTGCCGCGCCTCTTTGAAGGGGCACGGCTTTACAGGCTGCGGAAAAAGTAGCGTTGAATCGTGTTTTGAAGGGGCGCAGCTTTAGCTGCGCCGTTCAAGTCCTTTATTATTGCCATTCCGAGCGGGCTTCAGCCCGCGAGGAATCTGCTTTCCCGACTTTTTCTGCGGCCTCTTTACCCGTGCCGATACTCGCTTCCTTCTTGATTTCCCGAGCGGACTTTAGTCCGCGAGGGGCCTTACCGACGCCAATCATTCGCTGTAGGTCGCCGTCGTCGTGTCCGTTTCCCAGATGGTGATGTCTTTCACCCACACCCGTCCGTTGGTTTTCCCGTGCAGGTGCTTGTTGGTCTCGTCGAAGAAATACTTGGCGAGGTTCTCCGCCGACGGATTCACCACCGTGAACGGATCCAACTCGTTGATCATCTGATGATCGAGGTAGTTCACCACCGGACGCAGGACATCCTTCAGGTCCTTGAAGTCGAGCAGCAGGCCCGCGTGGTCCAGCGTCTCGCCGCGCAGCGTGACCCGCACCTTATAGTTGTGTCCATGGGGCTTCTCGCACTTGCCCTTGTAGTTGCGCAGAAAGTGCCCCGAGGAAAATGTGTCTTCGACGGTTACTTCGTACATGTGCTCCAACTGCAGCGGCGCAAATCGGCGGGCTGCGGCTAAACCTCTATTTTAGCCGGAAGGCACGTTGTCGTGTGCTCTTCATCACAGAGGCAATTGGCATTCGGACGGTATGATGGCACACGAGGTCGCAAGTTCCGCCAAAGGCGGAACGCCATTGATTAGCCCAGCGCGGCAGCGCTGCGCACCGGTGTTTATTGAATTCCCGAGCCCCGTAGGGGCGGCATATGGCCCACAGTTACAACGTCTCTGCGTTCCATATCGTTTTCAGCACAAAACACCGTCGGCCACTCATCAGCCCTGACACCCAGCCGACTCTCTGGAAGTACCTCGCTGGCATCGCCCGCAATCACGGTATGACGGTCTTAGGAATCGGTGGGACCGACAACCACGCACACGTTCTCGTCTCGCTGCCCGCCGATGTTGCGCTTGCCGCCGCGGTGCGCGATCTCAAGTGCAATTCCAGCCGCTGGATGCGCGAAACAGACCGGAATTTCGCATGGCAGCAAGGCTACGGGGCCTTCAGCGTCAGCGCGCCGCAATTGGAACGCGTCAAGTGCTACATCAGGAACCAGCAGAAACATCACCACAAAATTTCGTTTGAGGACGAATTCATCCGCATGCTTCGGGCGGCGAACATTCCATTCGAGCCCGGCGAGGTCTTTGACTGATTGTAGCGCCCTCCGGGCTCCGGACCCCAAGAATCCGCTTACCCAGCGCCGCCGCGCTGGGCTAATGAGTTTCGACCGTTCGGTCTAACGCCTCGTGATTCTTCTCGCCATCTTCTTGACGTAAAGATATATCGATCAATGGCCCAGCCCACCACCCGTAGAGGTCATGGGTCATGGAGTCGAACCACCGTGGTCTCTCAGCCATACTAGCTCTCCGCCCGAAAGAACCTCTCCACCGCCCGAATGTCCGTAGTCCGCGCATACTCCGGCAAACTGTTCAGAAACACCCGCCCGTACTGCTTCTTCAATATGCGGTTGTCGAGCAGGCACAGCAGCCCGCGATCCTGCAGCGAACGAATCAGCCTGCCGAACCCCTGCTTGAGCGAAATCACCGCGCTCGGCACCTGGTACTCGAAGAACGCATTGCCGCCGTTCTCATCGATCGCCTTGATGCGCGCCGCCACCACCGGGTCATTCGGCACCGCAAACGGCAGCCGGTCGATGATCACGCAGCTCAACTGCTCGCCCTGCACGTCCACGCCCTGCCAGAACGACGACGTCGCGAACAGCACGCAATTCGGCGTCATGCGAAACTCTTCCAGCAGCGCATTTTTGGGCGCGCTACCCTGCAGGAGCATGGGGAACTCCAGTTCGCCCAGCAGCCGCTCGTAAAGCTGGTTCATAAACGAATGGCTGGTGAATAGGCAGAACGCCCGCCCGCGGCTAATCTCCAGCAGTTGCCGAACGCGCTGCGAGGCCTTTTCCACGAATTGCGGCTCGCGCGGGTCTGGCAGATCCGGAGGCACATACAGCAGCGCCTGGCTGGGGTAGTCGAAGTGCGACGGGACGATCATCTCGCGCGCATGCTCCAGGCCCAGCCGCCCGCGAATGTAGTCGAACCCTCCGCCCACAGCCAGCGTGGCCGACGTCAGCACCGCTGTCTCCAGGTGATCGAACAGCGTCTGCCGCAGAATGTCCGATACTGTAATCGGCGTCGCTTGCAAAAACACGTTCCGCTGCGCGCTGCGTCCCCCGCGCCGCTCAATCCAGAATACGGTGTTCTTCTGGTTCGACTCCATGACGAACCCGAGTTGCACCCGCAACTCCTCAACCCGGCGGCACAGGTTGTGTACTTCGTCGGGCTTGTCCGGCACCGCCTGCAATTCGTTATAAAGATGCAGCAGCGTGTTCAGCAGCCCGATGTACTCGTCGCCGTTTTCCTCCAGAAATTCCGCCCGGTTATCGAACGCAAACCGCCCATCTCCCGGAGGCAGCAGCGAAAAGAAGAACTGCGATCGCTCCCGCACCCGCGCCGAAGCCGCCAGCGCCTGGGCCAGCGGAAGGTTCGCCCGCCGTAGCGTCTGCTCTACATCGCGCAGCAGCTCTTCTACCCGCACATTCGACACCGACACGCCGAAGTAGTCGGTGGCCACGTCTTCCAGCTCGTGCGCCTCGTCAAACACCACCACGCCCGCGTCTGGCAGCACGCCCGAATCCGGCCCACGGTCCATAGCGGCCTTAATGGCCAAGTCCGCGCAGAACAGATGATGGTTAACAACGATGATGTCGCTCTCCGCCGCTTTTCGTCGCATCTCGGTGATGAAGCAGCGGTCGAACTGCTGGCACTTGGCGCCGATGCAGCGGTCGGTGCGCGCGTCCAACTTCGACCAGAGCTGGCTGCTCTCCGGCATCTCCGCCAACTCCGCGCGGTCGCCGGTTATGGTCGTCTTCTCCCACTCGCTGATGATCTTGAACTGGTTGATCTCCCCCAGCCCGCTCAGCACCGGCTGGTCAGTCAGGTCATACAGTTTCTTGCGGCAGAGGTAATTCGCGCGGCCCTTCATGTAGCACACGCGCAACTCGCCCAGGTGCTCCTGCAGAAAGGGCAGGTCCTTGTGGAACAGTTGCTCCTGCAGTGTCTTGGTGCCGGTCGAGATAATCACCCGCTTGGCCGAGCGGATGACCGGCAGCAGGTACGCCAACGTTTTGCCAGTGCCGGTCCCGGCCTCGACGATGAGGTGCCGCTTTTCGCTGAGCGCCTGCTCTACGGCCTCCGCCATCTGCAATTGCCCACGCCGAAACTCGTACGCCGGATGGCTGCGCGCCAGCACTCCGCCCGGCCCGAAGAACTGGTACAGCGAGGGAATGCGCGCGGCTGAACGAGCAGACGATGGCGACGAAGACGCGGATTGTGGTGGAGAAGACACGGCGAAAGGAGCGATGTCCCTATAATAGACGTTTACACCTGCACAGCCGAAACAGTCCCCAGTTCCATGAGCCGCCGAGTCCATTACGAGTCCCGCAGCAGGATACGCCCCGGAGAAATGCCCCTCGCCGGCACGCTAGCCATCGTTGGCCGCCCTAACGTCGGCAAGAGCACACTCTTCAACCGGCTGGTCGGCTCGCGACGCGCCATCGTCGGCGACGAGCCCGGCATCACCCGCGACCGTCTTTACGGCGAAGCTGAATGGGCTGGCAAAATGCTGCGCGTGGTCGATACAGGCGGCATCATTCCCGAAGACAAAGCGCTCATTCCGGCCGAGATCTTTCGCCAGGCCCGCGTCGCGCTCGAACAGGCTGACGTAATCGTGATGGTGGTCGACGGACGCACCGAGCTTGCCGCTCCCGACCTCGAGTTGGCCCGCCAATTAGTGCGTATGGGTAAGCCGGTAGTGCTGGCAGTCAACAAAATAGACACACCCCAACTCGAACCCTACGCCCAGGAATTTCGCCGCCTGGGGATCAAGGACTTGCTGCCTGTTTCTGCCGAGACCGGCAACGGAGTCGCCGAGCTGCTGGAACACGTGCTCGCGCTCATTCCCGAACGCCCCGAATCAGAAACAGCTGAGCCCAGCGAAATGGCAGAGGAAGAAGGCGACACACAACAATCAGAAGGAGAATCGACGCCGGCCGAGACCAAGGTCGCCATTATTGGCCGTCCCAACGTCGGCAAGTCAACGCTTCTGAACGCGCTCACCGGAACCGGCCGCGCCATCGTCTCGCCCGTCGCCGGCACCACTCGCGATGCCGTTGATGAACTCGTCGAGCGCGACGGCCAGATCTACCGCTTCATTGACACCGCCGGAATCCGCCGCAAAGGCAAGACCGATCTGATGGCCGAAAAGCTCTCCGTCGTCATGGCGCGCAAGCACCTCGAAGCCGCCGACGTCGCGCTCGTCATCATCGACGCCACCGAAGGTGTCACCGCCGGCGACGCCACCATCGCCGGATACGCCCACGAAAGCGGACGCTCCGTCGTCATCGTCGTCAACAAGTGGGACCTGGTTACCACCGCGCGCACCGACGGCAAGCCCGCGGCCGACCCCGCGATCTTCGAGCAGCAGGCTCGCCGCCAACTCAAGTTTCTAGACTATGCTCCGATTGTTTTTGTCTCGGCGACGACCGGCAAAGGCCTCAGCAAGCTTTACGCCACGCTCGAGCTGGTCTCGAAGGAGCGCCGCAAGCGCATCGGCACCGGCGAGATGAACCGCTTCCTCGCCCGTGTCGATTTCGAGCGCGCCTCCGTGCCCGTCTCCAAGCGCGTGAGGATTTTGTACCTGACGCAAGCTGCCGTCTCGCCGCCCACGTTTATCCTCTTCACCGATCGGGACGTGAAGTTGCACTTCTCTTATCAGCGGTTTTTGGAGAACCAGATTCGCGACGCCTTCGGCTTCGTCGGCTCCCCCATCTGGATCAAGACGCGGGCACGCAACGAACCACGGGAAAAGCGCTGAGAAGCCCCTGAGAGGAACGGTGGAAGCGCTGGCCTTTAGGCCAGCGATCAAACGGCTACAAATGACAGGGGGCTTTAGCCCCGGCCGCGCTCGATGCTCCTGTGATTACAACTCGCTGTGTCTCCAGCCACCCCTGCAATTCCCCCAGCGCCCGCTCGCACACCATGGCATGCCGCTGCTTCTTGTCGCGCACGCGGCGGCGCGTGGCTTCGTCCAACGGTTGCAACAAGTCGAAAGTGATGTTGGCCGGCTGGAAGCTCTTCGCCTCGGCGTGGCAGATGTAGTTCACCAGCGCGCCAAACGCCGTCGCCCGCGGAGGAGCCACGGGTTCCGCACCTATCGCCATCGCTGCCGCCTGCATTCCCGCCAACAACCCAGTGGCGATCGACTCCACGTACCCCTCGACGCCAGAAATCTGTCCGGCAAACAGCACATTGGAATGCTGCTTCATCTGCAGCGTCTCCTGCAGCAGCGCCGGCCCGTTGATGTACGTGTTGCGATGAATCTGCCCATAGCGCAAAAACTTCGCATTCTCCAGCCCGGGGATGAGCCGCAGCACCCGCGCTTGCTCGCCAAACTTCAGATGGTTCTGAAAGCCTACAAGGTTGTACGAATCGGCGCGCAAATTTTCCTGTCGCAACTGCACCACCGCGTACGGAGTCTTCCCCGTCTTCGGATCGCGCAGCCCCACCGGCTTCATCGGCCCAAAGCGCAGCGTATCGCGTCCGCGCCGCGCAATCTCCTCAATCGGCAGGCAGCCCTCGAAGTAATTCAGCTTCTCCCAGTCTTTCGCGTCCACCGACTGCGCCTCCAGCAATGCATCGAGGAAGCGGTCGTACTCTTCCTGCGTCATCGGGCAGTTGATGTAGTCCGCGGTGCCCTTGTCGTAGCGCGCGGCCATGTACACGCGCTCACGGTCGATAGAGTCGGCCTCCACAATCGGGCTGATCGAGTCGTAGAAATACAGTTGCTCGCTGCCGCTCAGCCGCCGGATCTCCTGGGTCAGCGCATCCGACGTCAGCGGCCCGGTAGCGACGATTGTGATGCCATCGTTCTCATCGATGCGCGTGACTTCCTCGCGCACCACGCGAATCAGCGGCTCGCGCTCGATCGCGTTCGTAACCGCTTGCGAAAACTTTTCCCGATCCACCGCCAGTGCGTGACCCGCCGGGACTGCGGTTTGCGCGGCGATCTGCATCAGCAACGAGCCTGCGCGCCGCATCTCTTCTTTCAGCAGCCACGGCGCGGTGTTCTCGGTATCGGATTTCAGCGAGTTCGAGCACACCAACTCAGCGAACTGCGCCGTCTGGTGCGCCGGAGTCGAGCGCACCGGACGCATCTCGTACAACTCCGCCGGCACGCCGCGCCGCGCACATTGCCATGCAGCCTCCGATCCGGCCAGACCAGCGCCGATGATGCGAATGTTTTTGGGCATGAGTCCAACGGGAGCGAGGAACTGCAGGTATTATACGGACGAGTTACCAGGAGTCTTTATGGCAAGAGTGTCGTACGTTGAACTGGAAACAGCCACGCCCGAGGTCCGCGATATCTACGAGAAGACGCTGGGCAGCAAGCCCGGCAGCGTGCAGAAGATTCTCGCGCATCGCCCCGAGATGCTGAAGAACTTCCTCGCGTTCTACGCCAGCGTGGGGCGCGCGCTGGAACGCCGGCTCTATGAGATGGTCTACATTCGCGTCTCGATGATCAACGAGTGCCACTATTGAATGCAGCACCATCTCGCTTCGTCGAAGCGAGTCGGGCTCCAGCCTGCGGATTGGCAACTGCTGAAGGCCGGCGACTACAGCGCCTTCAATCTCAAGGAGCAGGCTGCGCTCAAATTCGCGGAGAAACTCACCCGCGAATCGCGCAACATCAACGACGCCGATATCGCGGCGTTGAGAGCGCATTTCACGGAAGAGCAGATCGTCGATCTCGACATGTTGGTCGGACTCGTCAACCTGACCAACCGCCTCACCGACCCGCTGGGTGCGGATCTGGAATTTCCGGAGGAGAAGATTCCGACGTAGTCGGCGGCGGTCCGCAAGGAACGACGCTCGCCATGTTTGAACCGCGTAGTGGCGCAACAAAGATGGCCAACTCATCCAACGAAATAACCATGCGCTTAAGTCCGCAGAGTCGTGTATATTGTGGGGCTGCCTTCGAGCTTTACCATGAAGGCCCACCCAATCAGGAGACAAAATGAAAGCAAGGACCATCCTATTGACCCTGGCGCTGTGTCTTGTCGGAGCGGCGGCGGGTTTTGCTCAGAACCCGAACATGGGTACCTGGAAGCTGAACGAGGCCAAATCGAGGATTGCTCCCGGATTCACCAGGAACACCACGGTTGTTTACTCCGCCTCGGGTGACAGCGTGAAAGTGACCACGGATGGGACCGACAAAGACAGCAAGCCAATCCATACCGAGTGGACGGGCAAGTTTGACGGCAAAGACTACCCCGTCACCGGCGACCCCAATGCTGACACCCGCTCCTATACCAAGGTCGACGATCGCACTTTGACCTTGGCCAACAAGAAGGCCGGCACGGTCACCACCAGTGGTCGCATCGCCGTGTCGGCGGACGGCAAGAGCCGCACCGTTGTAGTGAGTGGAATCGGCGCATCCGGCAAGAAGGTCACCAGCAAGGCGGTCTACGACAAACAGTAGAGGGAGTATCCCTAGAGCAGTTTCAGAGTTAATGTAGTCCGCCCGTCGACTTGAAAGGGCACGGCTTCAGCCGTGCCGCAAAGGTGCATGTAGACTGCGGCTTTAGCCGCTGTGGTGAGGACTTTCTCCTCCACACGCGCCCTGAAGTTATGGCACGAACTTACGGGACACCACACTAGACTAGAGCTTGTCTCAAAAACATTCTGCTTAGGCCCACGAAGAATGCGGTTCACAAAAAGGGCCTTTAGGCCTGGCGCACTGTGCTCCGATTTTTGAAACACGCTTTAGCCACTCCGCAAACACTCTGGTGCCCGACTCACGTTTCGGCTTGAGTGGGATTGCTTTTGCGACAATGGAACCTAACGGAACTCGTCTCGGCCTTATCCGCGTAGCCTGGGGAATCCGCGGTTGCTTTCGCGTTTGCCCAAGTCTAATCCGTGTAGATCCGTGCAAATCTGCGGCTGCTTTTGCTGTTTGCCACCCCGCCGACTGAAGCAAACACAGAGTTGCTGTAGCCCGAGGATCGAAATGGTAGTGCGGCGCTTCAGCGCCGATAATGCGAATTGTTTTTGACCTCGACACGACCTACTGATTATCGCAGGCCAACGCTTATAATCTCGGCATCGCTGGAATTGTTGTCTGTCGAGCACTCGATTGTCGCAGGCCACCCAAATGCTGATCTCAGGCGTAAATGTCGCGCAATTGCGACCGGCATGCCAGCAACAAACGAATAGGGTCAGAGCTTGGTCGTCTAAGCATGGGAGGGCTTGCCTGCTACTGCAATTCGTGCGTACAATGTACGTACGGACAATCTAATGCCAACGACGCTGGACAGCAAGAAGCACCGCCTGAATCTCCGTACCACCCGCCAGCAGCGCAAGCTGATCGAGGTCGCAGCCAGCCTGTGCGGCGAGGACATGACCGACTTTGTAATTACCAGTGCATATAACCGGGCCGCGCAGGTGCTGGCCGACCGGCGCCATTTCGAGCTGTCCGCTGACCGCTGGAAGAAGTTCGTTGCTGCACTCGACCGCCGTCCTGCGCCGAACCTCCGCCTCCGCCGCCTGCTGTCGGAACCTTCCGTCCTTGAGCGCTGAACGGGAGAAGGCGCCGCTCTCTCAGGTTGAGCTGCTCACCCGCTCACACGAATTGCAGGAGTTCGACTGCGGCGCGCACCAGTCGCTCAATGAATGGCTCAAGCGCTATGCCATGCTCAATCAACTCAGTGACGCAGCTCGGACGTATGTCGTACATCGAGCTAACCGCGTGGTCGGCTATTACTCCCTCGCTCCTGGCAGCGTAGCCAAGCGCGAAGCGCCCGAGCGAGTCGCGAAGGGCCTCGGCAATTATCCCATCGGCGTAATTTTGCTCGCGCGCCTGGCAATCGACAAAACGGAGAAGGGCTCGGGCTTGGGTAAGGCGCTCTTTAAGGACGCCCTGCTGCGATCTGCCCACGCCGCTGATGCCATTAGTGCCCGAGCGGTGCTGGATCATGCTATCGATACCAACGCGAAGGCTTTTTACCAGCACTTCGGCTTCGAGGAATCGCCCATCGACGACACCCATCTGATGCTGCTGATGAAAGACATCCGCGCCTTGCTGAAGACGTAGCCGCACTCGCTGCTACAAAATCAGCCTCTCATCCCCCACTCGCCGCGTGACCCGCTCCCGGTCGAGATATTCCAGCAGCGGAATCGCATACTTGCGCGTTACCCCGATGAGGTCCTTGAACATGACGACGTTCATCTTCGGCGTCTTGCTCTTTTGCGCTACAACCAACTGACGCAGCCCGTCCAGCGCCTCCCGGTGAAAAACCAGATCGTCCCCGACCTTCACCAGCACCCGGTCGCGTAGCAGCAGCGTGACAATCTTCTCCGCGCGCACTTTGTCCACCGGCAATGACGCCAGCACGTCTTTGAGCAAAGGAACTTTCAGCCCCGCGTTCGCGAATGCCGTTTCGATCTGCTTCTTGGACTCGGCTTCGTCGTCGCGCAGCACCACGCCGCGTCCCGTAGCATGCACCAGTTCGCCGGCGACCTCCAGTTGCTTGTCGCGCACCAGCAACTCCTCGACGCCGCGAAAGACCTCGGGCCGCAGTCCAATCTTCTCCCGCAATTCTTCTTTGCTGATCCCCGCCACCAGCGGATTCGCCTGGTGAAATGCATCGACGGTCGTTTTCATCTCAGCGCGCAGTTTCGCAACCGCATCACCGGTGACCAGGACATCGCCGAACCGCAGCAACTTACGCTCCTTCGTCAAGGATGCTGCAATCGACTCGACCCGCGTCCCCAGCCATCCCGTCTCCGCCACGGCATCTGCCACCGATAAGCCGTCGACCCCACGCCGCCCCACGCGCGCCAACAACGACTCCAATTCGCTCGCATCGGAAACCGCCTTCACGAACCCCAGCCGCTCCTCCGCCTTCGTGCGTCGCATCGGTTCCGACGCATCCAACACGACCCCGCCGCCTATCGTGATCACTGGCGAAAACTGCCGCACAATGAACCGGTCGCCCGGCAGCAGCAGCACCGGATGGTCGAGCTTCAACCGCGCCAGCCCCGAGTCTCCCGGTCGCAACTGCTTTGCGTCCAGCAGGCTCACCTCCGCAATCGTCTCCGCAGTGTACGCGTGCAGATGTACCCTTGCTGCATCGCGCAACAACCGCGCCGACGGCAACAGATTCAGCTGCACACTCACACGCTTGGTCGGACGAAACAGTTCCGCCGGCGTCAGCATCATCCCGCGCGCCAGCTCCGACGTCTCTGCTCCCACAAGATTCAGCGCGGTGCGCTGTCCTGCGATCGCCTTTTCGGCCGCCGCACCGTGCACCTGCACCCCGCGCACCCGCAGCCGCTTTCCTGTGGGATGCACCTCCAGCTCATCGTCCTTGCGCACGCTGCCGGAAATCAGTGTGCCGGTCACCACCGTTCCAAAGCCCTTCATCGAGAACACGCGATCGATCGGCAGCCGGAACGCCGCTCCGGCATCCTTCACTGGAACTTCCGCCGCCAGCCGCGCCAGCTCTCGCTTCAGCTCGCCGAGTCCTTCTCCCGTCTTCGAACTCACCGCCACAATT
>Ga0074046_10002117_pt1 | contig 17317 bp, 14 predicted proteins | sample BogForMeECP23OM3_FD_94441 | JGI IMG/M metagenome (GOLD analysis project Ga0074046, IMG submission 94441) | Bog forest soil microbial communities from Calvert Island, British Columbia, Canada - Bog Forest MetaG ECP23OM3 | ecosystem: Environmental > Terrestrial > Soil > Wetlands ... | reverse complement strand
GGTGACGAACTAAACTCTAACCATGTCCTCCAGACCAGGCTTCAGCCGCATCCTCTGCGCTAACTGCGAGCGCACTGAAGAAAGTTGCTTGTGCGACAAATACTGCGTGTACTGCCAGTCCCAACTCGACGTACGTCTGTGCACCGACGGCTTGATGTACTGTGAGGCGTGCCGCAGCGCCTGCGAGTACAAACTGGCAAACTGAAACGCGAGAGCGACCCGGGGAAAAAGCACTACGGTTTAACTGTATGTTTCCGGCATCGCCTGCGATCTTGTCCACATACCGCGGCTGGCGACTGCTATCCTCTCTTCTGATTTTTCTGAAGCCCGCTGCTCGCGATTGTGAACTCTTCCCTTGGAGACGGCCCGACCAAAGGCCCGGAATTCCTTTCTCTCAGACAGCAACCGGCTCTACTTCGACCGCTTGCACTTTAGCCTTGACCTTGATAGGAACGTTTAACGCGCGCGAGATCGGGCATTTGCCCTTGGCGATCGTGGCGGCGTGCTGAATTTTTTTCTCGCTTGCCCCCGGCAAGCTGACCGTAATGTTCGAATCGATCCCGGTAACATCCCACTGTCCCTTCTTTTCTTCGAGGGTCAGGACCGATTCGGTCTTCACGAGTTCGGGCTTCATGCCTTCCCGGCGCATCTCCTGGACGACCATGAGAGACATGCAGGAAGCCACTCCCGCTGCAAGCATTTCGGACGGGCTAGTGCACGGTTCGTTTCCCGTGCTGGAACCTGCCGCATAAAGAGCATTGGAAACAACGCCGCTAGAGGTGGAAACTTGGCCCTCACCAATCAAGGGACTTCCCCTCCAAACAGCTACTGCGCTGCGGATCATTAGGATACCTTCTCGTCAGGGGAATTTTAGCCGAAAGGCAGACGGAAAGATGTGACATCTGATCTATCTGGGTGTGATATGGAGGACCCTCGTTCCCCACCCGCCAACGACCTCAGATCACCACCGCTTCCTTGTACTCCCCATACACCCTGCGCATCGCGTCCGAAATTTCGCCTACCGTGGCGTTTGCCTCGACGGCTGCCAGGATTCGCGGCATCAGATTTTCTCCCGAACGCGCCGTGTCTTCGACCGCGCGGATCGCGGCTTGCCAGGTTGCGGGATTGCGCTTCGCGCGCAGCGCTCGCAGGCGCTCGATTTGTTTCGCTTCCAGCGCCGGATCAATCCGCTGGATCGGTACCGCATGCTCTTGTTCGATCTGGAACCGGTTTACGCCGACCACCACCGCTTCCTGTCGATCGACCGCCTGCTGATATTCGTAGGCCGCGTTCTGGATCTCCTGCTGCACATATCCGCGTTCGATGGCTTTGAGCATGCCGCCCATGGCTTCGATTTTTTCCAGATAATCTTCGGCTCGCTTTTCGATTTCGCTGGTCAGCGATTCGACGTAATACGACCCGGCCAGGGGATCGACTGTTTGCGGCGCGCCCGACTCAAACGCGATGACCTGCTGCGTGCGCAGCGCGATCCGCGCCGACGCTTCGGTGGGCAAGGCCAGCGCCTCGTCGAACGAATTGGTGTGCAGCGACTGCGTTCCACCCAGCACCGCCGCCATGGCCTGGATCGCTGTCCTCACAATGTTGTTCTCCGGTTGCTGCGCCGTCAGCGTGGAACCCGCGGTCTGGGTATGGAAGCGGAGCATCCACGATTTTGGATTGTTCGCCTTAAAGCGGTCCCGCATGATCTTCGCCCACATGCGGCGCGCGGCGCGAAACTTTGCGACCTCTTCCAGGAAATTGCTGTGGGCGTTGAAAAAGAACGAAAGCCGCGGCGCGAACTGGTTAACATCCAGTCCGACTCGGATGGCCGCTTCCACATAGGCAATGCCGTTGCCCAGCGTGAAGCCGACTTCCTGCACCGCGGTCGATCCCGCCTCGCGCATGTGATAGCCGGAGATTGAGATCGTGTTCCAGTCCGGCACGTTCTGATTCGACCAGGCAAAAACGTCGGTGATGATGCGCATCGCCTGCTGCGGCGGATAGATATAGGTTCCGCGCGCGATGTACTCCTTGAGCACATCGTTCTGCACGGTGCCGGAGAGCTGGCGAATGTCCCGGCCCTGCCGCCGCGCCACCGCCACGTATAACGCCAGCAGGATCGAGGCCGTCGCGTTGATGGTCATCGATGTTGAAATCGCGGTCAGGTCAATGCCATCGAACAAGCGCTGCATGTCTTCGATCGAATCAATCGCCACACCGACTTTACCAACTTCTCCCACGGCCAGCGGGTGGTCAGAATCGAGCCCAATTTGCGTGGGCAAATCAAAAGCCACAGACAGGCCCGTCGTACCGTTGGCGAGCAAATACTTGTAACGTTTGTTCGACTCCTCGGCATCGCCCATGCCGGCGTACTGGCGCATGGTCCAGAGGCGGCCACGGTACATCGTGGCCTGTACGCCGCGCGTGTAGGGAAACTCTCCCGGATACCCCGCATCGCGGTCGTAATCCCATGCGGCAAGATCGGCGGGCGTGTAAAGGGCGTGTACTGGAATGCGAGAAGACGTCTCTTGGCTTGCGGGGCGGGCGCCGTGCTGGTTTGCGGAATCGGCCGTCTTAAGATCCGTCATGTACTCCTGCCCTTCGGTAGCTGTTGGCTCTCAGTTCCTAGCTCTTAGCTCTTCTTTTCACCCGCCAGAACGAACTCAGTCCGAACCAGGTGAACGAAACCGTGAAGCACACCGCGAGCAGCAACCTGCCTGGTCCGGCCGCGTGGCCAGACTGGTACCTGCCGTACTCGCGCAAGCCAGCTATGGCTCCGATCCCAGCCATCGCCAGAAACATGAATCCCGTCACTTCCAGCCAGAGTTGGTGCAGAACCCGCCCGAAGGACTGAGCCGTCGCCCGGATTCCCGCCAGCAGCGCCCGGCCGGTCCGGCTGCGCTCCAGCACCTGGGCGATCGCACGGAAAATCTGCTTGATTTTTCTCGCCGTCTGGCCGTCGATCATTGGTCGGTCACCATCGGTCGATTTTAGCAGCGGCTGAGGGTACAATGACGATGGGTGGCATCACTTTACTGTCATGCCCCCGTCAGCGGCGTCCGATTCAAGGGGGACTCGTGGATCAGCAACTGAAGCAGCTTATGAAAGAACTCGGAGAAGCGATCAACGGGTCACTATCCGATTCCGAGCAGATCGCCGAGGTCATTTCCCGCATCAAGGAAGGCGGCTACGAAATTTTCCTCGTCCTTGAAGCGACCATCGGCGTCAGCAGACAAGGCGAAAACGCCACCGACAAGACTTCCCTGGTCTCTACCCTCAGCACCAATTCGGAACTCAAGATCAGCGATCAGGATCTGAAGTTTCTCAAATCGCTGCGCATCAAGATTGACGACGCAGAAGACGAAGAGTAGGAACGGATCTAGCTCTCAGGGGCTGCTGAGCAAAAACTTCCGAGTCCCCACAAATTTTTCCCTTCGTAAATAGGAAAAATCTTGCAGCTGCCGTCTTTCGGTCTGTTAAAATAGGTTACTCCCTATGTAAGTAGCCGTTTAGCAGCATCTTAACCTTGAGGAGCTGCTGTGGAAAATGGCCTTCGGCGTGCATTTCACAGACCGAAGTGTCGTTCTTCGGCCGCATTCTGCAGGACTTAGTGCCGGCTCGTGGAATTGGCCACTTCTTTTGGCAATCGCTAAACAGGTCGCTACATGAGGTGCCGGACATGGATTCCCAGGCTTCACAATTGACCCTAGGCCTTCTTCCCCAGCCTCGCACCCGTTGGGGCAGGTTCGTTCTCAGCTATGGTATGCAGTCGCTGGTGATCACGTTCTTCGTGATTGCTCGTTAAAACATTCCCGGCTGAGATCACATACAAACCCCGCCCGGTTTACACTGATGAGGGGCGGAAGCTTAAGATTGAGGGCGAGGTTCTGATTGATGTTGTCTTTTCAGCAGAGGGGCAGGTTCGCATCGTGAAAGTGATGCACGGTCTCGGCCATGGGCTGGATGAATCCGCGGTTCGCGCCGCGGAAAAAATTCAGTTCAAGCCCGCTCTGAAAGATGGTCACCCCACCGATTCCGAGGCGGTATTGCACATCGAGTTTCAACTTGCATCGTAGATGATGAAACAAACAAAAATGTTGCGCTCCTTCTTCGCACTTCTCACGCTCTCCCTGGTCTGCTGCGCCACGTCCTTGTTCTCCCAGGCTCCGCCGGGACCTCAGGTCCAGACTCGCGACGCCGCCGTTCAACAGGCGAGCGCCTCCGCCGCCAGCTTCGATCAGGTTGTCGATCGAGCGATTGAGCGCGAACACTTCTTCATGGCCCAGATGAAGCAACTTCATCCTCTGGTGGAAACCTATATCCAGAATCTGAAGGAGGACAAAGACCTGGGCGCTGCCGTCCCAGTCAGCGACGTCTACTTCCTTGGCCGATTGGATATGAGCGAGGGCACCGACGACCGCACGTTCACCTCGCCCACCACTGCCGGCCTCGGCAAGCGCATGCTGGGCAAGCTGAAGAACGTTTATTCCATGAGGTTCCTGCCCCTGGGCTTTGCCCAGATGGTGGTCCTCGATGAGGATTTTCAGCGCCGGAATTACGACTTCACATTCGTCCGCCGCGAGTTCCTCGGCGAAATTCGTTGCGTCGTCATCGACGTAGCGCCCAAAAAAGACGCTGCCGGTGGCCGCTTCCTGGGCCGGATCTGGATCGAAGACCGGGACTACAACATCGTCCGCTTCAACGGCACTTATACGCAATCGCATCGAAACAGTTATTACCTGCACTTTGACAGTTGGCGGCAGAACCTCCGCCCCGGCGGCGTCTGGCTGCCGTCATTGATTTATTCCGAGGAGTCCGATCTCAAGGCCCGTCTTGGTCAGACGCTCAATTACAAGGCGCAGACCAGGCTCTGGGGTTACAACCTCAAGGATCTCCGCCGCAACTCCGAGTTCACCGAGATCACCGTCGACCCCCTTCAGTCCGTCCAGGATCAGAGTCAGAAAGCGCAGGATGCTAGCCCCATCGAAGCCCAGCGACAATGGGAACGTCAAGCGGAAATCAACGTGATTGACCGGCTGCAGCAGATCGGCTTGCTGGCGCCAGAAGGCGAAATCGACAAGGTGCTACAGACCGTCGTCAACAACATGATGGTCACCAACAACCTCGACATTCAACCCGAGGTCAAGTGCCGCGTGCTGCTGACCACGCCGCTTGAGTCCTTCACCATTGGCCATACCATCGTTGTAAGCCGCGGCATGATTGACGTTCTGCCCGACGAAGCAGCGCTGGCCATGATTCTGACCCACGAACTGGCGCACATCGTGCTTGGCCATCATCTCAATACCAAGCTTGCCTTCAACGACCGCATGTTCTTTCCCGATGAGCGCACTTTTGAGCGCATGGATTTCGCTCGCGATAAAGGTGAAGAAGAAGCCGCCGACAAAAAAGCCATCGAACTGCTCAACAACTCTCCTTACAAGGACAAGCTCAGCAACGCCGGCTTGTTTCTCAAAGCGGTCCAAGCCCGGGCGCCGGCGCTGAAGAACCTGATCCGGGGGCACCTGGGCGACAGCCTGCTCAATGGCGACGCCACCAGGATGTCATCGTTGATGACCGCCTCGCCGCAATTCGACCCAAAAAAGGCGGACCAGGTCGCGGCGCTTCCTCTTGGTGGGCGGGTCAAGGTCGACCCGTGGAACAATCAACTGGAATTGATCAAGACCAAGCCGGTGGCCATTACTACCGCCGCCGAGAAGATGCCTTTTGAAGTCACGCCCTTCTTCCCGTTCCTCACCCGGTTCGGCAGCGCCGCTCCAGAAAAAGCGGCCCCGGTGCCGGAGAAAACGGCGACAGCTCCGGCTCCATCGGGGAAGTGAGACGGCTTTTCGCTTCTCGTTTTGCATGGGGCGGCTTCGCCGCAGGCGCTCACTTCTGTCTTCGACAAGGCTGTCCGCGCCATTAGCTGAGGGGCGAGAGGATCGCAAGCCTCGATCCCTTCGCGTTGAGTTCAAGCTTTCGGGAAGGCAAGCGGGGAGAGGACCGGCAGAAAATCAGGGAAAGCCCCCTGCCAGACGCAGCGGGGCTTGGTCGTGCGGGCTAGTTCGCCATCTGGCTTCCGACTTGCGAAAACACGTTGTTAGCGTTGCCGCCAATCAGGCGCACCGTGCCAATCACGATCACCAGAATTACCGCGAGCATCACGGCGTATTCGGCAACGTCTTGACCGTTTTCCTCAGTCCAAAGTTGACGGATTGCTTTGATCACTTTCGTCTCCCAATCGACGACAAGCCATAACTTCAATTATTCCTCAGGACAGTAGTTCGCCGTCGTATGACTTGTAAATTATTCCCAATTGACTCCGTACCCAATAGCACAGCAGTGCCCGCAATGGCACTTTAGTGCCATATCCCAGCAAATTGTTCCTGGTGGCTCGCCCCCCGTTCGCAACCGGACATTGCTTTCAGCAATGCCGTGAGTCTTCGAAATCAGCCGCCTCTCTAAGGATTTGGCATCGATTTTTCCGCCATTTGCCGGGCTACACAATCGTTTTCAGCGGGAGCCCCTGGTTGACCGCGAACAACGCCAGTTCCAGACGGGTGGAAACCCCCAGTTTGTCGAAGATATTACTGAGGTGATGCTTCACCGTATCCTCGCTGATTTTGAAATACTCGGCGATTTCCCGGTTGGCATAACCCGCCACCACCGCCGCCACAATCTCCAGTTCCCGCGGCGTCAGTCCGAAAGTCTTTTGTTTCGATTCCTCGTGCGTGCTCTGCATGAGGTTGCGCAGGTACTGCACCAGATTCGAGACGCTGTCCCGCCCCACCCAGTACTCCCCGGCCATCACCGCATGAATGCTTTTGAGCAACAACTGCGTAGCGGAGTCTTTCAGCACCACGCCGCGCGCTCCCAATTGCAACGCTTCCACCACCTGCTTCTTTTCCACCGCCGCCGTGAGCAGAATGATGCGTACCGCCGCCGCTCCACCCGCGCTGGCGTTCAGGTCACGCAGCGCATCCAGGCCAGTGTGGTGCGGCATGGCCAGATCGAGTAGAAGAATGTCGGGCTTGATCTCGCGCGCAAGTTTGACAGCCTCGTTGCCGTCGCAGGCCTCGCCCACCACCTTCATATCGCCTTCCGATTCCAGCAAGCGCCGCAGTCCGTCGCGGAAAATGGGGTGATCGTCGGCAATCACAATGCGTATGGGATGAATGCGTTTATCCATTGTTGGCCTATCTGTCGTTGGCCTGTCCATGATTGGCCTTTCTGGCTGGCGGAATTCGTACTTCCAGCCGCGCCCCGTGTCCCGGAGTCGATTCTATCGCGAGTTCGCCCGCCAGCAGGCGTACTCTTTCGCGGATCACCGCCGGACCTTTCCCGGTCGTCTCCAGTTCAGCATCCGACAACCTTCCGGAAAAGGAAAAGCCCTTTCCGTCGTCCTCCACCGTCAATTGCAGATGCCCCGACCGCTGCGCCAACCGTACCAGCACATGGTGTGCGCCACTGTGCTTGCGGACGTTCACCAGACTCTCCTGCACAATGCGCGCCAGTTCGCGGCATGCCTTCTGCGCCAAATCCACCCGCTCCAGTTCGCAGACAAACTCGGCTGCGATTCCTGTCTCCCGCCGGAAGCGCTCCACCGTGTCGGAAATAAAACCCAGGAGCCGGTCGGCATTCACTTCGAACGACTTCATGGTCTGCATCAGTTCGCGCAACTTCAGAACTTCTTCGCGCAGCAACTTTTGGATCCGCCCCAACTCTGCATTCACCACCGGCGCCTGCGTTCCGGATTGGCGCCGCAGCACGTCCAACTGCATTTCCACCGCGATCAGCGATTGAATTGCTCCATCATGCAGCTCGCGCGCAAAGCGCCCACGCTCCAGCGCTCCTGCCCGCTCCCGCAGCCGCCGCACCAGGTATACGTTGTAGATGGCCGGCCCCACCTGTTGCGCGAACTCCTGCAGAAAGCGCAATTCCTCTTCCGGGTTCCCCATCATCTCGGGATCGAACAGGAATACGCGTCCCGACCACTCTTTCCCGAATAGCAAGGCCACCGAAATCATCGTGTCAAACTTTTCCACTCGCGCCAGTTCATCCAGAAATCCCGTGCTGGCGCCGTGCAGTCGCACGCCGTCCGCATCCAGCAGCACGGTGGAAAAACCTTTGGCGCTGCGCGACGCGTAAATCGAGTCCGCCGGCGAGTCAAACAGATAGACCCTTTCGTTTTCGGGCAAAGCCTCGCGCCAGCGCAGCGCTCCGCTACCCTCGGCGCCACGACTTACTTCAGCCAGAAATACCCGGTAACTGTTCCTTTCCTGCGAGGCGCTCAGCGCCCGGCACGCGCCGTAGATGCTTGTCACCTCCCCAAGAATCTGCTGCATGCTTCCCGTCAGTCCGGCTTCCACCCGTGTCGAACTGAGAACGCGCGTGATCACGGCGCGCTCCGCCCGCACTTTCTTCTGGTTCTCCGACATGTAACCCAGCAGGAACCCGAGCACAATCAGATACACCGAACTCATGAACAGCTGCTGCGGATCCAGTTCCCGCACACTCACACCGAGGCGCGGCAGATGCGCCGAATGCAGCCACCGATCGGCTGCTGGTTCCAGCCCGGCGCGCACGGCGAATGCTTGCACCTCAAGTAGGCCCACCGCAATGGCCGCCGTGCCCACCGTCTCCCACAAACCCCAGCGATAGGCGGCCGCTGCCATCACAAACACAAAGAAGAGAAAGAACGGCCCGCGCTGCGCCGTCGCGAACAAGGAAATCAGCACTGGCCAGAGGATGTCTACCGCGTGCACGACCAGACGAAAAGCGGTTGTGGATTGCGGCCGGAAGCGCACCAGCAACATCACCACCACCGCATGCACGAAGTAGACGGTCAGCAGCCAGTACAGCCAGCGGGAATAGGCAAGGCCGCGCACCGGCTCCAACAAGAGAGTAAATATCGCCGCAATCGTCAGCGCCACACGCGCCGTCGCCAGCCAGCGCTCGGTGCGCCGGATTTCGCCCGCACTGAGCGGCGCCCGGAAGCGCCATAGATCGCGATATCGAGGGATCATCCAGGACAAGGGACTCTCGTCGGCCAGTCTACTTCTAAACGCTTAATTCTAAAGGCAATCTCAGCTAAACTCCATGAGCTTCTTATTCCTTCCGCAATTCCCCGCTTCTGCTGTATCTTTCCGTAGCAGGAGTACTGAAGTAACACGCTCAATCCCACATCCACCTCTAAAATGGAGTTCGGAGTAGTCTGCCTGTGGCGCACGCACTAAACTCTGGGTTTCGGCAGTGACCGCGCTCGTGCTCGCCCAGATGGCGGCGTCGGTGCTGATGCCAAGAGGCTACGCCCTCGCCGCTACCAACGACCTCATCCAAGGCGCGCTCCTGCTGGTTGCCACCGCCGTTTTTCTGCTCAATACCGAGAGCGCGCGCTGTCCCACTCTCCAGATCCGGCTATTCTGGATCCTGATGAGCGCGGGCATGCTCCTCTGGCTCACTTACCATGGAATGTCGTGGATTTACTTTGAGGTGATCAAGCGTCAGGAGGTGCCCGACCCCTACCTGGGCGATATCGTTCTATTCCTGCATCTGGTACCCATGATCGCCGCGCTCGGGATGCTTCCTCATCTCCGGGAAGAGGAGCGGGACGAGCGCATCCGCATGCTTGACTTCACCCTCCTGCTCATCTGGTGGGTTTTCGTTTATGTGTACACCGTCATCCCATGGCAAACCGTGCAGGTCGATCAAGCGATTTACGATAGGAATCTAAAGAACGCGTTTATGACCGAAAACGTCGCGTTCGTAGTCGCCCTCGCTGTTCTCGCCTACACTGCTCACGGCGGCTGGCGGCACGTTTACGGGCAGTTGTTCGGCGCCAGCGCGCTCTACGCCTCCAGTTCCTATGTCGCCAACTGGGCCATCGGTCGTAACATTTACTACAGCGGCGGCATCTACGATATTCCGCTGGTCGTTTCCATGGCCTGGATGGCGGCGACTCCGTTGCTCGCCCTGCGCCTCGATCTCTCCGACTCCAAGCCGTCGCGGCCGGTGCTCGGCGTCTGGATCACACGCCTCAGCACGCTGGCTCTTTTCAGCCTTATCTGGGCTGCCCTGCACGCCGAACTGAACCCGACTCTTCCGCAGCCGGTCAAGGCCTTCCGCATTAACGTGAGTCTTTTGACCATGGTCGTAATGGGCATCGTGATTTTCTGGCGGCAACGGCTGCTCCGAGCCGAGCTTTCACTGTTTCTCGAAAGTTCGCGCCGCTCGTTGAGCGACCTCAAGGCCTTGCAGGAAAAACTTATCCAATCCGAGAAACTGGCCTCGCTCGGCCAGTTAGTGGGTGGAGCCGCTCACGAACTCAATAACCCGCTCACGGCCATGCTGGGATACTCCGACCTGCTGAGCGTCTCCACCCTGCCCCCTCAGGAACAACACCAGGCCGAACTGATCGGTGAACAGGTCCGCCGCACCACCTCGCTGGTGGCAAGCCTGCTCACTTTCGCCCGTCAAGCTCCGGCCAACCTTGCCGCCGTCGACGTCAACTCCGTGCTGCAGACCGCCATGCGCCTGCTGGCTCCCCAATTGGAGGCGGGAGCCAGTTCGATGCGCCTCGATCTCGCTCCTACCCTTCCACTCGTGCTTGCCGACTCCAACCAGATTCTCCACGTTTGCCTGCACCTTGCGGGACAGATTGGCGCCCAGCTCAATCAGGAAACACAATCCACCCTGTTCGTTCGTACGCACAGCGAAGGCAACTTCGTGCTGGTTGATTTTTTGTCTTACGATCCTGGCGATCCTGCTTCGCAGCCGCTCTCGTTCCAACCGGCGCTGAACTCCGAAAGCGGGGACAAGCCTGCTACTCTTTCGTTGAGCGCCTGCCGCCGCATCGTCGAAGAACATGGCGGCCGTCTCTTGCAACCTTCCACTCCAGGTCACCCTGCTTTTCGAGTGGAGCTGCAGGTCCTGGCAAATGCTGTCACCGGCTCATCGCCAGCCGTGACCAATCGGGCCGCGGCCCGCGGCAGTTCGTAGGTAGGTTCCCTCCCGGCATAAGCCTGAATTGTCATCCTGAGCGAAGCGAAGGACCTGCTTCCTTCTGCGCGCACGAGACAGCAGGTCCTTCGCTTCGCTCAGGATGACAATATTGGTTTACCGGGAGCCATCACCGTCCTCTTCAACTGCCCGCACGCGGCAAAAATGTCGCGCCCGCGCGGACGCCGCACAAACGCCGGAATTCCCGCATCCACCAATATCTGCCGGAACGCCACCACCCGCTCCTGCTCCGGCGTCCGGTAGGGCAATTCCGTGCCCGGATTCAGCGCGATCAGATTGATCCTCGCGCGCATCCCCCGCACCAACTCCACCACCTCGCGCGCCTGCTCCGGAGCATCATTCACACCCTCGATCAGCACATACTCAAAGGTCATCTTCTCTCGTGTCCGCAGCGGAAACTCCCGCGCCGCCTTCATCAGCTCCGCCAGGTTCCACTTCCGGTTCAGTGGCATCACTTCGCTGCGCAGAGCATCATTCGATCCATTCAGCGAAATCGCCAGCTTCGGACGCACTGGCTCCTGCCCGAAATCGCGAATCCGCGGCACGATCCCAGCCGTCGACACCGTCATCCGCGACTCCGGAATCCCCACGCCTTCCACCAGCAGCCGCACCGACTTCATGAAGTTGTCGTAGTTCAAGAAAGGTTCGCCCATGCCCATGAACACAATGTTGACGCGCTGCAGCGGCGGCTCAACTCCCTGATCGCGCAGCACCACTGCGATCTGCCCGACAATTTCTCCCGCCTCCAAATTTCGCTTGACCCCAAGCAACGCCGTGAAACAGAACTTGCAATTCACCCCGCATCCCACCTGGCTCGATACGCAAATCGTGGCGCGACGCCAGCCAATCGAAGCCGTCCCACCCTCAATTTCGTCGCCTGCCTCGCTGCCGTCGCCGATCTCGCCGCCGTCTCCTTCTGGCATCCAGACCGTCTCTAGCGTCTCGCCGTCGGAGAGTTCCACCAGATACCGTATCGTGCCGTCGCTCGAAACAAACCTGCGGGCAATCAACGGGAACCCCACTCTCCAGCCTTGTTCCGCCAGACGTGCGCGGTATTCGAGCGGCAGCGTCGAAACCTGATCCAGTCGGTCCACCTTCTGCCGGTATACTGCGTCGAATAGTTGCTGGCCCCGGTAGGCAGGCTGTCCCGACGCAATCGCCAGATCCGTGAGTTCCTGCAAGCTAAGTCCTAAGAGCGAATTGGATGGCTGGTTTTGCATTTGACCAAGCGCGCCCTTAGCTTTCCATGTCCTTCGGGGCGGGAGCGAACCGACGCAAGAGCGTAATGGAGAATACCAAGATGAGGATGAGCAGTCCCAACAAGCCAAGCTCGGTCATGCTGGCTCGAAATATGCTTGCACCTTCGGTCGACCACGTCCCGCCCTTTGTGAGGGTGGCTGCTTCCAAGGTAATCACAAGGACCCGCCGAATCGAAGCAATAAGGCCTACGACGAGGAATGGTTCCGTGACTAGGAAATGCGAGTGGATGGAGATGCGCACCGTATGCAGAATCTCCACCAGCATCAGCACCACCAGCAGTTGGTCCAACACCAGCAGGGTCTGGGTGGCAATCGTCCAGTGACCGAGGCCCTCCCAGAGCATTTTGCCGGCGTTGGCAATGGTTGCGAGCGCCGTTATAAAAAGCAACAGGGCAAGGATGGAATAGATCACCACTTCGGCTTTGCCCAGATAGTCGCCAAAGTGGACGCGCAGCTTTTGTTCAGCCATTTGCAGTCCCCCGTAGAATCGCTGATCGCGCCTCTTCGCAGGCAGGTTATACCGATAAGTCGCTTATCGAAAAGTGAAAACGCGGATATTGCTGCCGATTGCAGGCGAAATCTGCGCTCCGCAGTGCGTGATCGAAGCGGCAGAGTGGCTGTAAGTTAAACAAAAACAAGGCCAAATTTCAACCGCCCTCGCCTTGTCTCAGATTGTGGGACAATAATTTAAGCGGCATCAGATTTCGGATCAGAAACATCAGGTTAACCACCGCGAAATCAAACACCCTCTTAGGGGCTTGGGAATCTAATAAGAAACAGAATGGCAAAAGAAACCCGCAGCATTCGTCGCCAGGTTCTGCCGAACGGACTGACCGTCATCACTGAGCAGATGCCCCACATCCGTTCGGTCGCGATCGGCATCTGGCTCAAGTCGGGCTCGCGCGACGAAGATTCGGAATTCAATGGCATCTCCCACTTCATCGAGCACATGGTGTTCAAGGGAACGGAGACGCGCTCTGCCGAAGCCATCGCCCGCCAGGTCGATTCCATCGGCGGCAATATGGACGCGTTCACAGCGAAAGAATGTATCTGCTTCAACATCAAAGTTCTCGATGAGCACCTGCCGCTTGCTATGGACGTCCTCACCGATCTTGTTCTTCATCCGGTGTTCGATGCCGGCGACATCGCGAAGGAGCGTGGCGTCATCCTCGAAGAAATAAAAATGGATCAGGATAATCCCGATTACCTCGTCCATGAAATCTTCACCCAAAGTTTCTGGAAGGACCACGCCCTCGGTCTGCCGATCCTGGGCACGCGCGACACGGTCAAGAAATTCGAGCGCCCCGTGGTTTCCCGCTTCTACGGACACCACTTCGCTCCCGGCAATCTCATCGTCAGCGCCGCCGGCAACCTCGACCACAAGCACTTTGTCGAACTCGTCGCTAAGCATTTTGAACACGTGAAGCCGGCGAAAAACGGCTTGCACTCTCCCCAGCCTAAAACTTATTCGCGCATCAACCTGCGCAACAAGAAGTCGCTGGAGCAGGTCCAGATCTGCATCGGCGTCCCCTCGCATCCCATGGCGCACGAACGCCGTTATGCCTCCTACATCCTGAACACGCTGCTCGGAGGAGGCATGAGCTCGCGCCTGTTCCAGAACATTCGCGAACGCCAGGGGCTCGCCTACTCCATCTACAGCGACCTGAACCCCTACCGCGACACCGGTTCCATGTGCGTATACGCGGGCACGTCACGCGAGTCGGCCATTAAGGTTGTGGAGTGCGTGGTCGAAGAATTCCGCAACCTGAAAAACACGCCCGTGCCCGAAGAAGAACTGCGCCGCTCCCAGGACCAGCTCAAAGGCAGCCTCATGCTCTCGCTCGAATCCTCGACCGCGCGCATGTCGAACCTGGCCCGGCAGGAAATGTATTACGACCGCTTCTACGGCCTCGACGAACTCATCGAACGCATCGAGGCCGTTACCATAGAGGATCTTCAGCAAACCGCCGAAGAGTTCTTCCAAACCGAGCAGATCGCGGTAACCATCCTCGGCAATCTGACCGGCCTGAAACTAACCCGTGACCAGTTAACCTGCTAGTGGCTGGTTTTGGGGAGGCAGTGTGGGGACAGGCATCTATATAAGCGCCTCCAACACGGCCGTGTACGCGCCTCCATCCGCTTGCTATCCTAATTGCAGAGTGCACAGCTGAAAGCTAAGAGCTGGCATCCGATTCGCGAGTTATCCACTCATGCAAATGGTGTTCGACGTTTTCGCGCAGATTTTTGGCACCCTCTGGGCGCACAAACTGCGTTCGTTCCTCACCATGTTCGGCATCGCGTGGGGTGTCGGGTCCCTGCTCCTGCTGGTCGGACTTGGCGAGGGCTTCCGAACCGGCAACCAGCGCAACCTCTCGGAATTCGGCGAGAACATCATGATGCTCTTTCCCGGCCGCGCCCCCGCCGTTCAGGGCAGCATGAATTCCGCCCGCCAGTACCGCCTCACTTACCAGGACTACCTTGACATCCGCAAGGAATCGCCGCACATACGCGCCATCACTCCCGTCCTCGCTACCAGTGACGTCCATGCCATCAGCGAGTTCGCCAGCGCCAGCGGCCAACTCACCGGCACCGAACCGCAGTACAACGGAATCCGCTTTCTGCCGCTGAAACAAGGACGCTGGCTCAACGACCTCGATGAAGTTCAAAAACGCAATGTGGTTGTCCTCGGCGATGAGATGACGCACAACCTTTTTCCGGGACGCCCCGCCGTCGGCGCGTTTATTCTGCTCAATGACTATCGTTTCGAAGTCATCGGCACTCTGAAGAGGGTCGGTCGCGGCGACGAGAACTCCACCAACACGCGCGCCTACATACCATTCCAGGTCATGCGCAGCGATTTCCCGATCAAGGGCGAGGAGGGCTACGACGCGATTTCGTTCGTCAACTATCAGCCCCGCGTGGCCGACGAACACTTGATCGCGCAGGATGAGGCGCGCCGCGTCATCGCCCGCAATCACCACTTCGATTACCACGATGAAGATGCCTTCGAAGGTTGGGATACCGTCGAGCAGGCGCAAATGATGGGCACCATTTTCGATGCCATGAACGACTTCCTCGGCACCGTCGGTCTGGTCACTCTTGCTCTCGGCGCCATCGGCGTCATCAACATCATGCTCGTCGCCGTCTCTGAGCGCACGCGCGAAATCGGATTGCGCAAAGCCTTGGGTGCCACCAACCGCAACATCATGCTGCAATTTTTCGCCGAGGGTATTCTGCTCACCCTAGTCAGCGGACTCATTGGCATGGGCGTGGCCGGCGGCCTCATGGCGCTGCTCGGCAATATCAACGGTCCTGGCGGCTTCGATCCGCCGCGGCTCGTTCCAAAGACTGCGATCCTTGCCATCGCCAGCCTCACTCTCGCGGGCGTCGTCGCCGGACTCTATCCCGCGAGAAAAGCGGCTCGCCTGCAACCGGTCGAAGCCTTAAGGCAGGAGTGAGAAATGATGCGCGACCTGCTCCAGGAGTCCTACAACGCCATGCGCCACAACCGGCGCCGCACTGCTCTCACCATGCTGGGCATGGCCTGGGGCATTGCCACGGTCGTTATGCTGCTGGCCTACGGCGATGGCTTCGGCCGCGCTTGCGCCAACATCTTCGCCAACTTCGGGACCAAGCTCTTTATCGTGGTTCCCGGCCGCTCTACGATGCAGGCCGGTGGCCAGAAGGCCGGCGTGCAAATCCGCATGACGCTGGACGACATCGACCTGCTCACCGCCAATATCCCGCAGATCACCCACATCACCCCCAGTTGCGGCAAGGACGCAACCGTGCAGTACGACACTCGTTCTTACACGATGCCGATCAATGGCGAATACCCCAACACTTTCGCCATTCGCGCGCTGAGCCTCGGGCAGGGACGCTTCTACAATCCCGAGGATCAGATCCAGCGAGCGCGCGTGGCTGTCATCGGTTCTGAAACCAAGGAAAAGCTTTTCTCCGGACGCAATGCTCTCGGTGAGCGCATTCGCATTGATGGCATCAGCTTTGAAGTCGTCGGTGTTCTCGGCCCCAAGATGCAGGCCGGCGACGACAATATCAATCGCCTCGTCTACGTGCCCTTCAGCACCATGAGTGACCTGATGGACACCCATTACCTGGGCTCGGTCTGGTTCAATTACGAAACCAATGACTATGAGCGGATCGAGCAATCCGTGCGCTACATCCTGGCTGCCCAGCACAAATTCAATCCCGCCGACCGGCGCGCGGTCATGGTTTTCAATCTCATGGAGCAGGTTCACCAGTTCGAGATCATTACCCTCGGCCTCAAGATTCTGCTCGGTTTTATCGGCACGCTTACGCTGGGTATTGGCGGGGTGGGGCTGATGAACATCATGCTCGTCTCGGTCACCCAGCGTACCCGCGAAATCGGCGTCGAGAAAGCGCTCGGCGCGCGCCGCCGCCACATCTTCCTCCAGTTTCTGGCCGAAGCGCTCACCATCACCTTCATCGGCGGACTCCTGGGCATTCTCCTGGCTTACGCCGTTGCCTTCTCCGTCGGCAGACTCACTCTCTACAGCGCGATGGCCAAACACGCCGAAGGTGGCGACATTCGCCTTATGATCAACCCCATTACCTTGATCGTCGCCGTGGTCATCCTCGCTGCCGTCGGCCTGGTCAGCGGTATGGTCCCCGCTATCCGCGCCTCCCGCCTCGACCCCATCGAAGCCCTGCGCTACGAATAGGTGTATAGTGCTTTTGCATCGCGCGGAATCTGAAAAAACCACAGAAACATCTAAAGCAAAGTCGTGTTATTGCTATCGAAGAATGGAGACATCAAAATGAAAAAGCTGATTGGATTGCTCGTGATATGTTTCGCGTTTTCTCTCTCAGCCGTGGCACAACATGGCGGTCATCAAGGAGGCGGTGGAAGGCCGGAAGTCGGTGGCGGCCGTCAGAACATTCCCAAGCACGGCCCTGCGAAAGTAACCACTCCGCATCCGGCCGAGGAGAACCGCAAGTTCAACGACAAGCAAGGACATCCCGAAGCTCCACACGTACATAGCAATGGACAATGGGTGGGC
>Ga0074046_10002116_pt1 | contig 17325 bp, 17 predicted proteins | sample BogForMeECP23OM3_FD_94441 | JGI IMG/M metagenome (GOLD analysis project Ga0074046, IMG submission 94441) | Bog forest soil microbial communities from Calvert Island, British Columbia, Canada - Bog Forest MetaG ECP23OM3 | ecosystem: Environmental > Terrestrial > Soil > Wetlands ... | reverse complement strand
TTCCGAGAATGCCGCGACTCTCAATGTCATGGCTGTTGGTTCTGAGACCTCTACTCGTTCAAACTGAAAATCGATAACCCAAGCAAACTGGAAGCAGCTATTTCCGCCAGAACCAATGAGATGTGTGCGACTAGCTGATAGTGAGTTTATGCCGGATTTTCATCCCAGGGGTGGTCCCTTTTTTGCGGCCCTATCCGCATACCCCCCTTTTCGTTGACACCCCTAGCAGCGAGCCGTAGACTGTATTTTCAATTTGCAAGCCGGGGAAGTGGGGAAGTGCCGTGAAAATCGGCCGCGGTCCCGCCACTGTGATCGGCTCCAGCGCCGTCAGCCAGGCTACCCTCCCGGGCCGCAGAGGCTGCTTGTCCTTCGCGAGAAGGGACACGGACAAAATTAGCCCCGATTCTCGCGGGGCTTTTTTTATTTTGTTTTCTGACACATCTCTCATCAGGGAAGATTCGTGCTTAACGGGAAGAATCCACAGAAGCAGCGCGGCACGATCATCACGATCGCTTTTCTTGTGCTATGCGCGACGGACCTCAGGGCGCAAACGGTTTCTCCCGCGGCTCCCATGGTCCCGGCCACCCGAATGGTAATCGACGAGGCTGGCCGGTCCGTGCGTGTTCCGGTCCCGGCCACTCGCATTATTTCCTTGGCGCCGAGCCTCACGGAGACAATTTACGCGCTAAACCTGCAAGATCATTTGGTCGGTGATACGGATTTCTGCAATTACCCTCCGGACGCGCAGAAAAAGCCGAAAGTTGGCGGCGGGATCAACCCGAATCTGGAGGAGATCGTCGCGCTCCACCCCGATCTAGTGTTGGTGACCAACAGTTTTAATCGACTGGACACCGTACGAGCCCTGGACTCGCTCGGAATTCCCAGCTATGACGTCGATCCTCACACGGTCGATGAAATCATCATCTCCACTGAAAAACTGGCTGACGTTCTCGGCGCTGCTGAAGCTGGGAAAAGCCTGGCGGGTTCCTTGCAAAACAGACTCGAGGTATTGAAAACAAAATTAGAATCTGTTCCGCCGACGCGCGTGCTATTCGTTGTCTGGACAGAGCCCCTGATGTCTGTTGGTAAGGGTACTTTTGTTGCGGATGCACTTCGCAAAGCTGGCGCAAATTCCATCGTGGATTCTTCCAAAGATTGGCCACAAATGAATCTCGAAGAAGTCGTCCATCTCCAACCGGATTTCCTTATTTTTCCGGAGACACATTCCGATGCTGGTGCGCATGATTTCGATGCACTGGCCCTTAAGCCTGGTTGGCGCTTGTTGGATGCCGTTCACAATCGCAAGTATGCGGTAGTCAGCGACGCCGTGATTCGTCCCGCCCCACGAATCGTTTCGGTCATCGAAGATCTGGCTCATCAATTGCATCCCGCGGCGTTTCAGGAAAATCTGGCAGGTGAGCGAGACAAGGTTCTGCAAAATCACCCAAACAAGACTCACACACAAATGGCAACTGCTAAGGATGCTGCAAAGACGGAGGCCCAATGCGTCCGTTGACACTCCAGCGGGTTGTGCTTCGCTGCGCTATTCTCGCCGCGATTCTCTTCTTTGTAGTTGTAGTAGCCCTGAAAATGGGCGCGGTGCAGGTCTCTCTTTACGGACTTGCGAGAGATTTGCTCAGTGTTTTGTTCGGGCACACCCAGGCGATCTCTTCCGACTACGGCATGATCGTTATGGATATCCGCTTGCCCAGAATCCTTCTGGGGCTTGTGGTAGGCGCTTCGCTTGCCGTTGCCGGTACCAGCTTCCAAGCACTTCTCCGTAACCCACTCGCCGATCCTTATGTCCTGGGAATCTCTTCCGGCGCTGCCGTAGGCTCCATCCTTGCCCTTATCATTGAGAGCAGCTTGTCTTTTTCTCCGGAGGTTGCCGGACTCATCACTCCATTGGGCGCTTTCCTCGGAGCGGCCATAACCATCGCCGCCGTCTATTTTTTGGGACGTCGCGAAGGTCAGATTGATAGCGGCACATTGCTGCTGGGTGGCATCATCACAGCTTCCTTCCTCTCCGCGGTGATCATGTTTCTTCTTTCGAGCCTTGCGGGAGGCAATCTGCGCGGCGCCACCTATTGGCTGATGGGAGATCTTTCCACGCCGCAACCCAAAAGTTTGCTCTATCTGTTAGGCGTGGGATTTGTCATTGCCTTCGGCGCGATTTACACGACCGCTTCCGATCTCAATCTTTTGCTCGCTGGCGAAAAAGAAGCGATGCACCTGGGAGTTGACGTGCGGCGCGTTCGGGTCGTCGTCTACCTTGCCGCTTCTGTGCTCACAGGATTGGCGGTTTCCGTCAGCGGCGCGATTGGATACGTTGGTCTGCTTGTTCCGCACGTGATGCGGCTGATCTTTGGCTCCGATCACCGCATGCTCTTGCCAGCCGCCGCACTCGGCGGAGCGATCGGGATCGTCGTTGCTGACACTTTGGCGCGCACCATTACTTCGCCCACAGATCTTCCCGTGGGCGCCGTAACCGCATTAGTTGGCGCGCCCGTTTTTATTTATTTGCTTCGTCGGAGGCTCGCATGAGCACACAACGTCATCCTCCCCTGGCACATGCCGCAGCGGATTCGGGGCAGCAACGCTCCAACTCCGACATCCGTCTTAGCGTGGAACAAGTCAGCTACGCCTACAGTGCCAATCCCTCGCAAGCTCCACTGTTTACACTCGAAGCGCTCAGCTTTCAAGCCAGGCCTGGTGAAATCGTTGCAATTCTTGGCCCGAACGCCTGCGGCAAATCCACCCTGCTGAAATTGATTTCTGGCGCGCTCGAGCCCCTCTCGGGCCGCATTTTTCTGAATGGCTTCGCCACCAATTCACTCTCGACTAAAACCCGCGCGCAAAGAATTGCGCTGGTCCAGCAGGAGAGCCCACTGCTTTTTCCCTCGCGCGCGTGGCAGTTTGTTTTGCAAGGGCGCCACGCGTATGGCCGCACGCTTCGTTTTGAAACCGATGACGATGTCGCCATTGCGAATAATGCCCTCGCTCAAGTCAATGCTTCGCATCTGAGCGACCGGTGGATGGATAAAATTTCCGGCGGCGAGAAACAGCGCATCGTGCTTGCTCGCGCGCTCGCCCAGCAGCCACTGCTTCTTTTGCTCGACGAGCCGACATTGCATCTCGACATCGGCGCGCAAGTGGACCTGCTGGTTAATTTGCGCAGACTAGCTGCCGAGAATCGCTACACAGTTGTAGTAGTAACGCACGAGCTGAATCTTGCCGGCGAATTTGCTGATCAGGTCGTGCTGCTGCAAAAAGGGAGGTGTCTGCGTGTTGGTCGGCCGGCAATCGTTTACCAAAAGGACTTACTCGAACAAGTTTTTCAAGCGCCGCTTTCCGTGGAGTTGACCGCTTCCGGCCGGCCACGCGTCACACTTTTGTCCAACAATTAGCACGCTTTCTTGTCCACCTCAACCCGGTCGTGCCCGCGGGCGCAGCCGATTTTGGTAACTCACAGCGGGCCATCGCCCCCAAACATTCACCGCAGACCTCGTGTTCGGGAAGACGGTGCAAATCCGTCGCCGCCGCGCGACTGTAAAGCGGGCATTCGCTCGTCAGCCACTGTAGCTACAACGCCACTACGGGAAGGCCCGAGCTCCTTGAGTTTCCTGTTGACCTCGTTGCAAACCTCGCTTCCGAGACGACACAACTCATCACCGCTAAGCCAGGAGACCGGCGAAGTCTGCAGCCCGTGCATTTTCGCACCGGACAACCTTTATACTCCCGCGCGTGAGGGAGGAGAGGAACCATGACCACGATACGCTCTCTAATTCCATCTGCTGTCATTGTCCTGTTTTGTGTTTTTGTCTTGCCCACAGTTTCGCAATCCCAATCGCAATCGAGTGACGCGCATCTTTCGGGAACCCTTACGGATAGTTCCGGCGCAAGTCTTAGCGGAGTTCGTATCACCGCCCAACGCGCAAATTCAGGCAGCTCCGTTCCTTTTTCCACCACCTCTTCCTCCGACGGCTCCTATACGCTTTCTGTTCCCGGCGGAGTGTATCGCGTTCAATTTGCGATGCAGCCTTTTGCATCACGTGATCTTACCGTGGATCTCAGCCAGGGGATGAGCCAGACACTCAATCTGCGCATGGAGTTGCAATCGCTTTCAGACAAAGTGCTGGTCACGGCTCAGAGCCAGCCGATCCCCGACGGACAATCGACTGCGCCCAATTCCATCACCGGGCGCGAGGAGATTGAACAACGCCAATCTGTGTTCTTGCCGGAGCTTCTGACTTTTGCTCCAGGAGTAACCTTTGCGAGGAACGGCACAAATGGCGGCAATGCCTCTCTGTTCCTCGATGGGGGAAATTCCGGCTTCACAAAAGTCCTTGTGGACGGCACTGCCATCAACCCGGCAGGGGGGGCGGTAGATTTTTCAGTGCTCACCACCGACAACATTGAAAAAGTGGAAATCGTGCGTGGTGCGGAAAGTGCCATCTATGGTACTGACGCGCTTTCTGGCGTTGTTCAGCTTTTCACCCAGCGCGGCAGCACAGCGATTCCAGCGTTCAGCATTTTTTCCGAAGGGGGTGGTTACTCGACTGGCCGCGGGGGCGTGCAAGCCAGCGGTCTGCTTGGGCGTTTCGATTACTCCGGCAGCGCTTCCCTTTACCAAACCGCCGGCCAATATCCCAACAGCGATTACATCAATCGCGCGTACACGGGAAATTTTGGCTACGCCTTCAGCGATTCCGAGCAGTTGCGTCTCTCGATCCGCGACAATTCCGGAAGTGCGGGCATCCCCGGCGAAATCGGGTTTGAGCCGCCAAGTCTTTATCAACGTTATAACCAGGATGTATTTAGCGCCAACTTACGATGGGATTTTGCCACGGGCACGCATTGGCAGAACCAGCTCATGGGCGCGGAATCCTACACCACGCAGCACAGTTTTAATCCTCAGCGAAGCTACTATGCGACTGATCCGAATGCCTACTGCCCACAAAGCAGCCCCACCGCCGTCGCAACCCCGGAGTTCTGCGATTACGTTTATGACGACACGTACCAGTACAATCGTGCGAGTTTCAATGCGCAGACTACCTACACCTTACGGGATCTTCGGGCCACCGCCGGTTACCAGTACGAAGTGGAAAATGGCTCGCTCTCTTATCTTGAGCAGCCGCATGTGCGACGAAACAATCAGGGTGGATATCTTGACTTCCGCTACCTGCCTCTCCCAAAGCTCTCGTTGGACTTCGGAGTACGAGCAGAGGCCAACGCCAATTTTGGTACTCGCGTCGTTCCGCGCGTTGGCGTCTCGTATGTTCTCCACACCAACCAGGGATTGTTTGGCGATACCCGCTTGCAAGCTTTCTACGGAGAGGGAATTAAGGAACCGCGATTTGACCAAACCTATGGCACCGATCCTTGTGATCCGGGGAATCCAAACTTGAAGCCGGAATCCAGCAAGAACTGGAGCGGTGGCTTCGATCAGAAACTTGCGAGCAATCGAATCAAGCTGTCCGCGAACTATTTTTACTATCGCTTTTACAATGTCATCAGCTTCGGGGAGGCCCCTTCCACTCCGGCGTGCCCGTATCTCTACACCTATTTCAATACCGACCTGGCCTTTTCTCGAGGCACGAATGTTTCTGCCGAAGCTCGAGCCACAAACTGGCTGCTGATCTCAGGAAACTACATGTACGACGACACCCTTGTCCTCAAGTCTCCTAACGCCTCTGATCCTGCTGAAATTCCCGGCAATCGCCTCCTGCGCCGTCCGCTCAATTCGGGTTCTATCACCTTCACTGCCGTGTACAAAAGATTCAACGCGGTGTTTGCAGGATATTTTGCCGGTGCCCGCACCGACAGCGATTTCCTCGGACTGGGCTATACGCGCAATCCCGGATATGCCCGCTTCGATTTCTCCACGACCTACAATTTCTATCGCGGACTGAATGTCTACGCGCGCCTGACCAACCTCTTCGACAAGCAATATCAGGAGGTTTTAGGCTATCCCGCATTGGGTCGCGCGGCGATCATTGGACTCCGTTACCAAAGCGTGGGTCGCAATTGACTCAATGCGGTTGCAGGAAGCCGGCTCCTGCTTTTACCGCCTCCGGCAACCGCAAACCCGGCAGCCGCACGGTAAACTCCCGCCACCGCTTGGTGTTACCAGTGCCTCTGCTATACTTTTCTCTTAAAAACCATGACCAAATTCGCCACTGAGTCCGCGTTATCTCCCGAACTCCTCGCCAAGTACCAGGTGGTGATCGGGCTGGAAGTTCATGCACAACTTCTGACCAACACAAAAATCTTTTGCAGCTGCTCGACACGATTTGGGGATCGGCCGAACTCCAATGTCTGCCCGATCTGCCTCGGTCTGCCCGGTACTCTTCCGGTACTAAACAAACGCGCGGTCGAAATGGGCATGCGCGCTGCCTTGGCGCTAAATTGCACTGTGCACGAGTATTCCCGTTTCGCGCGCAAAAACTATTTTTATCCCGATCTGCCAAAGGGCTACCAAATTTCGCAATACGAATTGCCGCTGGCCACTGCTGGCTGGATTGAGATTGAGCAGAGCAGCGGCACCAAGCGAATCGGCATCACCCGCTTACATCTGGAAGAAGATGCGGGCAAGTCATTGCACGACGGCTTCCCGCATTCCGACGAGAAAACATATGTCGATTACAACCGCTGCGGTACGCCACTAAGCGAAATCGTTTCCGAGCCAGATATGCGTTCGTCCGAGGAAGCCTACAATTACCTCACCACTCTTCGACAGATTCTTCTCTACGCCGGAGTCAGCGATTGCAATATGGAGGAAGGCTCGCTGCGCTGTGACGCGAATGTCAGCATTCGTCTCCGTGCCGCAAAGGAGTTCGGCACCAAGGTCGAAGTGAAAAACCTAAATTCATTTCGCTATCTAGCCAAAGCCCTCGAATTCGAAATTGAGCGACATGTCGCCATCGTAGAATCCGGCGGACGCATTTCTCAGGAAACGCGGTTGTGGAATCAATCGGCCGGACGCACGGAACCGATGCGCTCAAAAGAAAAGGCGCATGATTACCGCTATTTCCCCGAACCCGATCTTCTCCCGATACATGTGAGCGCGGCGTGGCGCAACGAGGTCCAAGATTCGCTCCCCGAACTACCCGCCGCGAAGCGCGCGCGATTTGTCGCGGCCTTTGGAATTACACCGTATGATGCAGAAGTCTTGACCGACACGCAGGAATTGGCTCACTATTTCGAATCCGTCGTACGGGCCGGAGCTCCCGGAAAAGCGGCTGCGAACTGGATGCAGACGGAACTCCTCCGCCGGTTAAACGACTCTGGAAAGGAAATTGTTGCCAGTCCGGTTTCGCCGAAGTTGCTGGCGGAACTGGTTACATTGGTTGAAACAAAAACAATCACCGGAACGATTGGCAAAAAAGTATTCGCGGAAATGTTTGTTACTGGCCACTCCCCCGCGGAAATCGTTGCTGTCCAAGGCCTGGGCGCAGGAATCAGCGACGCTATCGTCGAGCAAGCCGCGCGCGAAGTTATCGCGAAGAATCCCGAAAACGTTGCCAAGTTCAAATCCGGCAACGAAGGAGTCTTCAACTTTTTCCTTGGCCAGGTGATGAAAGCCACCAAAGGCCAGGCCAATGCGCAAGCCATTGCCACCATTCTTCGCAAACTTTTGCTGTAATATCCTGTAGAAGCGGTCTGCAGACCGGCGAGCAATCCGCTCCTACCGAGGCCCTCACATGCTCAAAGTTGGCGACAAAGCTCCAGAGTTCACCCTCACCTCTGAGGAAGGCAAGCAAGTGTCCTTAAGCGATTGCAAAGGCAAGCGGGTTCTTCTCTACTTCTATCCGAAAGCCAGCACGCCCGGCTGCACCATCGAAGCCTGCGAATTTCGCGACTTAAAGCCGAAGTTCGATGAGCAGGACGCGGTTATTCTTGGCGTGAGTGCCGACTCCGAAAACACGCTCAAAAAGTTCAAAGTCAAGCAAAAGTTGAATTTCTCTCTACTGGGCGATCCAACCCACAAGATGATCGCGTCGTATGGAGTGTGGCGCATGAAGAAATTCATGGGCCGCTCGTTCAAAGGCATTGTGCGCAGCACGTTTCTGATTGGTCCAACAGGCCATATCGAAGAAATCTGGGACGAAGTGAAGGCCAAGGGCCACGCCAAGCAAACACTGGCCAGACTGTCGAGTTAGCTCGAGAGTACAGACCGTACAAAATTCCCCAAAGGTAAAAAACGGAATCGCTCGGCGACGGGAACTGGGTTTTTGCTTACCCGAAGGTGTGAGAACGGCGAGGTGTCGTTATACGGCGAGGTGCATTTCATCGCCCATCGGCTCGATCAGCATATTGTCGATCAATCGGGTGCGTCCAAAAAATACTGCCAGCACCACATAGCTCCGGCGCGCGATTCGCACTACCGGTTCAAATGTTTCCGCATCCACAATTTCCGCGTAATCCAGCCGCGCCCGCGGTTCACTGGCGATTAGCTCGATCACCGTGCGCTGCAGCTCCAGCGAATCCCGCATTCCAGAATTCACTTCTCGTTCCGCTCGGCGCAATGCCCGGTACAAGATGGTCGATGCCTTTCGGTCTTCCTCCCCCAGATAGGTATTGCGTGAACTCATCGCAAGTCCATCGGGTTCCCGTACGATCGGACAAACGACTATCTCCGTATTCAAATTCAAATCGCGCACCATCTGCTGCACAATCCGTACTTGCTGCGCATCCTTTCGCCCAAAGTACGCAAAGTGCGGCTGGACAATTTCGAGCAACTTCAACACCACGGTTGAAACTCCACGAAAATGACCTGGGCGGGTTTTTCCTTCCAGCCGTTCGCTCAATCCATTCACCTGCACGTAGGTAGAAAATCCCGGCGGGTACATTTCAGCTGCGTCCGGAAGAAATAATCCGTCTGTTTTTTCCGCAGTCAATTGTTCGACATCCGCTTCGAGCGGCCGTGGATATTTCGATAAATCTTCATTCGGCCCAAATTGCTTGGGATTCAGAAAAATCGAGGCGTACACCGGCGAGCAGTCATTTCGAGCCCGTTTCAGCAACTCCATGTGCCCGGCGTGGAGTGCGCCCATCGTGGGCACAAATCCGATCAGGCGTTTTTCGAGCCGCGCCTGCTGCGCTATTTCCTTCATCCACGCAATCGTTCGGATGATCTCCATCGAATGTATTGCTGAAGGCTGAGCCCGCATCCTATGCCACCGCGCTTTTCTCTCGATAATATGTGATTAGATCGGTGCCCACACCTGTTGCGCCCAATTGGCGCAACATCGTGACCACCTGTCCGCGGTGGTAGGTTCCATGATTTACCAAGTGCTGAATCATCTGCCAGCGCGGATTTTTCCCTGGCCCGAAACGAAATGTTTGGTATGCAACTTCTTCGTCGAGCTCGGCCTTGGTCAGCCCTTCCATGTATTCTTGAAAACTAGTTTCAATTTGCATCCACCGGGCGCGCAGTGCGTTGATATCGGCAAAATCCTTCGCCGCCGGGATCGCGTCAGGGGAGCTGCCCTGTAGGCGTTCGAGCCACACCCATTCCACCCCCATGATATGCGCCAGCGTGTCCCGCACGGAACTGTAACTCGATCCCAGTTCGCGCGTGAACTGCTCCGGACTGAGTGCTTCAACCGCGGCCAGCACGCGATGATTTGCCCAAGTATTAAAGTCGGTTAGTGCGACGAGTTCTTCCGGTTTCATGGCCTACTCCAAAAAGAAAGGTGCGGCCTAGCCACACCCTCTTCCCTACCCAATCTTTTTCCGAAATTACCGCCCGATCGAAATTGCTTTCCGCGGCTTCATCACGCTTGGCCCATGGTAAGACTCCGCATCGGAAGGGAACAAGCCACCCCGCACGTCCTCAGAATATTCCTGAACCGCCTTTGAAATCACCTCGGCAAGATTTGCGTAACGGCGCACGAATTTTGGCGGTTCCTGAAACGTCAGTCCCAGCAAATCATGGAGCACCAGGATCTGCCCGTCGCACTCCGGCCCAGCGCCAATTCCAATTGTCGGGATGCGCACCGTGCGGGTAATCTCCGCCGCCAATTCCCGCGGAATCCCTTCCAGTACGATGGCAAACGCGCCCGCTGCTTCCACCGATCGGGCATCGCGCAACAACTGATCGGCTGCACCGGGCGTCTTTCCTTGCACCCGGTAGCCACCCAGAGCGTTTACCGACTGGGGTGTTAGGCCTACATGACCCATAACTGGAATCTCGGCTTCGGTCATGCGGGCAATCAGCTCCAGTCGCCTCTCGCCGCCTTCAACTTTCACCGCTTCCGCGCCAGACTCCTTCACAAAACGCATGGCATTGCGCAGACTTTCGCCAATCTCGCCGTGATACGAGCCGTATGGCATATCAGCCACCAGGAGCGCCCGTTCGACGCCACGCCGAACGGCCTTCGTGTGGTGTAGCATCTCCTCCAGCGTCACAGGCAGGGTACTCTCATACCCCAACATGACCATACCGAGCGAGTCGCCTACCAGTATGACGTCCACACCAGCTTCATCGATCAGTCGGCCCATGGCATAGTCATAGGCCGTCAAGCAAATAATTTTCTTGTTGCTCGTGGAATGTGCAGCTAAGGTCTTCCGCTGCAATAGCTCAGGAACGGTTACTTTGCCCTTGCTTTCTCCAAGCAAGCCGCTCCCCCGAGGATGAACGCTCATGTCGGCCTCCGGTGCCGTTCCCTGACCTCGGGATACAGCCCATCTCCCAACCCCGCAACTATAACAAATACTGAGGGAAGTCACCACCCCTGCGCCTGGCAACGATCAAGGTAATGTCGTCATGCTGCTCGTGAGGACTGAATTGCCGTACTTCCTCGAGAATCGAGCGGAGCAATTCCTGGCAACACAATCCGCGATGTTTTTGTAACACCCGAATCAAGCCCTCTTCCCCAAACTCCTCTCTGTTCAGATTAAATGACTCAGTGACCCCATCGGTGTAAAGGAGGAACATGTCTCCAGGAAGAATATAGCGCTCCTCGATCTCGCAATCCCAATCGTGAAAGGCTCCCAGAACTGTAGCTGTCGAGCCCAATCGTTCCAACGTGCCCTCGTTTCTGAGAAGTAGCGCCGAGAGGTGACCGCAATTTGCGTACCGCAAGCGACCCATACGATCGTCATATTCCGCAAAAAAAAGAGTTGCAAACGAACCATCAGGCGTGTTCTCAAGAAACAGATGATTCACCGAACGCAAAAATTGTTGTGGTTGATCAATGGCCATAGTGCATTGGCTTCGCACATTCGCCTGCAAATTAGCCATTAAAAGTGCTGCCGCGATTCCTTTTCCCGCGATGTCTCCAATCACCAACCCTAGTCGCTCTCCGCCGAGATCCAAAAAATCGTAGTAATCTCCTCCGACTTTTCGAGCCTGAATGCAAATGCCGGAGTATTCCAGGTTTTGCAACGGAGGCAACCTCTGGGGAAAAAGCTTTGCTTGCACTCGCGTTGCGATTTCCAGTTCCTGCGCGGCTCGGCGTTCGGCTTCCTCTTTCTCCGCACGCGCGCGCCGGTCCATCTCTAAGCCATGAGACACTTCATCAAAGCTCACCAACGAAAATTGATTTCCATCGACGTCCTTGAAACGCGCGAATACGCCACCCCATACGGGCGTTTGTTCTCCAAGAAGCAAGTTTGAGCCATTCTCCGCCCGGGCTCGGCCTTCATCGTTGAATTTGATGCGCTTCAGTCTCGGCGTTTGTTGAAAACGAACTCCCCGCCTGGACCACTCTTGAAACGTAGTGGTGACGTCTTCGGCAATGAAAACCACCTGAGTGGATCGACCAATCAATTTGTACTGCGGAGTGTTCGGCTTCGGCACAATCAAAGAAAGGATTGCGGAGCCATCCCGGGGCGCCACGGCCACCCAACGCTCGCCGGATTGCAACCGAGTATCAAATGCTAAACGAAATCCTAATTGGTCCAAATAGAAACGCAGGCTGCGATCCTGATCGCGCACAAAGACGTTTACGGCGTGGAGGCGAAGATACTGCTCCTGCCCGCCCCCGCGCGGATTGCGACTGTCAGTCCCGCCAGAGACCGGAGAGTTTTCCATCTGGAGATTATAAATCAGAACGATGCAGGGCGGTCCAGGTGGCACACTCCCCGTCTAGGCCCACTCCAACCTGGTCACAAACAATTCCAGCGGCCCTGCACCTCAATGGGGTCGGGAAGCCGCACAACGCCGCGCATCAGTTCACCAACAGTCAAATCTTGCCCCTGTTTGGCATATTTCGCCAGCACGCCGGGCTTGAACCAAGCAAAGCCCCAGACATCCTCGACGGCGATAATTGTGTAGGATCCGGGGATGACACTCTGCAGAATGAATCCTCCATCGAGATCACTTTGATCTCGCCGGAAAAATTCTACGTGTGCTTCCGGGTCGTTTGGCACCAAGGCAACCGGTTGCTAACGAGTCCGCTCGCGATCGTGCCCTTGGTCTGTTCGTTGGTCGCAACTTCGGTCGGAAATTTGAATTCGAAATACCCGCGATCATCGGTCAGCGTCGCATATTGCTTGTCCGGCGAGTAAACCAGAGCGTGGCCAATGGGCTCGTCTGTGACGCGGTTCAGAACTGTGCCATGGATGGAAGCGGGTAAGCTGCCCTCACCGTCTGGTGACGGTGAGATTTGCCCGACGATGATACCGCTAAAGGCAGAAAACGACAGCACGGCTGCGGCGGCGAAGTCTCGCAGCCATCTATTGGATCGATAGGTTCGCCATTCGAATACAGGATGGAGGCAGGCGATCATATCTTGGGGTTCTACCTCGCCAATTCCTAAGACAACAAAAGGAACTCCGTCGAATGATTAGTTGCCAACTTGCACTCACGCGCTGCCTTGATCGGACATCGCCTGTGCCCGGCCTTTCCACTGGCCACCTTTGCCCAGCCAATACCGCACAGCGGAAATCCAGGTGGCGTAGGAATAAAATACGGCAGCCAGTGGCAAGGCGGGAGCCCAGAGCGGCGATAGCCCATAGAACCGAATCGTCGGCAGATAGGTAATCGTCATTAAGGTCCAAGCCGCCAGCCCCAACCTACATAATGTTGATTGTGTGCTGAATGCAAGTGCGACTGGCGCCGCATACGTGAGAAGCATTCCGAACAGAGTACCCAAGAGCAAAAAAGTGGAATAGCCCAATTGCGTGAAGGCCGTTCGCGCAATCAAGTCGCGAATCTCACCCAAGGAGGTGTATGCGCGCAGACTTACACTCTTCCGCGTAAGCCCCATCCAAATTGCGCCGCCGCCATCTTTTACAGCGCGCGCTAGAGCACAATCATCAATCACTTCGGACCGAATCGCCGTTAAGCCACCTATTTGTGCCAGGGTTTTTCGCTGTAAGAGAATGCAGCCGCCTGCAGCGCCTGCCGTTTTCGCTTTTCTATCAGCGATCCACTGAGGCGGATATAATTTTAAGAAGAAGTATAAAAACGGAGGAATGAGTAACCGCTCCGCAAAGGATTTGGCTTCTAGTAAAACCATCAGCGAGGTGAGATCCAGATGTTGCTTCTCCGCGCGCTCGATCAATCGCCTAAGAGTATCCGGCGCGTGCGTGATGTCGGCGTCTGTGAACCAGAAATAATCTGGTAAAAATGTTGCACTGGCTTCTACGCCTTGTTGCATGGCCCAGAGTTTACCCGTCCAGCGGTCTGGAAGTATTGCAGCGGAAATGATGCTGATCGTCGCTGCTCGGCCAGCGGATTGCGCTGTGGCGTCAGCAAGCAAGACCGTGCGATCTTCGCTGTGATCATCAACAACTATCACCCGATATTCGCCTGCATAGCTCTGCTCAAGCAGGGATTTCAGAACTGGGCCGATAGTATCCGCTTCATTCCGGGCGGGAACAATTGCCAGAACGCGCGGCCACGCCGCCGGCGGATCGATTGTTTCGAAATCCGCATTGTACCGTTGAACTTGCCAGAACCCGCCGCGAAAAAAAGTGAGAACGATCCAGATGAGCGGAGAAATTACGGCGAGGATGAACAAGAGAGTGAACACAGTCGATTGTGCCGCGAAACCTGCCCGCACCGCTAGGCCAGATCCTCCGGACGTATCGGCAAACGCCTGATCGGCTTCTCAGTAGCCGCAAAAATCGCGTTGCAAACCGCAGGCGCAATCGGTGGCGTGCCTGGTTCGCCAATGCCACCGGGACCATCGCTACTCTCTACGATGTGAACTTCCACCTGTGGCGTTCCATTTATGCGCAGCACGTCGTAATTGTTGAAATTCGATTGGTCGATTCGCCCGCCGGTCACGGTGATCTCGCCCTTTAGCGCCGCCGTCAGTCCATATACAATCGAGCCTTCGATTTGCGCGCGAATCGTTTCTGGATTTACGTAGCGGCCGCAATCGACGGCGGCCACCACACGATGCACCTGCAAACTCTTGGCTTTAGGATCGATGCTGATCTCCGCCACCTCAGCCACATATGTTCCAAACGATTCCACAACAGCGACTCCCCGAGAACGACCCGTCGCCAGGGGCTTGCTCCAACCGGCCTTCTCTGCTGCCAAGTCCAGGACTTGGCGAGTTCGCGAATCTTTTTGCAGCATATCGCGGCGGAACTGGACGGGGTCCTTTCCCGCTGCTTTGGCCAGTTCGTCCACAAAACATTCCGCGATGTAGAAAGCCGCTCAGCACCGCCCGCGCTGCCTGTTGCCAGGAATTCGCGGCGGTTACAGCGAGATTCTTTGCTAGCCTGCCGACGTGGAAGCCGCGCGGTGGATCGCCCTGCGAATGCGTTGGTACGTGCCGCAGCGGCAAATGTTACCGCTCATGGCATCATCAATGTCAGCGTCGGATGGATTGGCCTTTTTCGCCAATAGAGCCGCGGCGGACATGATCTGGCCGGATTGGCAGTATCCACACTGCGGCACGTCTTCTGCAATCCACGCCTGCTGCACCGGATGGGATCCGTCGACTGAGAGTCCCTCAATGGTCGTAATTTTCTTGTTGGCCACACTCGAGATCGCGGTAATGCAGGAACGCGCCGCTTCCCCGTTGATGTGCACCGTGCACGCGCCGCAAAGCGCCATGCCGCAACCGAACTTCGTCCCGGTCATATTCAGAGTATCGCGCAACACCCATAGCAGCGGCATTTGCGGATCAACATCCACAGTTTTGTTTTCGCCGTTCAAAATAAATGTAATCGCCATAACTCCTCCTGCGGGCAGTCCCGATATCCTACACCAGGTTTGTCTGGAGATGGAAATTGACGATAATTCGTAGCAATTCAAGTTCTCTGTTTAGCATATCTGTGGCATCGAAGTTCCCCATCCTAACCGTGAGCTAGTCTGCCGATAGGGGAAATGCCAACTGCGGGCTTCAGCAACTTAAATAGAGAAGCGTTCGCCAGGATAGTGATCAGCGACGCAGCCAAAGTTGCGTTATAAAGTTCGGAAGAGATCAGCCCGGAGTGCAGCGAAACCTGAGCCAGTATGAAGGAGAATTCCCCAATTTGTGTCAACCCGACCCCAACGCGTAGCGCCGCATCGTTCGAATAGCGAAATAACTTTACCACTCCATACCAGACCGCGAATTTGCCAATCAACACTAGGCCCACGATTAGCAGAATGCTCCTCCAGCTGGAAGCCCAACTGTGTGGATCGATCAGCATTCCAACCGACGCAAAGAATAGTGCCACGAACGCATCTCGCAACGATTGCGTCTGGCGCGCCAGTTTGTGCGCGAACTCCGAACTCCCCAGGAATAATCCCGCGAGAAACGCACCTAGCGCCAGAGAAAGCCCCACCGCTTCTGTAAGAGCGGCAATCGCCAGGCAGATCATCAGCGCCAACATTAGAGAAATTTCGTCGTTGCAGGTTTTCTCCACTCGAGCCAGCAGCGGCGGCACCAGTTTCCAGGCGGCAGCGGCAATCGGAATCAGCAAGAGCAGCGACTTGCCAATTTTCGAAGCCACCTCTAGATAGTTTCCTCCGCTTGTCGGGGAAAGTCCTGGTAGCACCACCGTAAGAACGACGACCGCAAGGTCCTCCACAAGCGTCAGGGTGATCATCACCCGGCCAGAAGCCGAGGACATTTCACCGGGGTCCATCAGCAATCGTATCAGCACCATCGTGCTTGCCACGGAAATGATGCAACCCACCGCGATCCCTTGCCTCAGCGGCCAGCCCAGCATTGTGCCGACGCTAGTGCCCAGCCCGATGGAAAGTAAAATTCCCAGCGGGGCTCCGCCTAGCGCGACCCACTTCACGCGAAGCAGGTCGGGAATCGAAAATTCAATGCCCACGGAAAACATCAACAGGATTACGCCCACTTCCGCCATCAATTCAAATGTGTGCACATCGGCGACATGTGGTCCCGGTGTGAGCGGACTGAGCAGCAACCCGGCAAAGACATAGCCCAGCAGAATTGGCTGGCGCAGGCGCCAGGCAATTACGCCGCAAAAAACCGCTGCGGCAAATACCATCGCAATGTCGCGAAAGACTAAGGAATGAGCGGTCACCGCAATTTCCTCAAAATTGTCGAATAACGCTGGAATTTTATCATCGCTTTGCCATCGTACCCTTGGACCGCTTTCACTGACTGAGAGATAGAAATCGTGCGCAAAAAGTTCCGGGAAATCTCCTTCCAACTCTGGCGCTTGTAGAAATCTCGGAAAGGCCTTACTATTTCGTCCACCAGGTCGTCGAAGTTTGTTCGTCTGCTCAGTCCCTTTTTGCCTCTGGGTATAAGCAAGCGTTTCGTTGATGACCGAGTTTTGTTAAACAGCCGCGAGCTGGCCGAAAGGGCGGATAGGCCCAAAAATCGAGTCCAGCGCCGCAATTTAAGGAGAATCAACTTGCGAAAGACAATGATTGGAATGTTGGTATTGGCAGGAGTTTGCTCTGCAACTGCCCCCAGGCTCTCGGCCCAGGCGACCGCGACACAGACTGCGCCAGCGGCTGGAAGTTCCCCTGGAATGACGGATCAGGATATCCAGTTGTTGCGTCAGGATATCCGCGCCAAGAAAAAACAGTTGATCGCGGCGAATCTGAATCTCACTCCCGATGAAGCCACGAAATTCTGGCCCGTCTACGATCAATACACTGCAGAACTCGTGAAGATCAATGACGTCAAGTACGCCGCGCTGAAGGAATATGCCGAGCAGTGGGGCACGATGACCACCGAGCAGGCCATCAGTTTGATCAACCGTTCGCTCGGTGTGGACCAATCGGTTGCGCAACTCCGCATCAAGTATGTTCCCATTTTCCAGAAGGTGATTCCTGGTACCAAGGTGGCCACGTTCTTCCAGCTTGATCGACGCCTCCAAATGCTGATCGACATGCAGCTGGCTTCGCAGATTCCTCTGGTTCAGGATCAGCACTAGCTTCTCTAG
>Ga0074046_10002113_pt1 | contig 17344 bp, 14 predicted proteins | sample BogForMeECP23OM3_FD_94441 | JGI IMG/M metagenome (GOLD analysis project Ga0074046, IMG submission 94441) | Bog forest soil microbial communities from Calvert Island, British Columbia, Canada - Bog Forest MetaG ECP23OM3 | ecosystem: Environmental > Terrestrial > Soil > Wetlands ... | reverse complement strand
TGATCCTATTCACGCCGCTCGTGGGCGCGTTACTGCTCATGTTCGTGCCGCGCAGCTCGCTATCAGGTCATCGGATCGTCGGCAATCTGTTCGGCGTCCTGGGCTTTGTCGTTTCCATCCCGCTGGTGCTGCGCTTCCCGATTGGCAGCGAGGGCTACAATTTCCGCGAATCCGCCGATTGGATTCCCTATCTCGGCGCGAAATATTCGCTCGGTGTTGATGGGATCAGCTTGCTGCTGATCATGCTGACTACCTTCCTCGGCATGCTGGCGATTCTTTCTTCTTGGAACGCGATTCAGCAGCGGACCAAGGAATACTACATTTTGCTGCTGCTATTGCAGACCGGCATGCTCGGTGTGTTCATGTCCCTCGACTTTTTCTTATTTTATGTTTTCTGGGAAGTGATGCTCGTACCGATGTATTTCCTGATCGGTGTTTGGGGCAGCGAACGCCGGTTATATGCCGCAATCAAATTTTTCCTGTACACCCTAGCCGGTTCCGTATTGATGCTACTCGCGATCCTGGCGTTGTACTACAACGCTTCTAAGAATTTGGGAGTGCAGACGTTTGACATCCCCACGCTTCTGGCTGCAGCGCAAAAGTTCTCCGACCCGCTGAAAGTGTGGCTTTTCTGGGGATTCTTCTTCGCCTTCGCCATCAAAGTGCCGATGTTTCCATTCCACACCTGGCTCCCTGACGCGCACACCGAAGCCCCCACGGCCGGTTCAGTCATCCTGGCCGGTGTTCTATTGAAAATGGGCACGTACGGTTTCCTGCGCTTCTCTTTACCGCTGCTTCCGCTGGACCCGCTGCTGCGGGCCAAAATAATTCATATCGTCATCGTGCTGTCGCTGGTGGGCATTATCTACGGCGCGGTGGTTTGCCTGATGCAGAAGGATATGAAGCGGCTCATCGCCTACAGCTCGGTCAGCCACCTTGGTTTCTGCACGCTGGGTATTTTTGCACTGACGCCGCAAGGCCTTTCCGGCAGCGTTCTGCAGCAAGTCAACCACGGAATTTCAACGGGCGCACTCTTCCTGCTGGTCGGATTCCTCTACGAGCGCCGCCACACGCGGCTGATTTCCGAATTTGGCGGACTCGCCACGCCGATGCCGCATTTCGCGGCGATCTACCTGATTATCAGCCTCAGTTCACTGGGCATGCCGTTGCTGAACGGTTTCATCGGTGAATTCACAATTTTGCAAGGCGCGTTCGTCGTGAACAAAGCCTGGGCGGCCTGGGGCACGCTCGGCATCGTACTTGGCGCTGCGTACCTTCTCTGGCTCTACCAACGGACGATGTTTGGCGCAATCACCCACGAAGTGAACAAGACGCTAAGCGACCTCAGCTTGCGCGAGTATGTCGTCATCCTACCGCTCGTGGTTCTGGCGTTCTGGATTGGTATCTATCCAAAGCCATTTTTCGATTACATCGAAAAGCCGGTGCAAAAGATCGTCGAACAAGTGAACCCACATTTCTATGAGCAGGCAGACCAAGCGGTCAGAGCCGCTTCAGCATCTGCCGTTGCGGAGGCTAAGTAGGGAACTACATGCACTCCTTCCTTGCTCCTATACTGGGTTACATCCACGGCGATGGGCTGGTTATCCTTCCGCAGATGGAGTTGCTGCTGTTCGCGTTGGGAATCCTTATTTTCGATTTCCTCCTGGAGAAACGAGAAAAGCACTTCAACGCCTACCTGGCGCTTACCGGGGTGCTTGCCGGCGGACTCGGGCTGTACATGCAATACAAAAAAGTGGCCGCGGCCATGGAAAATCCCATGGGAGCGGGCCCGGTGCTCGGTTTTCAGAACAGCGTCATCGTAGACGGCTTTTCGCTCATTTTCGGCGTCATCTTTCTTGCCGCTACGGCCTTGATCATTCTGCTGTCCATCCGCTACATGGAGATCGAGCAGGAAACGGAGGGCGAATACTACGCTCTGATTCTGTTTGCGGCGATTGGCATGATGTTCATGGCTTCAGGCATGGATATTGTGGTTTTGTTCCTCGGACTGGAAACGATGGCCCTAGCATTTTACGTACTGGTTGGCTTCCTGCGGCGGGAAAAACGTTCCAACGAAGCCGCGATGAAGTATTTTTTGCTCGGCGCCTTCAGCACCGGGATCCTCACCTACGGTTTCTCGTTCCTCTATGGTATCAGCGGCTCGACAAATCTCGCCAATATCTCTTCGGCTCTTGATCATCGCAACGGCCTGGCGCATGCCATCGCGGTAAGCCAGCAAGCCGGCGCCGCGGGCGAGCAGATGCGCCAGTTACTGGCCGCGCGCCTTCCGGCGGCATTGCATCTCGATCCCTATCTCCTCGAGGTTTTGCCACTCCTGGCTTTCGTTTTGGTTGCTGCGGGAATGTTTTTTAAGATTGCGGCGGTTCCCTTTCATCAGTGGGCACCGGACGTGTATGAAGGTGCGCCCACGCCAATATCCGCATACGTCAGCGTGGCCTCAAAGACTGCCAGTTTCGCGATGTTCATCCGGTTGCTGACGGTCTTTAGCCCCTCGGCCGAGGCACCCTCCTGGCTCTATCTGATCGCCGGTGTTGCGATCGCCTCACTCACCTGGGGAAATCTTGCCGCCCTCACGCAAACCAATATCAAGCGGCTGCTTGCCTATTCATCGATCGCTCATGTCGGCTTCATTCTCCTTGGCGTCGTCGCGTGGAATGAGACCGGGCTTATCGGTATTTTCTACTATCTGATCGCGTACGCGTTTATGACCATCGGAGCCTTCGCCATTGTGATCATCCTCCACCAGCGCGGACTGATCGGTGACGAACTGTCCGATCTCGACGGTCTTTACCAGCGCAGTCCGGCCGCAGCGCTCCTATTGCTGGTCTTCATGCTCTCGCTCGCTGGCATTCCCCCAACAGCTGGTTTCATGGGGAAGTATTTTATTTTGAAGGCGCTCGTCCAGTCGAACCACTGGATCCTGGCGATCTCCGCGGCGCTCTACATCGTGCCGGCGGTGTTCTACTATTTCCGGGTGATTGTGCACGCGTGGTTAAAGAAGCCCGGTGAGAACATGTCTCGGCCGCTGCTGACGACCGCGCAAATCCTCGCCCTGGTCATCTGCGTGTTTGTAACTCTGGCCGCGGGCCTGTATCCTGAACCTTTCACACATCTTGCTCGCTATGCCCTCGGACAATAACGAATCGCGCGACCCCAAACTGCCTCCCGCCCTGGAGAAGACTAAGACTTTCTCCCAGCAAGTCGCGTTGGCTACGGAACTCCCATTCATTCTTGTAGGTACCATCGCGGTCGGCGGGATAATTGGCCATTACCTTGACGCTTGGCTGCACACCAAACCAATCTTTTTGTTTGTCCTGGGCTTTCTGGGGTTCTTCGGCGGTCTCCGCGAAGTTCTCCGTCGCCTCCCGCACTAACATGGCAGCTCGACCGCCTGACATCTCTCGCTACCTCAAATCCGAAGCCCGTATCGCCCAGCTTACTTTGCTGATCGGTGCTATTGCGGCTCTCCCCGTCGCTTTCCTTGAGGGATGGCGCTGGGGCCTCGGTATCCTCGTCGGAGCCGTGCTCGCCTGGTTCAACTTTCGCTGGCTTCAGAAGGGGCTAGACGCGCTTGCCGATGCCGCTACCACCCAATCTACGGAACACGCTGCCCAAGTGCCATTCGGCACGTATTTCCGCGCGGCGTTCCGCTACGTGTTGATCGCTCTTGCGGTGTATGTTACTTTCAAAGTACTGAACGTTCCCGTTTTAAGCATGATTTTTGGCCTGTGCGCCCTGGGAGCGGCGACTTTTGCGATTAGCGTCGAGGAAATCCTGCATTCCCCGGACTGACGAATGGAAGAACACATAAAGCCGATCACCGAGTGGTTCAATCATCTTTTTGGCCCACTGGTGCTGCGATTCCTTCATCTCTTGCACTTGCAACCTCTCGATTACGAGCGCCCGATTCCTGAGTATTTGCTCATGTGCCTGTTCACACTGTTGCTTGGCACGCTGTTCGCCCTTTTTGTTCGCTCCCGCCTTTCTGTCGACCGCCCGGGTCCCACACAGCAAATCGCTGAGCTGCTGCTGACCAACCCGCTCGGTTTTGGAATTAAGGATCTGCTCGAGGAGAATGCTGGCCCCCACGCCTCGCAATTTATCGCCTTTACGGGGTCTGTTTCTATATTCATCCTGCTCTCCAATCTTTTGAGTATCTTCCCCGCACTAAGCTCTCCCACGGGTGATACCACCGTCCCATTCAGTTGCGCTCTGCTCACCTTCTTGTACTTCAACTGGCAGGGTTTGCGTCACCACGGTCTGCTAGGCTACGCCAAGCAGTTCGCCGGCCCCATGCCCGCCCTCTCTCCACTGATTTTTCCTGTCGAAATCATCAGCACCAGCGCACGGCTGCTCTCGCTCACTGTGCGTCTCTGGGCCAACATTTTTGCCAGCGACCTGATTTATATGATTTTCTTGGTAATCCTGGTGGCTCCGGTGTCGGCGGCCTGGCAGAAGAGCCCGCTATTGGGCATCGCTCTTGGCGTTTTTCCGGCCTTTATCCCGATGCTGTTTGTCGGTTTGCATATTTTCGTCTCGATTATCCAGACCTACGTTTTCACAGTGCTGCCATCGATCTATCTCGGCCAAGCCATAGCCGACGAGCACTGAGGTTAGAGCGTCGGGTCCCGACACCAGCCCGCGTTCTCCGTCAGACTTTTTTTCGCCGTACAGCGTGAGACCGGTTGTTCTACGCCGAGCCGGGAACCACCCACTGGCGGTAATTCTAGGAGGAAGTATATGAAGAAGTCAGCGATGATTGTTTCTGCTTTAACAACACTCGTACTGTTTGCCCCGACCGCTTTCGCTCAGGAAGCAGCAGCCGCTGGATCGAACACCCGAGGGCTGATGGCGATTGCAGCCGGTTTTGGCATGGCTCTTGCCGCATTTGGCGGCGCACTCGGTCAGGGCAGAGTCGCATCAGCGGCTTGCGAGGGCATGGCGCGGAATCCCGGTGCAGCCGCCAACATCCGTACCGCGATGATTTTGGGCCTCGTGTTTATTGAAACCTTGGCACTGTTCACACTGGCCATCATCTACCTCAAGGCTTAAGCTTCTGAACCAGTTTCAGAATTGCCGCCCGCTTCGATTCACCGAGGCGGGCTTCGATTTTCATTGGTCAGCTGCCGCACTTGGACCAGCTGTAGACATTCCCGCTGGTAAGCGTTAGATTCTGCGTGAAGGCGGACGTTACGAGTAAGACAGTCCTTGGCTTCATTTTCCTAATTGCCTACATGGCGATCGCAGCCGCGAGTTACTTCTTTAGTGCGGGCCAGATCGATCTCCCTCTCGCTTGGCTTTATTTCATCCTTAATCTGGTGATTGGGCTCTCCTTCAGTCTTGTTCTCGCACGCACCGCTCCGGATCTCATTGCCGAGCGTTTGAAGCCTGGCCCGGGAGAGCAAGATCACGTCACCAAGATTGCCGGCCTGTTGCTCCTCTTGCTCCAGTTGATTCTCGCCGGTCTGGATGTCGGCCGATATCACTGGACTGCGCCGACAAGTGCTGCTGTCCAAATTGCTGCACTCGTGCTGGCTATGGTTGGCTACAGCCTGGCGGCCTGGGCCACCTATACCAATCGGTTTTTTTCCTCCGCGGTGCGGCTGCAAACCGATCGCCAGCAGGTAGTCGTTGACCAGGGGCCATATGCCTACGTGCGACATCCCGGCTACACCGGCATCATTGTGTATCTGATGTTCAGCGGTCTGGCCCTGGGCTCTTGGATCGGCGCACTCGTTGCCGGCTTGCCGATGTTGCTCTTGATTCTCCGCCGGACCGTCCTCGAAGACTCGATGCTTCAGAAAGGCTTGCTGGGTTACGAGGCCTACGCCGCGCGCGTCAAATACCGCTTACTCCCAGGCGTTTGGTAGTTTTTGGTTCATGGAAAACCATAAAGACTCGGGCCCCGAGGAAAACGAATTACCGCGCAGAAAGCATCAGGTGCTGGGTGAGCGCAAGACCAATGACGTGGCTCGGTGCCAGCCCGAGATACACCGTAGCCAAGACTGTAACCGCGACCACTACAGCTGTGGTAATGCTTAACCCGGCTGGAGCGTCTGCCGGTACCGGGCCCTTGTGGTCATGCATATACATCACGACGACGATCCGCAAATAGTAGTACGCCCCGATGATACTGTTGATGGCCATCAGCACTGCGAGCCAGATCAACTTTGATTGGATCGCTGCTGTAAATATGTACAGCTTGCCGAAAAATCCGGCGGTAATCGGCAATCCCAAGAAGGAGAACAAGAACAGGCTCAACGCTGCGGCCGCAAAGGGTTGCCGCGTTCCGAGTCCCGCGAAATCATCCACATTGAGATAGCGCTCACCTCGTCCGCCCAAATCCGAAATGATCGTAAATGCTCCCACGGAAACCAGTGCATAGCTCAGAAGGTAGAACAGCACGGCTGCATAGGCCCGAGAAGCCCCACCATCAACATCGGACTTCGTAAACGTGACTGCCGCCAGCGCCACCAGGATGTAGCCCGCGTGCGCAATCGAGCTGTACGCCAACACTCGCTTGATGTTCGTTTGCACCAGTGCTCCAAGATTGCCCACGAACATCGTCAGCGTCGCCAAAATCCAGAATGCCCAGAACCAATAGGTGGTCGCCGCATCGATGCCCGCAAAAATCCTCAACAGAAGTGCAAACGCGGCTGCTTTTGGCCCAGCGGAAAACAGGGCGGTCACCGGTGTTGGTGCGCCCTCATAGACATCGGGTGTCCAAATCTGGAACGGGGCGATCGCCACCTTGAAGCCCAAGCCAACCAGAATCAGCGTCAAACCGAGCCTCAGCATGGTGCTATGAGAATCTGCCGTTGCCAACGTTGCCAGATTCGTTGAGCCGGTCACGCCGTAGACCATGGCAATTCCGTACAGGAAGAAGGCGGTTGCGAACGATCCCAGCAGGAAATACTTCATTGCCGATTCGCTCGACTTGATTGAGTCTCGTCGGTAACCCGCCAGTACATAACTGGAGATCGAAGACATCTCCAAGCCGATAAACGCAGTGAGCAATTCCTGTGCGGAGGCCAACACGCCCATTCCGGCGGTCGCAAACAAAATCAACGCATAAAATTCCGCCGCTTCGAGATTTTCCCGCCCGAGATACGTATCGGAACCCAAAATGACCAGGAACCCAACCAGGCCAACCAGCCAGTGGAAGAACAGGCTAAACATATCGAACTGAATCAGGCCAGAAAATCCGCTGCCCCAGGCTCCAAAGAACGTGCTGAGCGTTCCCATGGCAACTCCCGTCATCGCCAGTAGCGTCAACGCTTGCCGGTTCTTCAAAAAAGGTTGCAGCAGCATCAACAACACGCCGGTGCCACACCAGATGATTTCTGGCAGTACTCGGAGAATATCTCCTATTTGCGGAATCATTAGCGGCCCGCCAACCTTTCCGTTGATAGCTCAGCCGGATTTGCGGCGGGCATACCTGGGAGCGCTGGCGTAGCGCCTGGAACAAGCGCCTCATGCATCTGATAGCCGTTGCTCTGCTCTAGCACTTTGTGACTGGCAGCAGCGATCCGTCTCGTGAAGAAGGGCGATTGCACACCCATCCAGAGAGTGAGTACGGCCATGGTGACCAGCAGCCATCTCTCGCGCGCGGATGTGTCCGGCAGTTCGCGGTTCTTGGCATGGGTGATATCGCCAAAGAATACCCGCTGATACGCCCACAGTAGGTAACACGCGGATAGGATTACCCCGGTGGCGGCCCAAGCAGCCCACTTCCAATTGACTTGATAGGTTCCGAGCAAAATCAAAAATTCCCCAACGAAGCCGTTCAGCATCGGTAAGCCCATCGACGCTAGCGAGATGAACAGAAAAAACGCCGCCAGCCGAGGCATCGGCGTAGCAAGACCGCCGTATTCTGAAATTTCAAATGTGTGCCGGCGGTCGTACAGCATTCCGACCAGCAAGAACAAAGCGCCAGTGGAAATTCCGTGCGCCAGCATCTGGTAAACCGCGCCCTGCATCGCGATATTCTGGAACGCGAAAATGCCCAGTACCACAAATCCCAAGTGACTTACCGAAGAATAGGCCACGAGCTTTTTCAGGTTGGGCTGCACCAAGGCGACCAGTGCGCCATAGATAATTCCGACAATCGCCAGCACTCCAACATAGGGAGCGGCTTTGTGCGACGCATCGGGAAACAACGGCAGACAGAAGCGAATCATGCCGTAGGTGCCCATCTTCAGCAGCACGCCAGCCAAAATGATCGATCCGGCGGTTGGGGCTTCGACGTGTGCATCCGGCAGCCAGGTGTGCAGAGGGAAGAGCGGAACCTTGATGGCAAATGCCACGAAGAACGCCAGGAACAGCAGCATCTCGGTGCGGGCCGGAAGCACCAGTACGCCCGTCTGCAGCAAGTGTTGAATCGTCGGCAGGTCGAATGTGCCGGTGGAGTTATAGAGCCAGACTATGCCCACCAACATCAGGATCGAACCAGCCATGGTGTAGAGCACGAACTTCACCGCAGCATAAATCCGGCGGTCGTGACCCCAGATGCCGATCAAAAATGCCATGGGGATCAGCATGATTTCCCAGAACACGAAGAAAAGAAATAGGTCGAGCGACAGGAACACGCCGACGACGCCCACTTCCAGCAACAGCAGCATCACGTGGAATTCTTTCAGCCGGAAATGCACCCCTTTCCAGGAAGCCAGCACACTGATGGGCATGAGGAAGGTCGTCAGGATGACCAGAAACATGCTGATGCCATCGACACCCAGGTGATAGTTTATCGGCGGCGCCGCGATCCATTTGTGAAACTCTTCCAATGAATATCCTGCCGCGCCAATAGGAACGGTCCAGAGCAGCGCCAGGGAGAAGAGGAATTCCACGAGGGAAATCAGGAAAGTAATCCGACGGATAAACAATTCATCGTCGTTTTTCAGGAGCAACAGCGCGAGCGCGCCAACAGCCGGGAAGAAGATCAGGACCGAGAGGAGATGTCCGCTGGCTACCATTAGCGCACCCCGCCTATCACCGTTGGGGTAAAAGCATTCCGAAGTATCGGCCAGAAGATGATCCCGAATACTACAATCGCTCCAATCACCACCCACACCGCGTAGCTGCGCGTATTGCCCGATTGCGTCTGCCGCACGGTGTCCCCCACAGCTGTGGTGCCGTGCGCGATTCCGTTCACCGTGCCGTCGATCACCCCCACATCTACCACTTTCCAGAGGATGTTCCGTGACAGCCACACCAGGGGGCCGACAATCGCCGCTTGATAAAGCTCATCGACATAATATTTGTGGTACAAAAGTTTGTGCAAGCCCGTCGACGTCCCTTGCTTCGCTCCCTTGGCGTACATCTTCCAGGCCACGAGCAAGCCGATTACTCCTGCAGCTACGGCAACTCCGGAAAGAATCAACTCCAGCGAGTGTGCCGCTGCTCTATCGACGCCAGCAACCTCATCCATCCCAAAAATCGGAGCGAGGAAATCGGCAAAATAATCCTTGCCACCCCAGAACGAGGGAAGTGCGAGCCATCCGCCAACCAAGGAAAGCAGCGCCAGGATTATCAATGGTACCGTCATATTTGCCGGAGATTCGTGGACATGTACCTTGCGCGGGTCGTAGCGCATCTGGCTGAAGAAGGTCAGGAAAATCAACCTAAACATATAAAACGATGTCAACACAGCGGCGAGCAAACCGACCGCGTAGAGAGTTTTTCCTCCAGGCTCGGAGTTATACGCGCCAAACAGGATCGCGTCCTTTGAAAAAAATCCCGCAAACGGTGGAAAACCTGCGATCGCGATGGTGCCCGCCAGCATGCAGTAGAAGGTAATCGTGATCTTCGAGGCGAGCCCGCCCATCTTCCACATATCCTGCTCGCCACCCATTGCGTGAATCACGCTGCCCGCCGAGAGGAACAGGAGTGCTTTGAAGAAGGCGTGAGTCATCAGGTGAAAAATGCCCGCGCCGAATGCGCCAACACCGCAGGCCAAGAACATGTAGCCCAATTGGCTAACGGTTGAATACGCCAAAACTTTCTTGATGTCGGATTGCACCAGGCCGATTGTCGCCGCAAAAAATGCTGTCGCGCAGCCGATGACGGCGACCGTATACATGGCTGTTGGCGCGTGCGTAAACAAGATGTGGGAGCGGGCAACGACATACACGCCGGCGGTGACCATGGTTGCCGCGTGGATCAATGCGCTCACCGGCGTTGGGCCTTCCATCGCGTCCGGCAACCACACATACAATGGAATCTGTGCGGATTTACCCGTCGCGCCCATAAACAGCAGCAGGCACGCCACGGTTAGAATGCCAAATGATCCAAGCGGTTCAACAGCTACGCTCGACTTCGCTGCCGCTGCAAATATCGTTTGGAAATCCAGCGAGTGGAACGTCCGGAATAACAAAAACATACCGAGCATGAAGCCGAAGTCCCCAATGCGGTTAACGATGAACGCCTTATTGCCCGCGTCCGAGGCCGATTTCTTCAGGAAGTAGAAACCGATCAGCAGATAGCTGCACAAGCCCACGCCTTCCCAACCGACGAAGAGCAAAACGTAGTTCGCGGCCAGAACCAGAATCAGCATGAAGAACATGAATAGGTTTAGGTAAGAGAAGAACCGGTAGTAGCCGCCTTCATGCGCCATGTATCCGGTGGAGTAAATATGAATCAGGAAGCCGACCCCGGTCACCACCAGCAGCATCACGACCGTGAGCTGATCGAGCTGCAAGTCGAAGCCGATCCGCAGGTCGTTGTAGGCGACAATCCAGTCAAAAAATTCCTTGCGGAAGAGTATCTGTCCGCTGACAAAGAATTCGCGTACGGCTTCTAGCGCGCACAGAAATGACAGACCCGTCGAACCCAGGGCAACCGTATTCACGGTCTTGTGAGACCAGTTTGAGCCCAACAAACCATTGATGGCTGAGCCCACGAGCGGCAGCAACGGAATGATCCAGAGATAGTCGAGTATCGGATGTAGAGGCATTAGAGTTTGAGAAGATTCACGCGTTCCACGTTGAGCGATCGGCGGTTCCGCGCTGTCAGAATAATAATTCCAAGTCCCACAGCCGCTTCCGCGGCCGCCACCACTATCACAAACAAAACGAACACTTCACCGTCCGGTTTCCCCAGAGCCCGACTGAAAGCCACGAACGCCAGATTGACGGCATTCAGCATTAGTTCAATCGCCATGAACAGCGTGATGATGTTGCGCTTGAAAACAAAAGCGATGATGCCCAGACCAAAAAGGACAGCGCTCAGAATAATGTAATAGTTTGTCGGGACCATTCCCTAGTTCTCCCGCTGGGCCAGAACGATCGCGCCCAGAATTGCTATAAGAATCAAGAACGACGTCAACTCAAAGGGATACACAAAATCCGTAAAAATCAGCATGGACAGCGTCTTGGACGAAGTCAGCGAACCGTTCGCCGTTGCAGCGGGCAGATCGCCGGTGGAATGTGCGATTGCCGCGGCAATCAATCCGGCAATCGCAACGGCCAAAGGGATACCGCCAAACGTGGCCAACTTCGAGAAATTTGTGCGTTCCTCTTCGCCGTCGTTTAGCAGCATGATCACGAAAATGAACAGCACCATGATTGCGCCGCCGTAAACGATGATCTGCACTGCGGTTACGAATTCAGCACCGAGCAACAAGTACAAACCGGCCAACGCAACCATCACCACGATCAGCGAAAGCGCACTGTGAATCGGGTGCCGTTGCAAAATCAGACTTACTGCGCCGATCACCGCTAGCGCTGCCAACACGAAGAAAATCAATATCGAAGGAGTCATTGGCGCGTTCTCCAAAGAATCACAGCGCTGGTGAGAATCACATTGGCGATCGATACCGGCAGCAGGAACTTCCAGCCGAAGCTCATCAACTGGTCATACCGGAAACGGGGAAGCGTGCCGCGCATCCAGATGTAGACGAACAAGAAAATGAACACCTTGGCGAAGAACCAGAATGGACCTTGAACAATTCCATTTACCTGCGGGAAAAGCAGCAGAGCGGCGCCAAGCAGGGTGAGTATTGTTCCTATGCCGGGAAGCAGGATTCGCCCGAAAATATTTTCGTAGCGGATTCCGTCGAAAATCACCCACAAGCCGAAAGGAATTAGGATTACGGATGGTAAGTAAAATGTGAATGTCCAGGAGGCAGGGAAGGGAGAGAGCCAGCCACCAAAGAACAAAATTGTCGCCAAGCAGGACACCGCAATCATGCTGGTGTATTCCGCGATGAAGAACATTGCGAACTTCATGCTCGCGTATTCCGTGTGGAATCCGGCGACGAGTTCCGATTCCGCTTCCGGCAAGTCGAACGGCACGCGGTTGGTCTCCGCAATCGCCGAAATGAAAAAGCAGGTGAAGCCAATAATTTGCGGGAAAATATTCCAGCTGAGCAGTCCGTTGCCGGAGGTTCCTTGCTGCTCGACAATCTTCCGCAGACTGAAATCGCTTGCGATGAGCAGCACGCCAACGACCGATAGCGTCAACGAAAGTTCGTAGCTGATCATCTGCGCTGAGCTGCGCAATCCACCGAGCAGCGAATACTTGCTGTTTGAGCCCCATCCGGCCAGCGCGATTCCGTATACTCCCAGCGCGGTGATCGCAAACAGCACCAGCAAGCTGATGTTGACGTCGGCGATTCCAACTGTCGTCTGGTATCCCCAGATCGTAAAAGTCTGCGGCCCGAAAGGAATTACGGCGAGCGAAGTGAACGCCAGCAGAAAGGTAATAAAAGGTGCGAGAACATACGCCACCTTATCGACGTTTGCGGGCATCGGGTCTTCTTTAAAAATGAACTTCAGGCCGTCGGCCAAGGGTTGCAGCAGCCCGTGCGGGCCAACGCGGTGTGGCCCCCATCGCGCCTGAATATGGGCAATTACCTTGCGCTCGAGCCAAGTCAAATAGGCGTCGACGGTGAGCACTACGAGTACTAGAATCGCGATCTTGATGATCGGAACAATCAGGTACGCGTATTGGGACAGAAATTCGTTCATGGCTTCGCTTCAGCCTCCGGCAGTGATTGCATCATTGTGCAGAAGCGGCCGAGCGTGCCGCTGGTGAAAAGAGTGTCGTTGGCCGATTGAATCAAGTGCAGCGGCACGTCGTATGGCGCGTGCCCGTTCTTGGAAAATATCAGTTTGCTCGATTCCGCGCCGCCAGTCAGCAATCCAGCGGGCTGCACATTGTAGCCCGGCACCGCCTTGCGAATTTCTTCAAAGACCGCCGCCGGACTCTTGTAATGAAAGGATTTCCCAAGGCCCAAGCGCTCGAGTTGGTGTGACAGGATACGCAGTAAGTCAAAATCCGAGCGCGTGCCCATCGTCTCGCCCGCTTTGCGCAGCAACTGGATTTCGCCGGCTGTATTGGTCACCGTACCGTCTTTTTCATACGCAGCTGCGGCAGGGAATACGATGTCCGCTTGTTGCGCGGTTTCCGTCAAAAACATTTCGTGCACGATCAAGAGAGCCAGCTTGCCTCTGCCCGCGCCTGCTCTTCCAAAATGCCTGAATGGATTCGCGCCCACCACGTAGAGCGCTTGCAAATTGCCAGATTGTGCGGCTTCAACCATCTGTGGAGTTGTCAATCCAGCCTTCGTAGGAATCCTGCCGCCCCAATGATTGACCAGCGAACCTGAGGCTATCGTGTTATCGAGATGCGCGTACCCAGGCAAGCGATCTGGCAGCACGCCCATATCCGCCGCACCGCGTGAATTCGCATAATCACCCAAGGCCATGTAGCGGGTGTGACCTGGCAGTCTCGATCCAAACGCCACCAGATGACGGATGGCTTCTCCTGTGATTTCCGACCCGAAGACAACGGCGATGTCAGATTCCGCTTCTAAGGCTTGCCTTAGGCCGCCCAATTTTTCTAGAGTGCCCTGGGCCAACTGTCCGTCGCCGGTCGCCAACCAGCGCACTGCTGCAGCTTCCTGTCCCGCCGGAGCCTGAACAAATTGGGTAGCTTTGCGTTCTAGCTTAACGTCACGCGAATTCAGAATGAAAAGTTTCGAGTGGTGATGGCGAACGGCCGAACGAATCTGCCACGCCACCAGGGGGTTTTGATTTGAGGGATCGTTACCGATCACAAGAACCGTTTTCGCATCGTAAAGCTGCGCCATGGTGAGCGTAGAGTCCACCGCACGTTCGCCAAGCGCTGTGACGAACCCGGTGTAATCGGCTGTGCGATGATGATCAATGTTATTGGTGCCAAAGGTAGAGCGAGCGAGGCGTTGCAACAAATAATTTTCCTCGTTAGAAGTGCGATTGGAGCCGATAAATCCAATTGCATCCACTCCGCCGGAGGCCTGGGCTTCCTTTAGCTTGCTCGCAGCGGTTTGCGCAGCTTCTTCCCAGGAAACCGGGAAGAGTTTGTCGCCTTTGCGCAGCAAGGGCTGCTTGATGCGATCCGGATGGCGCGTGAAGTCGAACCCAAAACGCCCTTTTACACACAGAAAATCTTTGTTGATGCCGGACAAATCGCGATTATTCGCCCTTAAAATCTCATGATTTCGCACGCTGAGCGTCGTTTTGCAGCCGTTTGAACAGTGGGTGCAGATCGTCGACACATACTGCATTTCCCACGGTCTGGTTTTGTAGCGGTACGTTCCACTGGTCAGCGCGCCAACGGGACAAATGTCGATGCACATGCCACATTCTTCGCAATCGAGATGATCGCCGCCGTTGGGAATGATGATCGAGTTGGCTCCGCGCATTCCCACACCCAACGCCTTTACATCCATACCTTCGTCGCAAACGCGTACGCACCGGAAGCACAGAATGCATCGCGGCGCATCGTAATAGACCAGTTCCGACCACTTTTCTTCTGGCCGGTGAATCTTTTCTTCTACGAATCGGCTGGTATCGGCTCCATAGCGGAAAACCATGTCCTGCAATTCGCATTCGCCGCCCTTATCGCACACCGGGCAGTCCAGCGGGTGGTTCGTCAGCAGAAACTCCAGCATCATCTTGCGCGAATTGCGCACCTGCTCCGAATCCGTGCGCACCACCATGCCTTCGCCGGCCACCAAGGTACACGCGGTTTGCAGCTTCGGCATTTTTTCTACTTCGACCAAACACATGCGGCAAGCAGCCTGTAGCGACAATCCCGGGTAATAGCAGAACGACGGCACTTCCGTGCCCAAACGCCGTGTCGCCTCAATCACCAGCGTCCCTTGCGGAACCTGGACTTCGCGGTCGTTAATTTTCAGCGTAATGAGTTTTGTCTCTGCCATAGGTCCCTATCGCTGTTGACCGACGAGCGCTTCGGCGGATTTGTACGCGCACTTTCCCTGCAAATGCTCTTCGAATTCGTTGCGGAATTTTGTCACGATGCTGATCGTCGGCATCGCGGCGGCATCACCCAGGGGACAGAACGTGCGCCCCAGCATATTTGAGGAAAGTTCGCCGATCAGATCGATGTCTTCAAGACGTCCATAGCCTGCATGGAAGCGGTCCAGCATTTTCTTCAGCCAGGACGTTCCTTCACGGCAGGGAATGCACCAGCCGCAAGATTCATGCGCGTAGAAATGCATAATCCGACGGGCCATATCGACCATGCAGGTGTCTTCGTCGATCACGACCATGCCGCCGGAGCCCAACATCGAGCCAGCTTTTGCGATCGTGTCGTAATCCATCGCGAGATCGATTTCATCGGCTTTGAAAACCGGGCAAGAACTGCCGCCAGGGATCACCGCCTTCAACTTCTTGCCGCCGCGAACTCCGCCCGCCACTTCCTCAATGAATATTTTCATGTTCATGCCCAGCGGAATTTCGTAGATGCCTGGTTTGTTCACGTGACCAGAAACGCAAAGCAAACGCGTGCCGCCGTTTTTTGGCGTACCCCGGTTCGCGTAAGCCTCTCCGCCTTCCAAAATAATGGAGGGTACTGCGCTCAGTGTTTCCACGTTATTGATGATCGTAGGGCAGCCGTACAAGCCGACCACGGCAGGGAAGGGGGGTTTGATGCGGGGATTACCGCGCTTGCCTTCAAGTGATTCCATCAGTGCGGACTCTTCGCCGCACTCATAGGCTCCCGCACCGGTGTGAATCAGCAAATCGAAGTCAAATCCGCTATCAAGAATGTTCTTGCCGAGATAACCGCGCGCATACGCCTCTTCGATCGCTTCATCGACAATATCGAGAACGTAGCGGTACTCTCCGCGGATATAAATGAATCCGTGATGCGCATTAATGGCGCGCCCCGCGATGATGATCCCCTCGATCAATTGATGAGGATCCATCTCCATCAATGGCCGGTCCTTACAAGTGGCTGGCTCGGACTCGTCCGCGTTGCAAATCACGTATTTCGGCTTCGGCGAATCTTTCGGCACAAAGGACCACTTCATCCCGGTAGGGAAGCCCGCGCCACCGCGTCCGCGCAGGTTGGACTTCTTTACCTCGTCGATGATCGTATCGGGGGTCATCTGCTTCAACGCTTTTTCCAGCGCTTGATAGCCCCCGTTCTGCAAAAACACATCGATCTTCCGGGAATCCTTAATGCCCCAACGCTTGCTGATAAGTATGGTTTCCAGTTTGTTGCGTTCGTGAACGGCACCGGTCGTGACCGGCACCGGGGCCGGGTGTTGGCCTTTGTCGAGATCCTCAATCAAGCGATCGAAATTACGCAGGGTGACACTCTCATAGAAATCGTAGTTCACCTGTATGGCCGGTGCGCCCGTGCAGGCGCCGATACACTCGACTTCTTCTAAGGAAAACACACCGTCGGGCGTAGTCTCTTTATGCCCTATTTCCAGGCGCTTTTTTGCGTGCGCCAGCAATTCAGTTCCGCCTCGCAGCATGCACGCCACGTTCGTGCAAACCTGTACGTGATGTTTACCGATCGGTTTGCGATGTAGCATGGAATAAAAGGCCAGGGTCTCTTCCACCGCGACCGGTCGCAGATCGAGCCGCCGGGCAATTTCCTCGATCATTTCATCGGCGACGTAACCATATTCATCTTGCGCGTACATCATCATTGGAATCAGCGCGCTGCGTTTGACTGGATAGCGGTTCTGCAATTGTTCGAACTTTGCCGAAAGTTTGGGTGATAGTTCCATACTCTCTACCTGTCCACTTCCCCGAGCACGATATCGATCGTGCCGATGCTAGCCACGACATCAGCAATCAACTGGCCCTGCACCATGAACGGTAGGGCCTGCAAATTTACAAACGAGGGTCCGCGGAAATGGACCCGTAGCGGCTTCGGTGAGCCATCGCTGGCCACAAAACAACCCAGTTCACCGCGCGGTGATTCAACTGCGACAAAGGCTTCGCCTGGAGGTGGTGAAAAGCCTTCCGTGAAAATCTTGAAATGGTAGATCAGCGCTTCCATCTCCGTCTTCATCTTCTCGCGC
>Ga0074046_10002111_pt1 | contig 17345 bp, 12 predicted proteins | sample BogForMeECP23OM3_FD_94441 | JGI IMG/M metagenome (GOLD analysis project Ga0074046, IMG submission 94441) | Bog forest soil microbial communities from Calvert Island, British Columbia, Canada - Bog Forest MetaG ECP23OM3 | ecosystem: Environmental > Terrestrial > Soil > Wetlands ... | reverse complement strand
TGTTATGGCAATTGCTCCAAATTTTAAAAAGGGTGTTAAAATCACTGGGATCATCATTTATCCGTGGAATGAAGATCGGTGACACATAGAATTATTTCCCGTATCCAGTAATAAATTCAAGTCTCGTGGGTGGCGCTTCCCTATTCCCAAACATCAAGAGTTCGTCCGCTTCATTTCCCTCCTATCCGGCGTGCGGCTGCGAATGAGCGTTATGGCGGCGGGGCAGACGGTGATGCATTGCCATTGTCATGTGATCCCGCGGTATGCCGGGGATGTTGGCGATCCGCGTGGTGGGGTGCGGGGGGTTGTGCCGGGGAAGAGGGGGTATTGAGATGAACGCTCATCGGGGCTCCGCCCCTCGCCGCGTGGGCTAGGGCCCGGAACAAAATTATAATTTTCGCGTTTCTTCTAGAGTTAAAAAAAAGATATTACTGGATTTTTTTCTCAATGAAAACAAAAAACATCAATGTCGATTTAAAAATTCAAGTCTTTTCTGAGTAGCATCGGAGGTCACATCATTTCGGTATATTGGAATAATTTCATAACGGGTGAATGCTGCAAGGCTGGTGTAAGGAACTGGTGAATACATATCTGCCAGCTTCATGCGCTCTTTTGCATCGCCAATAATTCCTAGATCATCGTTATCTTTTGTTACCAAATCGAATTTGATTTGTTTCAACCAAGTTATTTTATCATTTTTTATTCGTTCGATGAGGTGAAGACTGAAAAGGATCTCAAACATTTTGAAAAATAACCAAACAAGAAACATTACTAAGACAAATTTCGCAAAGATGTTCGTAATGTCCGTCAAGAGATAGTAAGATATCATTTCGTAAATTGCAAAGAATGGAAAAATGAACAAAAACATTATCAAAAAAATTGTCGCAACTCCATAAACGAAAATCAGAGAATATCCGAAAATTTTTCGCATAGGTCCTTTGCAGCTTTTCTGATCTAGACAGAAACTTAACGGCTTATTGAGAAGTTTTCCGAAAAAGAAAATTTGATTCCAGCAGAATCCAAGGATCCACAAAATCACCGCATAAATAACGATGAACCATAACAAGGGAATTGAAAGCACAACACTAGACTGATACGGGAAAGAAGGAGTAATGCTAAGGTAATTCGCAAATCCTACAAGCCCAATAAAGACGAGCGAAAGAAAAGATAATGATATTGGGCGCATCCTTGTTTCAGTATTTTTGGCGATATAATCAATATTTACAAATAAGTAGTTAATAATTCTTGGAGTGATTTTTTTCAGATGTTCTTCATTTATTCTATTGCTTAGCTTCTCAAAATCAAATATTTTTTTCAATTCATCGATCAATTCTTGAGTTTTTTTGAAAATAAATTCATGAGTAAGGGTTGGTCCAGGAGAACCTTTTCTGACGGCATTAAAAGTATCAACTACTGAATATATCCAGATCAGCAAGAGAACAAATGTTGATAGTATCCATAAACCCAGGAATTCATCCAGATTGATATGGTTCTTTATTGGATCCCACATCGTGGCACTAATTCCAACAAATCCAAGGATAAGAAGAATTATCGAGAATTTTTCGGTCGTGTATTTGTTCAGAATAGAATACTCTCGTAGAATTTCATTATCAATTTCTGACAGGATCTCTTTTTTCTCCTTGAGAAAATTGCCACTAGTTTCTACGATAGTGGTTTCTACTATGTTGCCGGTATTTTCAAGATATTCTACCAAATTGATCCTGCCTTCAAGATACCATTTTTATTTAATTCAATGGCAAGGTCCAAAACACTTTCCTTTCAAATGAAGGGAAAAGAAATGATAACTTCTGCGAAATAAGGGGAGGTCTGACGCTCATCGGGGCTTCGCCCTTTGCCGGGGGTTAAACCTTGCACGGAGTAGACCTGAGTTACAAGGAAAATTGAGAATTTGAAAAATTGATGAAGAAACTAGTAACAAACCTACCTAAATAAAATACATTGAATACAATGAGACTTTAATGGCAAATCTTGAAGCTCTATTTGATACAGAAGAAATTGCTAAAGTATTTCGAAAATTTAAACAAAAATTCAGCGATGGCGAACGAGTCTTCACAAATGTTGGATTCAGTAGTGGTTCAGTAGATATTGAGGCCATCTGGCATCCTGATTTATCTGTTTGGAGTTATTTTGATCCAGAGTGGAGAGTTAAGCCAGATAGTTACGGATGTTTGTTTGGTATCGATGATCCAAAATTGAAAAAAACAAATTTTATTACTCTAGAAATTAATTACAATCACACTAACCCTCAAAAAAATACTGCTGGGAGATTTATCAAAGAAGATAATGAGTATTTTATTGGGCATTCCGGAAAAATCGGAGGGGGTAAGCAAGGAATTGGGAAAACTGCATTTCTAAACTATTACAATGCGGGAAATCTAATTCCAATTCAATGGAAAGATGGATCCATTGAAGATGTAATTGTTATCGGTGCTCTTTCAGATCCTACATTCGCAATAAAAATTTCAAAATTTGTTCATCAGGTCGCATCTTTTAAAAAACAAATTGTATCTTTAAAAAACCGAAATGATCTAGAAAAAATAGAAAAAAGAACTGCTTCTTCAGATCCCATTGTTCCAACGTTCACCCCAGAATTTCAAGGAATAAAAAAATATAGAAGACCAGAAAGTATCGTTATTACTGCCACAAATCATGGGTTAGTAGTATCGAGCTTAAAAGATGAATTGGAACAATTAGGATATTCTTACGCAAATGATCCAAGTGGAACGCTTGCTCGAGATCTTTTTATTCCCTCAAAGGGAAACGATGCCAAAATTCTCTTTGAAATAAAGACGGATACATCATCAACGAACATTTACACGGCTATTGGTCAGTTGATGTTCCATGGTGCGGGACAAAATGAAATACCTCGTCGTGTATTGGTCATTCCGGAAATACCTACCGAAAAAACGATAGAGATTCTAAAAAAACTCAACATAGAGATCATATCCTATAAAATGGATGATAATGGCGTCTCTTTTCCACAATTTAAAGAATTCCTAGATAAGAATGAAAATGAATAAAAAAATTTAATCCGAAGGTTTATCTTTGAAGTGGAAATAGGGACGGCTTGGCGCTCATCGGGGCTTCATCTTTTGAACATGAATCAGAAGGAGTGTCTCATTGACGAGATAAACGGGTTATAAAAATAATTTGAATATCCGGTTTTCGAGTGAATTTTCATCCTTAATGTGTTTCAAACGAATTATATTCCATGGTGTTCAGGACAAGTGCGGCATAAATTTCAAACAAGGCACGGTAATTGGGATTATTGATTTCGATAACCCGGATTTGCATTTTTGATACTCGTTCTTTTGAACGTGTGTATAATTCCGCAAATTGGGGAATTTTTGCTAGTACAGGACGGCTCAGTTTAATGTTGATCCCCTTTTTTTCCGCATCTTTTTTTGCGATATTAAATGCAAATGTCGCGGAATTGGGGCCTCCACTCTTATGACTATGGCCCATAATTCTGTCTTTCATCCGGTTTTTTCCGCTAATTCCTACATAAATCGGGTTTCCATCTTCATAAAAAACATACAATCCCCTGGGAGGGATACTTTTCAGATTCTTTCTTGATAAAAGGGGAGCTGCAAGAAGATTTTTCATCATTTCATGCATTTTTTGATCAACTTGTAAAATATCATCGCTCATAGGATCGCTCCTAACTCAATAATTCCAATTCGCGTGTCCAAGCGGAGCCCGGTTTAATTCATCCCGATATAACTGCCATTGCGGCATAGTCCAATCCATCAGATCCCTGAAATTATCATCGTGATGCCGGTGTAAAAGATGGACCATTTCATGAACAACGATGTATTCAAGACACTGAACGGGTTTTTTCGCGAGTTCCAGGTTTATCCAGATTCGGGATGCACGGCTGTTACAGCTTCCCCACAGGGTCTTCATTTTCTTGATACCATAGAATCGAACTTTAACGCCGAGAACTGATTCCCATTTTTTAATTATTGCCGGGATGCAGCCTCGGAGTTCGTTGCGATACCATTCATTCATCACCCTTTCGCGTTTTTGGGTATCGCTGCCGTCCGGAATATACAGATCGAGAACCGTTTTGTTTCGTATAACAACCCTGGCCGGTCCCTCCTGTTCGATAACATTCAGTAAATACCGGTGACCGAAGTGATAGTGGCTCTCACGGTAGATATATTCCCGGGAAGACTGACGAACCTGAGATTTAAAGTGGTTTTGCTGTCGTTTTATCCACGAATGTTTTGAGATCACCGCAAGACGCACAGCCTCATCATCCATGCTCCGGGGTGCTGCGACCCTGACTCTGCCGTGAGGAGGGTATACTCCGATGTGCAGATTCTTAATCTGCTTACGAACGACATCTACCGAAAGTCCGTCAATGACAAGCTTATCCATTGGTTATTTGTACTCCGTCTGGTGTCTCACAAGCTCAAGGATTCCTTCAGTGAGTTTCCCGTCCCGGTCCATTTTCCCAAGGGCTCCTTTTATCGCCAGCCTGATCCGCTTGGTTTTGAAGGTATTACTTTCCCAGTCATCCTGTTTGTATGACTGGACAGCTTCGTTGACGCCCAGGGCAAGTTGTTCGTTATTATCCAGATTATCATACAATGCCCGTTTGGCCGGGGTGTTCACCGCTTTTGGATATTTAGTATCGGGATCGTTCTGACTCTTAATTCGTTTTGTCAGTTCGACAATTTTTTCCAAATATAGCTTGTACCCTATTTTATCCGATCTCCGTTCGATAATCAGGGCATCCAGAAGGGTGGACATTTTTGCATAATACCGGGGGTTTATCGGCGATTCTTCGATGATCAGTCTTCGGACATTGTTCTCGATCGTTTCAGCCGTTGCCCGATGATTATCCCGGATACCTTTGGGAAGATCCTTTACTGCGTCAGTACCTTTTTTGACGATGAGCTCGACCAATGACATATCGTTGAACTGGGCGAGAGTCTCACTGTCCTCAGCACCGATATACGCATCAATCAGATGACGCATTGCAGGTTCGAACAATTTCAGATCAACATAATCGCCGCTGGCGAGTTTGATCTCTTTATAGACGCTGTCGTAATGTTCGACTTCCCGGCGGATCTTCTCTGCTTCCCCGGAAGTATAACCCGCTTCAGGCATTTCATTGGCAAGACTGGTGTAGGCACGAAGGAATGCGGACGCTTCTTTGTACAGGGTCTGGCGCTTCGCCTCATTTGCTTTGAGGGCGTCCTTGTCCGTTGTATCTTTGGCACAGAAATACCGGATATACGCTGCAGTGTCCCGTGGCTCTTCCACATGTTCACAGATCCGTTTTATCATCTCACGGGTTTCTTCGAGACGTTCCCGGGCTTTCTCAAGCCGGTTGCTGAGTAATCCTTCCACATCGTTCTTGTTGAATCCGTCAAAAGCCTCGGTGGTATAATCATGAATTGCCGATTCCAGGCTTCTGAAAAGATCCATGTAATCGATGATATACCCGTATTCCTTGTCTTCACCATCGAGGCGGTTCACCCGGCAGATTGCCTGGAACAAACCATGGTCACGCATCTGTTTGTCGATATACAGGTACGTTGCTGAGGGTGCATCGAATCCGGTCAGGAGTTTGTCTACGACAATTAACAGTTTCATCTGACCCGGTTCTTCAACGAATTTTTTCTTGACTTCCTTTTCAAATAATTCTGCCTTTTTTACTGCTTTGTCCGCCGGCAGATGGAAGTAATCGGCCAGCATCTTCTTGTAGATATCATACTGCCGTAATTTCTCCGTCATCCCCTCTCCGGTCTCTTCTCCTTTGATATCCTTTGGCGAGGGTTTGTAGGAGGTGATGATCGCACATTTGCCGGCAAGATCGGTGTTGCTGAACATCTCAAAACACTTACAGGCTTCGGAGATGCTGTTCGTGATCAGCATCGCGTTACCTTTTCCGGTCATGAGCCGGGGGCGGGTTTCCATATCGATCTGAATATCGTTTACTATTTTCTGCAGTCTCTCTTTACTGGAGAGAACCTTCTGCATGGTCCCCCATCGTTTTTTGAGCTCTGCCTTGGCGACATCATTGAGTCCCCGTGTTTTTGCTTCGAACCACTGGTCAATCCGTTCCGGAGAAGAGATATTCTGATCGATGTTGCGGGCTTCATAGCGTAAATCCAGGACAACCTGATCTTTTGCCGCCTCGTCAAATTTGTAGGTGTGGATATAGGGACCGAAGATCTCAAGACTGGTCTTTTCATCCGTTTTCAGCAGGGGGGTTCCGGTGAAACCGATGAACATGGCATCCGGCAGGATTTTTTCCATTGCATCATGTAGGTCCCCTGACTGAGTACGATGACATTCGTCTATGAAGACACAGATGTTTCCTTTCGCCCTGAATCCCTTTGGCACTTTTCTGAATTCCTCGAGAAATCCATCGACATCCGGATCAGCAGTTTCGTCATCCTTGCCACCGAATTTATGGATGAGAGAGCACATCAGCCATGGATTGGACTGATTGAGTTTTGTAATAAGATCGGCACCACTTTTTGTCCGGTATATCTCTTCACTGACGCCGAGGAAGAATTTCTCAATCTGATCGTCAAGCTCTGTACGGTCCGTAAGAATCAGAACCCTCGAATCGGACATATGCTCGCGGATCCACTTGGCAAGCCAGATCATGGTCAGACTTTTGCCGCTGCCCTGAGTGTGCCAGATGATTCCTCCTTCGTGATTCTGCACGGAGGTCTGTGCTGCCTTAACCCCGAAATATTGATTGTGCCGGCAGATCTTCTTGATCCCTGCATCGAAGACGATGAAATCGTGGATGATCTCAAGGAACCGTTCTTTCCCGCACAACTGGCAGAGATGGCGATCAAGCAGGGGATCGCGATCCCCGGGTTCCTTCCAGCTCATAAAGTACTTCTCCTTCGTCTCGATCATGGCGTACCTGATACCCTGCGTATCGTTTCCGGCCATCACCAGTTGTATCGTTGAGAAAAACGGTTTGATGAACGAGTTCGACTGATTGTCCAGGTTCTGGCGGATCCCTTCCGATATCGAAACGGTTGATCGTTTGATTTCCAGTACACCCAGTGCTATACCGTTTACATACAGGACAATATCCGGACGTTTCTTATTCTCACCCAGGATCGTGACTTCTTCCGCGATCCCGAAATGATTTTTCTCCGGTTTTTCCCAGTCGATGAACCATATTTTCTGTTTGTTCTCGCCGACTTCGGGAGATATTTCCACCCCGTACCGCAGTAGGGAGTATACTTCTTTGTTATTATCGTAGGGGGTCCGGCTCTTGTTTCCCGCTTCGTCTTTGAGTTTCCTGATGGCTTTTGCAATCAGGCCCTCGTCACAGCCTTGTTTTTCCTTCAGGAATTTCCGGAGATATTCTTCTTCGATATTGCTGTTGTTTTCCCGGTCAATCCAGTTGCCGAGATAATCGTATTTCAGGGTATTTTTGAAAAGTCTGACAACGCGGTCCTGCACGGGTCGTTCCCGCTGGCCGACATCGGTCATGTCAGATAACCTCTCAAGCGGTCAGGTGACCAGATGCGATTAACCAATGTAAGAACCAGTTTCCTGCGCTCTTGTTGTTCATTTTTTCCGAAATGTTCGCAAGGTTTGAAGGGAAGCGAGAGATCCTGACAGAAGTTCCTGAATTTTACCCGATGGTCATATGTTTCAGGTTGGAGACTTGCCGCATAGATATTTTGATCTCTATAGTGAGGGGCTTTTTCTTCATATTGCTCATCCTGGATGCTTCGGTTTACATCTTGGGGTAACAAGAGGAGCCCGGCAACATGGTTGCGCCAATCCTCAAATTCCTGTTCAGAAGAAAAGGCTGCCTTGTATAAGTCAAAATTATCCGGAACTATGTGTTCAATATCATATGGATTTGCAGACTTACGATCAACGTATTCGTCAAACTGATCTGATTCTCCTGCACCTACCTCCGTGTAAGCTGTCAGCCTCGCAAGCAGATGATAGATATAACGGCGGCTGTATTGATTGAGACTTAATCCTTCGATACCTTTGCGACCTTTGCTTGGCATTCCTTCGAACGTTACATCTTCATTTGCCAACTTTTTGGAGAGGATATCTACTAACTCAGGCAGGGACTTATTGCGGATCTCTTTACAGAGAATGTACATCGCATAACTCGAACTGGAATATCCTACCCGGACATAGTTTACCGTCCGGCGCATTAACCAGATATCCAGATAGGTTGCTGTAACCGCTATTTTACGTCGAACGATATTTTGATCATCGGTTACACAAAGAGGAGCCAACAAGACGGTATTTTGCCAGGTAAAATCATTTTGTGCATTGTAAAAGATTGATTCCAGACCTTTTGTATAGTCCCGACTTGCATCAAGGATCATCATGTAAGCTTTTGCGAAAAACGGAAAATGTTCAGACATCAAGGTGAGATTCTGGTTCGCAGAACCGACATGAATACGAGCGCGATTGTCCCGCGTCCAGCGATGGAAGGCGGAGCCGATCAATTCCCAGTCCTTATCTACTGCATCAGCTTTCCGGTCCCGCATTGTTTCTGCATACTGAGCACGGAACCATGCTTTGATACAATTTTCATCGCGTTCAAGCTGATTCACTCCACCCCAGGAAATCAGATCAAATACCTGTTTTTTCCAGATCTGGTTTGCGTTTTTCCGTTTCTCTGGGTCATCGACCGGGGCCAATAAGTACGCTTTTAGCATATCGACCAGACTTAACTGTTTACCCCGGTCGTTCATTGTTTCAAAAATAGCATAGGCATAGTTATCGTCGTCTGTCGCAATCTCGATCAGACCGACCTTTGTAATCAGCCAATAGATGAAATTTTGCAGGGCTTTGTCTAATTCCCCGGCAAGATCTTTTGCTTCGATCTCCATATACCGGGAATACATCGTCTGAATGGACTCATCTTTCCCGTCCGGGGTATAGAGTTCCCCCTTGAAGAGTGCTTCAATGACGGGTAATCTCTCCGGGATATCCAGATTGAACTGGGTTTCACCAAGGTTGTCGCTGAAGATGAGGGGTGCAATACTCTGAACAACAGGCAGGTTTTGGTTCTTGGTAGTCCGATAGAGATAGATCAGTAACAAGGTCAACGAAGTAATACGCTGCTGGCCATCAATCAGGTAATTCTTACTATTACGTTTACTTACAATAATTGAGCCGAGGAAGTAGCCTTCGTAGGAACTGACTTTTTTCGTTTCATCCCCATCATGATAACAATTCCAAAACTTTTCCAGCAGATCATTCAGGAGTTCATCGACGTGATCTCTTTCCCATTTGTACTCACGCTGATATTCATCGATGGAAAAAAACTGACCTTGTAATAATTGCTGAACGGTACGATACGATGGGACAATTGTACTCATAGCAACCGGATCCTTCCTGTTAATAGTTCCTGCATCATTCCCTGCTTTATATTTTTCATTTTATCGCGCTGCTGTTCCAGTGCGGTGAGTTCGGCGTCCATATCGGAGAGGACGGTGGCGATGGCACGCTGTTCTAAGCGAGACGGTACGACCAAAGGAAGTTGTTTGAGATCTCCGAGTCCGATGCGTTGTCGAGTACTTCCTGTACTTGCTTCAATTGCTTTTTTCCGAAAATTTTCTGAATTGATATAATCATGGACAAATTTTTTATCGTGACACTTTTCATCTACAACAAGTCTGATCCCATCTGAAGCCATTATATATCGTCGATCGTTTTTAGGTACAAAGCAGGCTCGAGCGACGGGGTCACCCATTTTTGAGAGAATGATTTCTCCAGGATAAATATTGCAACTTAGTAACTCATCTGCCTTTTTTTCAGTTGTATAAATGGCATAATCGTCATGGAAGATACCATCACCGATATTTTGAAGTTGAATAATTCTAACGCCTTCGGCGACATAATCGGATGCAATTAAATTCGATCCAAATGGGCCACCAATGATACTCCACTTTATATTCTCATCAGCTAAATCGGCGAAAGAAATTTTTTCCCATTCATCTTTAAATCCATTCAACCGTCTTATTCCGGTAAGCAGTTCCTGCATTGCGGCCTGCTTTATATCGCGTTTCTTGGCGATGACTTGCTCCATGGAAGATATGTGGAGGTCCGCTTCAGAAAGGGCGGTGGCGATGGTGCGTTGTTCTGATGGGGGGGGGATTGCGATTCGAAAAGTATGAACATCATTTCTATTCAGCGTTGGTACACCAGACCCCGAACTAAAACGATCAAAACCTATTCTTTGATATAAATAATAGACAAACTTAGGGATGTTACCTTTGAAATTTGTAACCCATAGTGTAGTATTATGGGGCCAATAGTCATTTTCTATGAATTGTATTTTTCCGATGGTCCCTGAACGTCCTGTGACAACACCTGGACCTTTAACCATTGCTTTTACATGTTTCCGAAGTATACCATTCGAATATACCACTGGAAACGGGCCCGGTTTATATTGATAGATTGGAAGATCGAATCCTCTTTGCAACGGTGAAAAATTCGTTATGGTTTTAACGTCCCAATCCTCCGGTATAACCCCCGCATCAGTCTGCTTATACCCCGCCTTCACTACCATGCGAAACCCATCTTCTTCAGGTGACCCTCCACCTTCGCACTCAGGGCATCCACTTCCTCTTCCAGTTTCGGCAGCGGCGTGGCGTACCGTTCGGCGAGTTGCTTGATGCGACCGGTCAACGCCTGCGAAACGCGATCCAGTTCAGTCCGCATATCGGACTCAAGCGTGGCCAGCCATTTGTCTTCAACAACCAGGACCCTGATCTCATCTTCCGTGAGTTTCGGATATTTTCCTGCTACCTTGTGATCCAGGGTTTTCTGTGCTTCTTTCAGCTTTGCGCTGGCAGCCGATTCTTTTTCCACGAGATCAAGATATGCATTGAGAACCTTGCGTTCATCGTCAGCCTCGCGATCATTCTTGATCTCTTTGAGACGCTCGGTAACAGCCCCTTTGGGAATCTTGCCTTTCTCGTTCACTACATCCGCGAGTGATCCTTCTTCCCCGCCATGCTCTTCCTGCATCTCTTCCATGGCCTGGGTGATTGCCGCAAGATCGGACTCGGCACGGTCAAGAGCTGACTTCTCGTCTTTGAAATACCGGGCAATGATCAGCGATGGGGGTATCAGTTCGGCTTTGAGTTTCTTCTTATCGATAACGAGATCGGGCTGTTCCTTGCTCTTCTTGTCTTCGATCAGCCGTAGCCTGTTCGCCTCTTTCCAGCCGTCGCCGACGATCATATACACGTCATCCTGCATCGTGTCCGCCCAGTAGGTCATCAGGTGCTGGTAGACATCGTACCGGTCGATGAGTGCGATGTTTGAAAAAACCGAGAGCAGATCTTCGGAAATATCCTCAATCACCGCTTTCGGGTGATCGCCCGGTTTGATTGCTTTTAACTGACCGATATGTTTCGCATGCCATTTTTTGTATAAGGTCTGTGCCTGGCCGGTAAATGCCACAAATTCCGGATGGGAATAAATCGCCGGCTTGATCTGGGCTGCGTCAACTTTGAGCTCGCAATATCCTTTCCGGTCACCGGGCTTGATCAGCTTGCCTTTCAGGGTCGGACAGACCTTCCAGTACGGTTCGAGGGCATCGATATCGCGCTGAGGAATCCCGCCTTTCAGATGCCCTTCGATATCCTGCAGATCCTCCGGCTCGGTGCTGTCGATGTACCGCGGGATGTTCAGATTGTAATCGTTCTTCTTGTCTTTTATCTCGGAATACGGTACCATCCGGGAATATTTTTCAATCTCAATCTGTTTGTTGAACGTATCCACAATTTTATGGAGATCCTGATGCCGCAGCCGGTTCTTGTTCCCGTCCTTCATGAAGCCCTTGCTGGCATCGATCATGAAGATCCCCTTGCGGGTCGCCGTCCCTTCTTTATCTAGGACAATAATACAGGCAGGGATACCCGTGCCGTAGAAGAGATTGGGCGGCAGACCGATGATTCCCTTGATGACCCCTTTTTCGATCAGGTTTCTGCGGATATCAGCTTCCGTGTTGCCCCGGAAGAGAACACCATGGGGCATGATAACTGCGGCTTTCCCGGTACTTTTCATTGATGTAAGGACATGGAGGAGGTACGCATAATCTCCGTTCTTTGCCGGGGGAATGCCATAGAAAAAACGATTGTAAGTTTCATTGGCGGTATTCACACCGTTCATCCATGCCTTGTCGGAGAAGGGAGGATTCATGACGATAAAATCAAATGTCCGGAGAATTTTCTCATCCTTTTTATCCTTCCATTTCGGCTTCGACAGGGTATTGTCATTCCAGATCTCAGCCTCCGGCTTGTCGTGGAGGAACATATTCATCCGGGCGAGACCGGCTGTTGCATTGTCCTTTTCCTGACCGTAGATGGTGATCCCGTGAGGAGCTTCATCCGCGGCCTTGAGAAGGAGGGAGCCTGAACCACAGGTCGGGTCATACACAGTCTGGTCCCGTTTTGTCGAGGCATTAATCCCGACAACCTTGGCCAGAACCCTGGAGACTTCGGCCGGCGTGTAGAATTGTCCCTTGCTCTTCCCGGATTCTGTGGCAAAGTGACGCATCAGATACTCATACGCATCTCCAAGAAGGTCGTCTCCCTCGGCACGGTTGCGGCTGAAGTCGAGCCCCGGGTCCTGGAATATGCCGATGATCTTGGTGAGCCGGTCAACCATCTCCTGCCCTTTCCCGAGTTTGGCGTCGTCGTCAAAATCAGCGAGGGTGATGACACCCTGGAGGTCATTGGCATCGGCAAGTTTACCGATGATCAGGTTCATTCTTTCGCCAATATCCGGCTTGCCCTTGGCGTCGATCATATCGGCAAATCCACCACCGGGGGGCACGGTCATAATTGCATCCGGCTGACCGGCATATTTATCGGAAACGTATTTGACGAACAACAGGACGAGGATATAATCTTTGTATTGGGAGGCGTCCATTCCGCCTCGTAATTCATCGCAGCTTTTCCAGATAGAACTGTAGAGCTCGGATTTTTTCAGTGCCATGGATTCCTCCGGGAATATTTTGATGCTGAATGATTATTATCGTCACGAGTATAAAGCGGTAGCATTTTTGCCCGGGGGAGTATATGGTTGGAGAGTGCGGATGCCATCGAACGGGAAGTTTTTGCGGCGGGCCGGCGATGCGAACGGCTGATGCAGGCAGTGCCGGGGAACGCGTTTATCGGGAAAGTTATGAGTGTGAGAAAAATATGGCTGCAGACATGATACTTACGCTAAATGGACAACATTTCCGGAGACATTATCTCCTATATATTATTGAGATTCTCCATGGAAGCGATGTTCATTATTATATAGGTCAGACTGGAGACACTCATGCCACAACCGCACGCCCGGCATTCCGGCGTCTAGCGGGACACTTGGAAGATAGAGGAAGAAGCACGGAAAACCAAGTATATAGATATCTGGCAGTGAAGATCCTTGGATTTGCAGAAGCAAGTGACAGAGATGAAAACTTTCAGGAAAACGTCAAACAGGCTGTAGAAGATTATCTCGTTGAAAGTACTCTCAAGATGCATATATACATCCTACAAGAATTTCCACCGGATATTAAACGCGAAGTTCATCTTTTAAATGTCCGAAAGGTTACTCTTTTTGAAAACATGATAATCAACCGGTTTATAACGAATCAGAAAAAAATTGGAAACAAAAAAATTTCCCGAATACCTAACGGGGTGGAATGCCCATACCCAGAGATTCTGAACCGAATCCAAACCGATTTTTTCTTAATCTGAAGAAGATTTTGAACATAAAAAATGATTGAATAGTTTACAGAGAGAATTATGTAAAAAAAAGAAGACAATTTCAATAATCAGTGATATTTTCCTCAATTTCTTTCAGAAGCTTTTTCATTTGATCTAATTCATTCGGACATCCCTTAGGTAAATCTGGAAAATAAATTGAGCCTAAATCTTGGTCTTTAAAGCCTGGAAAAAAATTGGAAAGCTGATTTGGAGTCTTTCCGAACCAATCATTTGTGAAAATGACAACATCACATTCATGATTAAATCGGGTGAATTCAGGAGCCTCTGGGGGTTCATTTGGAATTCCATAAGCAGGTCGTGTTAAATTGCTGCTACCAATTATTGAACAAACTGGAACTTTTTCTGTATTATTCGATTCCAGTTTCATTGCAATTTTGGCATGCCAATTATTTCCCTTGATTTTTTTCGGAATGACATTTCCATCCCATTCGGTGTCCAATTTATTCCAAAAAGCATTAAAGGCCGCGGAGGATGAATTCATTGCACCAATCACTACGATATCAGTAAGATTGCCATCTTGAATTGCCTCCAAAAGATGATCATCTAAAATAGGATAATTTCGACTGTTAAAATAACCCGAGGCCAAAAATAAATAATTTCCACTTATCTGATTTGAGACGAGATTTAACAAATGCTGGCGAAAAAAACTCTCTTCTAAATTCTGTCTTAACGTAATCCAAAGGCCCATAGTAAAAATATATCCTCTGTAAGATAATTAAATTATATAGAGCATCGAAAAAACGGTTGTAAAAGCCACCATGCAGATGGAGGCAGTGCTGGGGATGGCTTTCAGAGAGAAATTGGGGAGAAATCATGACAAATCCGATTGATGTAATCTCAAAAAAATTAAAAATTCCACGGTGGTGGGTTGAAGCAATTGCAATAGAATACACGGATTGCAGGGAATTCGCCCAAGAAAATGATATCTGGAAATTTAATTTTGAAAGAGTTTCCTCATCAGATCTTGAAGCGGCAATACATGAAAATCATATTGTTTTACACACCTATCTTTTTCATAATATTGCTCCAGCGGTATTTCCATCCCGAATGATTTTTCGAATGATAGGTGCTGCCATTTCCGCACCTCTTTGTGAATCGGTCGAGGATATGATTCCTGAAGGACTTGTTTCACGATCATATTTCCCAATCCAAACAAATTCAAACGATTCATGGGATCCCAAACTTAGTTTTTCAACTCATTGTCAGGTATTTGAAAATGGTCAATTGTTTCAATGGAAAATTGCGGAATTTGTACCTGTAGAGGGAAGACATTATGGTAAATACATTTCAGAATTTATTGATCTGGAACCAATTGACGAACTAAGCCAAGAGTTGCAAATTTTGAGAAATCCAATAATAAAGCCAGGAGAACATGGTTATGAGGATTATAAGGAAAAGGTCACAGATTATTATCAACGTCTGGATGCAGTCAGACACCTTCTCCTGAAACAATTAATGACAATTCATAACCAAAAAAAATCACAATATTCAGGATTTCCAAAAACCCTTCCATTAACTCCTCCAATTTTATCCCATTTTGAACGATTTACGGTAAGGGATAACAAATATTATACTAAATTATACGCCGAGCCGATCTTTTATCGCGGATGTTTTTTTCATGCAAAAAAAGCCGAAGATTTGATAGCATCAAAAAATAATCAGTTTGAATTAACAAATTCTTTAGATGAAATCTATCAGGAACGTGCCACCGCAATTATTTTGGGGGCAGCATGTTTTGAAGCATTTATAAACGGTCTCGGTTTTGAATATTATCCGGAAATTTGGAAACAACTCGAAAATTTATCAATAAAAAAGAAATGCTTTTTGTATTATTCTCTATCCGGAAAAGACTCTTCATTATTTAATACTGGAAAAGAACCTTTCAAATCGGTTATGGATTTATTTGAATATCGCAATAATCTTCTTCATTATAAGGTTCATTACAAACAGGCAGAAGAAAAAAATCAAACATATATCACGGATACAGAAAAACAGATGCCCCGGGAATTTGTTCGTGATCTCCCAGAACAATTAAAAATTTGCATTATTGAGATCTGTAATGTGAAATCAATACCAATTCCAGAATGGTTAACTCCTCACCCAAATATTGGATGGATGAAATAAACCCCAATCCTTATTATCTCTCACGTATACAATTACGTGTTAGCGGTTTACAAATAAATGGAAAAAATTACAATTTTGTAAACCGTTTGGGAGGAGGCACATTATGGAGTTAGGAACCAGGATCCGAATGGCACGTACCGCAGGTGGTCTCAGTCTCCGGGCCCTGGCCGAAAAAGCAGAAGTCAGCGCAATGGCAATATCGAAATATGAGAATGGGAAGGATATACCACGTTCCGGCGTTCTCATAAGGTTAAGCAAAGCGCTTGGTGTCAGTATTGATTACTTCTACCGGACGGTAGAGGTGAACCTGTCACGTCCGATGTACCGTAACCATGAAGCCCTGCCGAAAAAAGAAGAAAATGAGATCCACGAACAGATTCGGGATCTGATTGAAAGGTATCTGGAAGTCGAGGAGATCGTTGGTGATAGGCAACAGTTCCGGATGCCCTCAAAAGAAAAGCGTCGCGTTGCCACTTTCGACGACGCAGAGATGGTGGCTCAACATATTAGATCCTATTGGAAGCTCGGGATAGATCCGATCGAGAATATGATCGATATCCTTGAACAGAATGGAATTAAGGTAGGGGAGATTGATGGAACCAAAAATTTCGATGCTCTCACGTTCTTCATTGACGAGAAGACTCCGGTCATTGTTGTGAAGAAAAATGTCGTTGGGGATCGCCAGCGATTTAGCCTTGCTCATGAATTGGGTCATATCGTTATGATTCTTGAATCTGATGTAGACGAAGAGGATGCAGCTCACCGCTTTGCCGGAGCATTTCTGGCTCCGGCATCAGGTCTTCTTGCAGATTTCGGCTCCAAAAGAAAGATGCTCGATATTTACGAACTTCATCTTCTCAAACACAAATACGGCATCAGTATGCAGGCTCTTATATTCCGTGCCAAGGATTTGCACATTATTACTAACGCAAAACTGAGCGATTTATTTGATGTCTTCAGGGAAAACGGGTGGAGAGAAAATGAGCCCGGCGATCATCTTAAGTCAGAATCTCCGAGTCGGATGAAACGGATGATCTTCAGAGCACTTAGCGAACATAAGATTACCCGCTCACGGGCTGCTGAACTTATTGGAACAGATTTCGATCAGTTCTGTATGAACGAAACCAGGGAGCACAATGGATTCCCGATACCTGTGTGTGACTGATGCGAGTATCCTCTTTGATGTCGTAAACGGAGGAATCATACATGAAATGTTCCAACTCTCTTACATTTTTTCAACAAGCGATCTTATTGCTGATATTGAACTGAAAAATCCACCGTTTTCTGAATTTGGAAAAGAGGGCCTGCAGAAAAAGGGGCTGTCCAAAATGCAATCGAAAGAAATAGACGAAATTCGAAAATCCCATAAGAATCTCTCTATCTTCGATATTTCCGCGTTTATCCTTGCACGGGATCAAAAGGTAATTCTCTTAACCGGAGATG
>Ga0074046_10002110_pt1 | contig 17350 bp, 14 predicted proteins | sample BogForMeECP23OM3_FD_94441 | JGI IMG/M metagenome (GOLD analysis project Ga0074046, IMG submission 94441) | Bog forest soil microbial communities from Calvert Island, British Columbia, Canada - Bog Forest MetaG ECP23OM3 | ecosystem: Environmental > Terrestrial > Soil > Wetlands ... | reverse complement strand
TTCCGAGGGCGCGGGCAGTTCGCTCGAGCGCGCGAATTCGACGGCGTCGGCGAGTTCCTTTTCGGTTTCGGCGACGATCCTGGTGAGTTCGGCCGAGCTTATCTTGCCGCTCTCCGCGCACCATTTCTCGAAGCGAATCAGCGGGCATTTGCGCTTCCATTGCTCGACTTCGGATTGCTCGCGATACGCGCCGTCGCCAAGAATGGCCTGTTCGCCGACGAAGTGCCCTTCCCATCGATAGGTCTTGCATTCGAGCAGGGTGGGACCTTCGCCCGCGCGGGCGCGTGCGACGGCCTCGCTGGTGTAGCGAAAGACTTCGAGCACGTCGTTGCCGTCGACGATTTGGCCGGGAATGTCGTAGGCCTTGGCGCGCACGGCGATGTCTTTGACCGAGGTCACGGTCGCCATCGGAGTGAACTCGCCGAAGCCGTTGTTCTCGCATACGAAGACGACCGGCAATTTCCAGACTGCGGCGAGGTTCAGCGACTCGTGGAAGGTGCCCTCGTTGGAGGCGCCGTCGCCGAAGAACGCCACGGTGACATCGTCCTTGCCGGCGATCACGGCGCCCAGCGCGGAGCCGGTGGCGATCGGCAGTCCAGCGCCGACGATCCCGTTGGCGCCGAGGATGCCGAGCGAGTAATCGACGATATGCATCGAGCCGCCCTTGCCTTTGCAGTAGCCGGTGCGCTTGCCGAAAATCTCGGCCATCATGCGATCGAGGCGTCCGCCCTTGGCGATCAGATGTCCGTGGCCGCGATGGGTTGAGGTGATGCGATCGGTCTTGCGCAGCGCGGCGCAGACGCCGGTGGCGGAAGCTTCTTCGCCGATGGAGACGTGGACGAAGCCGGGAATCTCGGCGGCCATCGCGAGGTCTCGCGCCTTGGACTCGAAAAGCCGGATCTTCTGCATCGTGCGGTACATCTCGAGCAACTTGTCCTTGCTGATATCCATAAAGGGTTTTTTGCCTCCGTGAGAATTGCGGGGGATGCGCGATGAATGTCCCCGGCGAGCGGAACCTATCCCCAACCGCAGCAATCGTCAAATGAGCGGGCCGGCGCGGTCGCGATCGAATTCATTGCGACATTCGACCGGAGTGGTAGGCTCAGCCGATGACACAGAAAATCGGATTCGTCGGACTGGGCGCGATGGGTCTGCCGATGGCGACGAACTTGCTCGCCGCGGGATTCCATCTGACGGTTTATAACCGCACCGCGTCGAAGGCTGAGCCGCTCATTGCCAGGGGCGCGCGCCGCGCCGAGCGCGCCGGCGACGTCGCGCATCCGGGGGGCATCGTAGTCTCGATGCTCGCGGACGATGCCTCGGTCAAGGCGCTCGTGACGGGCGAGGATGCGCTCGCGGAGCGAATCGCGCCGGATGGAATTCACCTCTCGATGAGCACGGTGTCGCCGGCGACCACGCGGGAACTTGCGGCGTATCACGCGATGCGCGGGAGCGTGATGGTGGCGGCGCCGGTGTTCGGGCGGCCGAGCGCCGCGCAGGCGAAATGGTTGTGGATCTGTGCTTCGGGGCCGGCCAACGCTAAGGCCAAAGTGAAACCGATCCTCCAGGCAATGGGGCAGGAAATATTCGACTTTGGCGACCATCCCGGCGCGGCGAATGTGGTGAAGCTCGCGGGCAACTTCATGATCGCGGCGGCGCTCGAGGCGATGGGTGAGGCAGTCGCGATGATGCGCAAGAGCGGCGTCGATCCGGCGGCGGCGCTCGAGATGCTGGCCAAAACGATCTTTGCGGCGCCGGTGTACCAGGGTTACGGCCCGGCCATAGCTCATGGCCAGTTCACACCGGCGGGCTTTCGGCTGCCGCTCGGACTCAAGGATATCGACCTGGTGCTGGAGACCGCACGCGCGGCGAACGCGCCGATGCCGACGGCGAGCCTGCTGCGCGATCGATTCATCTCGGCGATCGCCAAGGGGCGCGCCGACCTGGACTGGTCCGCGATCGCTCTGGGAGCGGCCGACGACGCCGGACTCAAGGAATCGCGCTAAGGAATTGTCTTGCGGGCCTTGCGCGAGTAACGGAGTATTTCTGAAATCGATTGTTGGCTGGACGTTTTAGCGCTGCCGGGACGGGAAGCAGTGGGGCCGGAGATTCATCGTTGCTTGGTTGGCCGGGCTAATCTATCCTCGATTCAAGCGCTTGGCGCCTTCGATGTCGTTTCCCTCACAAGACCGGCGGGCTGACGAGAAACTCGGGCGAATCCTGGGCCGGGTAGGTTCCGTCCGCACGCGACTCAACTCGCTGGCGCTGCAGCACGCGATTTTCTACACGCTCGCGATCGCGATCGCGGGCGGCGCCGCTGTCTTTGCCGGTGCATACCTGCTGTCGCCGCTCGCTTTCCTGGCTGGCGCTTCGGCGCTGGCGATTATTGGCTGCGCCGGCATCGCGCGCGCAGTCGGCGCTGCGTGGCGGATGCGCGCCAGCGCGGTGCGTGCCGCCGCGATTGCCGACGAACGGGGCGAGCTGAAGGGGCGTCTCTCGACGATCGTCGCGCTCGCGAATCACCAGACCAGCGGCTCGCTGTGGGCGTACCTGGTTGAAGATACACTCGGCCATCAGGACCAATTCGCAGCCGCGCGGATCGAGCGGCGCCGCGTGTCGCGCGCGATCTATCCGCTGGCCGCAGCCTTCGTGCTGGCGGCGCTCGCGATCCCGATTTCAAAAATGAAGCACGCGCCACGGATTGCTCAGGGCAGCGGGCAGGACGAGCTGACGGTCGATCTGGACGACCTGCATCTGCGGCCGGCCGATTCGGGCGATGAATCGGGGATGCAGGTCACGGCAGACGCCGCGACCATGCGCCGGCTCGAGGACAGATTGGCCCGGGAGGGCGCGGCGGGCGGCGAGGCGGGTGGCAATTCGCTGAACCAGCTGGTAAATCGCGCGCGCGACATGGCCGGGCATTTGCAAAGCAAGCTCACCGGACAGCAGGCGGCCTCGAAGCAACGCCTCAACCTGCGGCTGGCCGACGCGGGCGGCGATCAGGATCAAAAAGAAATTCATCGCGCACCTGAGACGCAGAAGAATCGGCACAGCGACGTCGCGGGACAGTTCAAACAAGACCAGCCGAAATCCAATCGCGAGATCGATCTGCCGAGGGAAGACGATTCGCGCCGGCCGAATTCCGAGCCTTCGCCCCGCGGCTACGGTGAGCCGGGCGCGCAAGCCGACTCCGGCACGGACAACCCCGGCAATCAGGACAATCGCGCGACCGATCGCAAAATCCAGCAAGGCGCCGAGAATGGCGGCAACGGCGGCGCGGCGCACGGAATCGGCGCCGATCCCGACAGCCTGTTCGGCGCACCTGCGGCGCCGACACTCGGCAGCGAGGGTTTCCAGATCGCAATCGAAGCGCGGCCCGTCGATCACGGTGCGAAGGGCGCCGGTCACGCCTACGTTGCGCCCAAAGTGCGCACGCCGCTCAGCCTGAACCAGGCGCCGGACGAGCCGGTGGCGCGCGCCGCGGTGCCGGCCGAAGATCGAACTACTATCAAGCGGGTATTCGAAAGATGAGCGACGTGCAGGCGGAAACGCCGACGGTGGCGGATTTCGCCCGGACGTTTAGGCGTATCCAGGCCGAGATCCACAAGCTGATCATCGGACACGAGCAGGCCGTCGAGGAGTTGCTGTCGGCGCTGTTCGCCGGCGGCCACGTGCTGATCGAAGGCGTTCCCGGCACGGGTAAAACGACGCTGGTCAAAACGCTGGGGTTGGCGCTCAATCTGAGCTTCAACCGAATTCAATTCACAGTCGATCTGATGCCGGCCGATATCACCGGCACGCGCGTGATTTTGTCGGGCGACGACGGGCGGCGCGAGTTCACGTTTCAGCCGGGTCCCGTGTTTTGCCATATCCTGCTGGGCGACGAAATCAATCGCGCGACGCCCAAGACGCAGTCTGCCCTGCTCGAGGCGATGGCCGAGTTGCAGGTGACGGTATCGGGCACCACCTACCGCCTCAAACCGCCGTACTTCGTGATGGCGACGCTGAATCCGATCGAGATGGAGGGCACCTATCCGCTGCCTGAGGCGCAACTCGATCGCTTCCTGTTCAAAGTCCGCTTGAACTATCCCGACGAGGGCGAACTGACTCGAATCATCTCGTCGACGACCGGGCCCGAAGAAGCGGGGATCGAGGCGGTTTTCCACGCCACCGAAGCGGCCGAGCGAATCGAGGCGCTGAAAAGGCTGGTGCGCGAAGTGATGGCGGCGCCGGCGATGGAGACCTACGCGGCGCGACTGGTGCGCGCCACGCAGCCGCAGAACTCGCGCTTCGTGAGTGACGAAGCCAGGGCCGTGCACGACGAGATGGTCAATCGCTACGTGATGTTCGGCTCGAGCCCGCGCGGTGCGCAGGCGCTTATTCTGGGCGGCAAGGTGCGCGCGCTGCTCGACGGGCGCGCCAATATCGCGCGTGAAGATATCGAGCACGTGGCAGTTGCCGCGCTCGCGCATCGCATCATGCTCAACTACGCCGCGCTATCGGACGGAATCGACGCCGCGCACATTGTCGAGCGCGTCATCAAGTCGGTTCGCGCCGGGAAGCTATAGGCGGCCGGCGATGCTCGAAGCACGCGCTTTCGAGCCGGAATTTTTGCGCAAGCTCGACCGCCTGGTGCTGGGCATCAAGCGTGCGCGCACCGTGCGCGCGGGCCAGCGTGCGCTGGGCAGAATCCAGGGGGTCGGAATCGAACCGGAAAATTTCAAGGCGTACGCGCCCGGCGACGATTTGCGCTTCCTCGATTGGAACGCGTTCGCGCGGTTTGACGAATTGATGCTGCGAACCTACCGCGTCGATCGCCAGGTCGAGGTTACCGCGCTGGTGGATGCGAGTGCGTCGATGGGATTGCCCGAGCGCGACGACAAGCTGGGACTCGCGTTGGCGATCGGCGCGTCGCTCGCGTACATCGGGATGGCGGACAACGACGCGGTTCGAATCGGCGCGTTCTCGATGCATCGTGGGGCGATGAAGCTCGATGCAACGCCGTTTCATCGCCGCCGCGAGTCGTACCTAAATTTCAGGCCGTTCGTGATGTCGGTGAAGGCGGGCGGCGAGACCCGGCTGGGCGCGGCCGTCGATCAATTGCTGCTGCAGCGTCGGCCGGCAGGGACGGTAGTCGTCATCTCGGATTTTCTCGTGAATGAAAGCGACGTGGAAGACGCGCTCAAGCGGCTGGTGGCGGCGCGCCATGAGGTAAAAGTTGTCCACGTGATGGGCGAGCAGGAGAGCACCGCTTCGTATCCATCAGGACTGGTGCGCGTGCGCGACGCGGAGACCGGCGAAGTCCGCGAGACGGTGCTGGGCCCGACGACGGCCGCCGCGATCCGGCGCAAGGTCGAAAAGATAGCCGTGCGGATACGCGAGATCTGCACGACGCACGCGATTACCTATGCCCGCGCGTTCGGAGCGGGCAATCTGGAAAGCATTATGGAGCGCGAACTGCCGCGGCTCGGAATTGTGAGATAATCGTGGGCCTCCTGAATCCGCAGAACTTCATTTATGGACTCAGCCTCGCGCTGTTGATCCTGATCTATCTGCGCTCGCGCCCGCGTCCGACCATCGAAGTGTCGAGCCTGATGCTTTTCGACGAAGCGCCCGCGCCGGTTGCGAGCGTCCGTCACTTTCGGATCGACCCGCTGTTCTGGCTCGAGATGGCGACGCTGACTGCGCTGACGCTGGCGATCGCGGGATTGTACGTGATGCGGCCGCGCACGCCCGGTCACGGCCGGATCCATGCGCTGGTGTTCGATCTCGGCGCCGGGATGAGTGCGCGCGAAGGCTCCGGCACGAGACTGGACCAGGCCCGCCGGGAGGCGATGAAAATAATCAACCAAGCGCCGGTTGGAGACGAGTTCAGCGTCATCGCATACGCACTGGAGGCGCAGGCGCGCCATCCGCAGACCGCGAACCTGGCTGAGCTGCGCAAGGCGCTCGGCGACCTGGTCCCCATGGCGGTGCCCGCACGCACGGCGGCTCTGCGAGCGGCGCTGATTCGCGCGCGCGGCGCCTCGGAAATCGATCTGTTCGCCGATCGGCCGCCCGCGGCTGCGATTTTGGCCGACGCCGCCTCGACGGCGCGCGTAAATTTCCACCTGGCCGGTTCCGGCGACTCCAATCTGGCGATCGTGTCGCTCGATCCCGGCATCCCGGGCTCGACGCGCGGCCGCGCCGTGATTCGCAATTTCTCCGCGCGGCCTTATCCCTGCGAACTGGCGATCGATCTCGGCAACCGCGAGGAGTTTCATCAGACCCTGATGCTCGCGCCGCGCGAACAGGTCGTGGTCCCGTTCGGACCGCTCCAGACGGGAGGTGTGCTGCACGCGCGAATCCTGACTCCCGATGCGCTCGACGCAGACAACAACCGCTACGCGTACGCGCCATCCGATGGTGCCGCGCAGGTTCTGATCCTCTCGCCCGACGCCGCGGTGCGCGACGACCTCGCGCGCGTGCTGCTCGCGGTCAACGCGAATTTCCAGATCGAGACCGCCGATCCCGTCAAGTATCTTGCGGACAAGAACGCATCCGGCCGCAGCGCGAAGCCGCTCGAACTGGCTGTCATGCACGATTGCTATGTGCCCGCGGCCGGGGCGGCGTCCACGCTGCTCATATATCCGCCGCAACTTGGGAAAAATTTGCCGTACGCGGCCGCGATCGGAATCTCCGTAAATGGAACGATTGCGAGCGCGGACATTCGCAGCGATGCGACGGGCCCAGCGCCCGGGATCGAATCCCTGACGCTGGGCGCGACGCGAATCGTCGCGATTCCCGAATGGATGGATCTGATTGCGACTGCGACCGGCCCCGCTCATTCGTCGATCCCGCTGGCCGCGATCGGGCGTGCTGCGGGCGGTCCCGCCGGCGTACTCGCATTCGACGTCCGCGATCATCTGCTGCTCGCCCCCGATCATCTCGATGCGCTGGTGCTGACGGTCGATCTGATCAAACAACTGATCGCACCGCGCGATATTTTGATTGTGCCGACCGGCGCTGAGGTGAGCGTACCCGCGACCGGAACCGCGCGCGTCACCCAGCCCGACGCAAGCGCGCGCACCGTCACGGCCGACAAATGGGGCCGCGTGCGAATCCGTCCGCTGCAGGCCGGGCGCTACACTGTCGAGTCGGGGGGCGAGACGACGCAGGTGTTCGCCAACTATTACGACGCGGCCGAGTCCGACCTCGGAGCCAAGCCGCAGGCCGATGCGAACGCGCCGGCGGAAAAGGCCGCCGCCGCGTCGAATGCGCAATCCGCCTGGCAAGTACAGCCGCTGGTTTTCATTTTGATCGCGCTGGCGCTGCTCGCGCTGACGATTGAATCCGCGATGCTGATTGGCCACGCCGGCCGCTGGGGGATGCGCCATGTTTGATCGGCCGCATCTGCTGTGGCTGCTGGTGCTCGCGGCGGTGGCCGTGGCGCCGGGAATTCTCGCGATGCGCGGCGGTATGCGGTTGGCGGGCGCTGCGGCTGCGACACTTCGCGCGCTGTGCGTTGTAGCTCTGGTCGCGATGCTCGCGGGCCTGCGCATTCCGGAGCGTATCGCCGCGCAAAGCGTCGCGGTGGTCGTGGCGCTCGATGAGTCGCGCTCGGTGTCGCCCGATCAGCAGGATTGGATGCGCGGCCAGGTCGAACAGTTGAAGTCCGCGATGGCTCCGGCCGACCAGCTCGGGATTGTCGGTTTTGGCCGCGACGCGCGGCTGCTTGCACCGCTGACCGATCCCCGGCTGCCGGGGCATTTCGGCGCCGGCGCCGATGGCGGGGCCACCAACATAGCTGGCGCGCTGACCGCGGCTGAAAGCCTGTTCGCGCCGGAAGCGGACAAGCGAATCGTGCTGCTGAGCGACGGCAACGAAACCGAGGATTCCGCGACGGCGGAGCTTCCCGCGATGCTCGAGGACGGTGTGCGAATTTTCGCCACCGCGCCGCCGCCGTCGGCGACCGAGAGAATTGCGGTCACCAATTTCTATTCCCCGGACACGGTCCGCGCCGATCAGCGCTTTGCATTCAGAATCGACGTTGACAGCGAATCGCAGTCTCCGGTCGCAGCCACGCTCAAGCTCTACCGCGACGGCACTGCCGTCGGCGAGGAATCGATTGCGCTGAAGCCGGGGCTGAACCGCTTCGAGCTGCCCTATCGGCTGGCGCGCGCGGGTGCATACTTGATGAGCGCGGAAGTCTCGATTGCTCCTCCGCGGGTGGCGTTGAATCCGCGGGTCGAGGCCGCGATTTCGGTGACCGGCGCGCCGCGGATTCTGATCGCCTCGGCGACGCCGCCCGAAAGCCTCGTGACCGCGCTCAAGGTGCGCAACTACGCGATTGATTTCGTGTCGCCGCGCAGCCTGAGCGAACACCCGGCGGACTACCTGCCCTATCAGCTGGTCATCCTCGACGATGTGCCGGAGGGATCGCTGACGGGGGCGGCGCAGCACGCGCTCAATCGCTACGTCGCCGACTACGGCGGCGGACTCGTCGCGACGGGCGACACATTGCGCGAGGAGAAACTGGCCGGCGGCGAGCTGGAAAAGGCGTTGCCGGTAAAGTTTGTGCCGCAACCGCCGCCGCCGTCGCGCGAGCCGATCGCCGTTTACCTCTGCATCGATCGCTCGAACTCGATGAGTTACGACTCGCGCTATCCGGCGGTGCGCGACGGCGAGCGAATTCGCTACGCCAAGCAAGCCGCGATCGCGCTGCTGCGCCAGCTCGACGATACTGATTTAGCCGGCGTGATCGCGTTCGATTCTCAGCCGTACGTGCTCGCGCATCTACAGCCGCTCGGCGAGGATCGCCGCGAGCTCGAAAACCGCATCGACCGCCTGCAACCCGGCGGCGGCACCGACTTCAAGGACGCGCTCGAAATCGCCGAACGCGAGATTCTGCAAAGCGCCATCCCGGTGCGCCAGGTGATTCTGCTCACCGACGGCGACACCAATCGCCAGTATCAGGACCACGACGATCTGATCGCCGAATTCGCCCGCCAGCACATTCCGGTCTCGACCATCCGCATCGGCCCCGACCTCGCCAATCTGCGCCTGCTGCAGGACTTCGCGCAGGCGACCGGCGGCGTCTTCTATCGCGTGCAGGATATCGAGAAGCTGCCGCTGCTGCTGGTCGGATTGACGCGCGAGGCGATGAACCGGCGCAAGCCGGATCGCACCACCGTCGAAGCCGGGGAGGCAACCACGATGCTCTCCGGCATCAGCATCAAGGAGATTCCGCCGATAGATTTTTTCGCCGCCGCCGAGCCCAAGGACGGTGCGCAAGTCGCACTCAAAATCGCGCGCGCCGACAAAACTGCGCCGCTGCTCGCGGCGTGGCAATATGGGCTCGGCCGCACCGCGATTTTCGCCGCCGAACCCGATTCACTCGCCACGCTGAGCTGGATTCGATGGAACCGCTACGCGGAATTCTGGTCGCAGCTGGCGGGTTGGACGATGCGCCAGGGCGACTCCGGGATGTTCACGATGCGCGTCCACGGCGCGCCTGACGGATCGATCACGGTCGAGGCTGAAAGGGCCGATTCCAATCCCGTCAGCAACCTGGTGTGCCGAATCACCGGGCCGGGACGCGCCATCGACGTTGCGATGACCGAGGCTGACGCCTCGATCTATCGGGGCGAAGTCGGGCCGCTGCCACGCGGCAAGTACGTCGCGACGCTGATGTTCAAAGCGGGCGATTCCGAAAGAATCCTCGAGCAGCGCGAATTCGCCGCCGCCGGATCGATTCCGTCCGACAGCGCCGAGCTGCGCATCAAGCCGCCCAATCTCGAGCTCCTGCGCCGGCTATCAACCGCGACGCACGGCGCGTTCGACGCGCCCGCCGCGACAATTGTCCGCCATAGCGGTCAGACCGTGGCCTTTCGCCGCAGCGCGGATCCGTGGCTGATTCCCCTGGCGATCATGCTGTTCCTGGGAGAAGTGTTTGTGCGTCGCCGCTATCTCGGCGACTGACGATGGAGCGCTGCATGAAAATTTCCACTGCCAATCTTTCTCGTCTCCTGGCCGCAGCCGTTCTCCTGGCCGCCCTCGCCACTCCCGCCGCGATCGCGCGCGCTGCTACCTCACCTCGCGACGCCGACGCGCTTGCCAAGTCCAGCTACATCTATATTGCAACGGTTCGCAAAGACGGCAACCAAAGCAGAGCCGTGCCGGTTTGGTTTATTACAACCGGCGACAACCAGGTCCTGATCGAAACCTCGCCGACCAGCTGGAAGGCCAAAAGAATCAGGCGCGGCAGCCCGGCGCTCATATGGATTGGCTCGCGCACCGGGCCGGCGTTCATCGGCAAGGCGGAAATCGTCGAGGACAAGACGCTGCAGGACGATGTGATCGCGGGTTATCCCAAGAAATATCTGCTCGCGCGAATCGGCTATGCGCGTCCCACTCGCGCCAAGCTGGATTCAGGCCAGATAATCGTGATTCGAATTTCGCCAGCGCGGGATTTGCCCGACGGGTTTCAGTCTGCGCCCGCAACTCCCGCGCCCGTCCTTGACGAGAAGGCAAAGCCCGCTACCGCCCAATAGAACGTGTCTTGAAATTCGATCGCCACTAGTACAGCATCCAAACCCATGCGTTTAGTTCGATTAACAATTGCCTTGGTTGTCACCGCGTTGGTAGCGAGCGCAAACTGTTTTGCGAGCGACTTCGGATCGCTGCGCGAGCCGGGATTCGACTTGCTTACGCCGGCGCCACATCAAATCGACATCGAAGCCGACGACGCCTACCAGTTCCTCGTTGGCGCCAACACGCTGCGGCGCCGGATCAACTCATTTCCCGACAGTGCGATTAGCTTGCAGCACGATCTCGGCGTCTCGCAGATGCAACTGCCCGAGGTGCTGCTCAGCTACTGGTTCGACAGCGTCAACGCGGCGCAGTTCCAATTCAGATACTTCGGTTTGTATGGCAGCAAACCTCAAACTCAGCCGCTCGCATTTGGCGGAACGATAATCGCCCCGCCTCAGACGTCCGTCGGCATCGGGTTCCCGGGTCAGAAACTGAATCCCGGCGGTACGCGATGGTACACGTTCGGCGGATACTACGAGCGCCGCCTGACGCCGCTGTATCAGGATTGCGAACAGGGATTGCCGGTCTTTCTCCGGGGATGGGACACGCGCGCAAAGGTCGGACTCGAATTCACGTATAACGATTTTCGAATCAACGACGGCTCGCCAAAGTTCAGCCAGACTTCGCCGTTCGAGGCGCGAATCCGCTTCCACGAGAAGGGGCTGCCGATACCGGTGATCGGGCTCGAGGCGCGGCGATGGCTGGCGCCCGACTTCGCGTTCGAGGTGACCGCGCAGGGCTATTGGGCCAACAAGTGGGACTCCGGCCGCAGCGAGGGCGGGACGGTTTACGACTCGCAATCGGGCTTCGAGACTCACTGGCGCGTTGTTTACTCGAACCGCGACTGGCGCGGTTTCGCCCCATTTGCCGGCGTAAACTACTACTACTCGAAGTACACGCAGACTTCCGCGGGCGTGGGCAATTTACTGCGCGTGCAGATGATCGGTCCCGAGCTCGGCTTCAACTGGAGCATCTGAATCCTCGCGTGACATAGTCGCTGGCCTCACGCGCGCCGCGCGGCTATATCAGGATCGTGGCGAAGGATTCCCCATCCGCGCTGATCCGGTGCGTGCTCAATTGCCGATGTCCGGTATGCCGAAACGGCGCGATTTTCCGATCGCACTTCAGGATGAATCGCGAGTGCCCGCGATGCCACGTGGTGTTCTGGAAGGATCCGGGAGAGACGTTGGGCGCGATGTATCTCGACTTCGCGGTGGCCGCCGGCTCGTTCCTTATCGGCTGGGCGATTCTCGCCTTCGCCACGCGCCTCTCCGATGCGGTCCAGATATTTTTTCTGAGCGCGATCGCCGCCGTCAGCGTGCTGCTCTGCTACCCGCTCACGCGCAGCGCGTGGACCGTGCTGGTTTATCTGTCGGGCGGAATCGAGCGCCCGCGCTTGCGCACCATCCAGGGCGGCAAAAAAGCTTCTTGACCTTTATCGAGCCTCGATCTGCCCCGGTTTAGTCTCGTCGCGCCAATTTCGACCGCGCCGCCAGCTTCTCCTGAAGATGGCTGAGGCGCTCGGCGGCGGCCGCGATCGTCTCGTCGCTTTTCGAAAACGTGAATCGAATCTTCCGATGCCCCAATTCCGGCCGGTGGTAAAAGCTTGAACCGGGCACCGCGGCGACGCCGACTTCATCGAGGATGAAATCCGCCGCCGCGAAGTCGTCTTTGAATCCGAGTTTGCCAATCTCCGCCACGATGTAATACGCGCCGTCGGGGGTGCTGCATTCCAGGCCGGCCCTCGTGAGCGCCGCGTACAACGCGCCGCGCTTGCGCTCGTACATCGCGGCCAGCTCCGCATAAAACGATTCCGGCAGCCGCAGCGCGACGGCCCCGGCCTCCTGCAGCGGATGCGGCGCGCCCACCGTCAGAAAGTCATGCACCTTGCGAATCGCCGCGGTGATTCTTTCGCTGGCGATCGCGTACGCCAGCCGCCATCCCGTTATCGAGTAGGTCTTCGACAGCCCGCTGATCGTCACCGTCCGCTCGGCCATCCCCGCAAGGCTCGCGATCGACACATGGCGCGCGCCGCCGTAAATGATGTGCTCGTAAATCTCATCGGTGATCGCCAGCGTGTCATGACGGCGGCATAGCGAGGCGATCGCTTCGAGCTCGCAGCGCGTGAAGACCTTGCCGCTCGGATTGTGCGGAGTGTTGATCACGATTGCCTTGGTGCGCGGGCCGAACGCCGCTTCGAGCTCGGCGCGATCGATCGAAAAATCCGGATCGCGCAGCGCCACGTAGCGCGGCGTTGCACCGGCCAGGATCACGTCGGGGCCGTAGTTCTCGTAGAACGGCTCGAAGATGATCACCTCGTCGCCGGGGTTGATCACCGCCAGCATCGTCGCGATCATCGCCTCGGTCGCGCCGCAAGTTACCGTGATGTTGCGCTCGGGATCGCACGCGATCGCGTTGTAGCTGCGCACCTTGTCCGCGATTGCGCGGCGGAAATTCGGCGAGCCGTGGGTAATCGCGTACTGATTGTAATCCTCGTCGATCGCGAGCTTGGCGGCTTGCTTGATTTCGGCCGGGGCGGGGAAGTCGGGAAATCCCTGCGCCAGGTTTACCGCACCGGACTTGAGCGCTCGCCGCGTCATCTCGCGGATTACGGACTCGGTGAACAGTCGTGTCTTGGCGGAAATGTCAGTCGGCATGCGTCTGCGCGATCATCGCGCGCGGAAATTCGATGCGCGCGGCAACTCGGTGGTTCGGATTCTAGCCGCGCACGCGTGCGCGCGACAACTTGCCCGATTTCAATGTCAGCTTAAATTGAAAATCAACCGCGAATTGCGGATCGAAGTGACTTCAGCGACAGATCGGGTCGGGGGAAACCGGGGATACTTTGAATTCAGCGAAATGGGATCGCGCGGCGCTGCGATGCCGCCCGCTAATCGGCCCCTTCTTCTTCCAGCACGCCGGATCCCTGGCGCAGCCGCCATGCGTCGATTACCTCGACGTTGAAGCGCCAGTCGCTTCCGATCTTGAAGCCGGGCAACTGTCCTTTCTTGAGCAGGCGGTAGATCGTCGAGCGATGTACGCGCAAATACTCGGCCAGCTCATTGACTGTCAGCACCTTCGTCGAGGATGCCATCCTTTCACTTCCTCTTTAATGCGCCTATCTATTCTTAGGTTGGCCAAAAAATACCATAAACCTTGAACTGCGCTATAGACACTCTTATTGGACTATTTCCCGCCTAAGGTCAAGCCTTAAGGGGATATACCGCGCCTCATTGTGTTATTCAGCACTGAATCGGCGCTGTTTTTGTACGTTTTAAGGGTCTAGCCGAACAGTCGGTTGGCCGCTTCCCTCAGCTCCGCGCGATGGTCCGGGTGAGCAATCGCGATCAATTCGGCGGCGCGCTCGCGATGGTTCTTGCCCAGCAGCCGCGCGATTCCGAATTCGGTCACTACGGTATCGGCGAAATAACGCGGCACCGTTACCAATGCGCCGGCTTCGAGTTGCGGCACGATGCGCGAAATCGCGCCGCCCACCGCGGTTGATTGCAGCAACGTAATTGCGCGTCCGCCCGGGCATAGAAACGCGCCGATATGAGTTTCCGGCTGTCCGCCCGTCCCGTTCATCATCCGCGCGCCGAGCACGCTCTCCGAGTTAATCTGACCGGTCAGATCGATGCTGAGCGCATTGTTAATCGACGTCTGCCGATAGTTCGAGGAAACTGTGGCGAGCTTGAGCAAGTACTCGGGATCGTAAAGCTCGAACGCCGGGTTGTCGTCGATTATCCGCAAGTCGTCCGGATCCGAACCCGTCCACGCGACCGCCACCGCCTTGCCGCGATGAATCGTCTTGCGCCGGCCGTTGATGATCCCGGCATCAACCAGCCGCGCGATTCCCGGCGCGACCATCTCGGTATGCAGCCCCAGGTCGTGCTTGCCGTCGAATGCGCCCAGCCGCGCCATCTGCGAACCGGGCTCTCCGATTCCGATCTGAATCGTCACGCCGTCTTCGACGAGTTCGCTCAGGTATCCCGCTACCGCCTTTAACTCTTCGGCCGGCTGCGCAAGGCCGAGCAACACGCGCAGATCCATAACTGGCGTGCGTTGCAGATACTGAGCGATCGGCCAGATACGTTCGACTCCCGCTTCCGCAATAATTGCGCGGATGCCCTCGCGCTTTTCCGCGTCCATCGCCGCAAGCACCTGCTCGAGAGCAGCCAGATCGGGCGGCGGCGGAGTTCCCTCGACGAAATAGTCGAACTCCGAGACATGCATGTAAACGTCGCCGTAAGTGCGCGTCATGCTCGCGTCAACCTCGGCGATCGCACGGCGCGCGCGCCGCACGTACATCCGCTTGTTCCACTGATGCGGCCCGAAGCTGACGAATCCCTTGGCGTTGGGCGTGGTGACGTTGACGAAGGTGAAATCTATCGGCTTGTCTTCGGCCGGCCGTTCGTCGTGCGGCTTGAAGCCGGTCGAAAATAAATTGGGCAGGTAGGTTGCCGCATGGCTGTCATGCGACGGACGTCCCAGGTTGCCGATGAACAGCTCGAACTCCAGCCTGAAATGTTGCGCGGCTTCTCCGCTCAGCCATCCCGGGTCGATTATCGGCGACGACATCCTGAGATCGACCACGCCGCCGATCTGCTTGCCGCGCGCCGCCAACGCGCCCTGCATCACGGTTCCCGCCGCGAGCGGGAAATTCACCCGCATCCCCGCCTTGACCATTGCGGCCGCTTCGTCAGCCGAAATCGTGCGCGATCGGTAATACTCCTGCCAGTTCATTTGAGCGCTTCCTCTTGGATGTGCGAGCCCCTGCCCCCAACGAACAGGGACTTTGAACCGACACAATGCCTGATTGACCGCGTGTGCGGCAAACTTGTTCGCTCCCGCCCGAGCGGCTAGCTTTCGAGCATGCTGATTGCCGACGGCGAGTTGCGCTACGACATCCGCCGCGCCGGCGAGTTGATCGCGGTCGAGGATGAAACCCTGGCCGCAGGGATGATCCACGGCATCCGGCGTCCCGCGAGCGGATCCAACGTGTACGAAGTCCAAGCCGCGCTCGACGACGCCGGGCTCATCCGGCGAGTAGTCGTGAGCTACAGCCGCGGCCCCTTCACTCGCAATGCCACCTACGAATCAGCCGACAATTTCCTGCGCGGCAACGTCGGCGCGATGGGCGGGCGCAACAACTTGACCACCAAGCTCGGGCGCTACGGCGAAGTGGATGCCGACCTGATCATCTTTCGCGCTTTGACCATCGCCCACATTCGCGAACGCGGGCAGACGCGATGGACCGGGCGGGTGGCGGCAATCGATCCGAATACCCTCGTCGCTGCCACCAGCAAACAGTCGTGCCGCCAGCGCGGCACCGATCCGCACGTGTGGATTTACGAACCGCGGATGGGCGACTCCGAGGAAATTGAGATTGACGACTCGGGACTCGTGATCCGCCGGCGCGATTCACGCGGCATCGAAACCGTTCTGGTCTCGCCGCCTCTCCCCCTTACCCAGTTCTAACCGGGACGAAGTCCCGCATCTTTTCCTATCATCGCGTGCAGGGGTCACCTCTGCCATCGCGTAGTCGCGAAAAGATGCGCTGTGCAGATTTTCGCGTCTTCTCACTGCGGGTGCAGGGGCCGCAGCCCCTGGCCGTGGCGACGGCAGCGCAGTATTAAGCCGTTGGCAGGGGCCGCGCCCGCCAACGGCGGGCGGCCTTAGCACTGGGTGCAGGGGTCACCCCTGCTACGCGGCGAGCTTTTTGGCCGGCATCTTGCAATCGCCGTCGAATTGCGCGCCCTCGTTGAGCACCAGGCTCGGCGTGCTGATCGTGCACTGCGCTCGCGCCGTCCCCATCAACTCGACGCGTTCGCGCGCCGTCACTTCGCCGCTGAACGCGCCCGCGATCGTCACCTTGCCCGCGGAAATCCGCGCGCTCACCACCGCGCCGGACGCGATTACAACTTCATCTCCGGTGATCTCGCCTTCCGCTTCGCCTTCGATTCTTACCGGGCCTCGAAAGTTGAGTTTCCCGGAAGCCTTGGTGCCTTTTCCGATCCGTGACTCGAATCCCGATTCTTCGTTGAGCGCCATACACTGATTGCCTTTCCCGGTTTGGGGTTTCACTATTGCGGGAATGCGCGAGCGCACGCAATCTCGCCGGCTGGATCGCGAGTGTGAATCAAACGTTAAGTAATGCGCCGTAAGCGGCTTGCACGCGTCACGTCGCGCGGTGCAATGTTTTTAGCAAGGAGACTCGGGATCGAATGAATCGTAAATCCGGCCCGCTGCGGGAGCATGGGCCTGAACGCCGCGGCGGCCAGGGACTCGATCCGCATCAGTATGATTCCGGCGACGCGACGATTCTCGCGCTGCTGGCCGGGACTCCGGCGGCCGATCACGTCGATCTCGCGATCACCTGGCGCGCCGACGCGTACGAAGTGTGGTCGCGGCGCGGGATGATTCGATTCAAGCGCTTTGCCGATGAACGCGGCGCGCTGTCATTCGAAGTCGTCGAGCAAATCGGCCGCAACCCGATCGCAAATCAGGATCCATTCATCGTTTCCACCATCGACGAGGAACTCGACGCCGCCGCCCGCAGCGGCAATCGCACCGACGATCCGAATCGCGCCTGGTTCGAACCCCACACGCTCAGCCATCCTTACGCGTATGAGCGAATCGCCCAGCTCTTCGACAGTCCGCGCGCTCCCGATATCGTCCTCAGCCCCAAGGCCTACGCCTACGGAATCCAGCCGGGGCAGCATGGCGCGCTCGACGTGGTGCAATCCCGCGCGCCGCTGGTGTTCAGCGGTCCGGGCGT